>QQTW01001409.1_pt1 | contig 16786 bp, 16 predicted proteins | sample 1904831 | NCBI WGS metagenome assembly QQTW01 (sample SAMN09435610, study PRJNA476489) | Subsurface metagenome, whole genome shotgun sequencing project. | reverse complement strand
CAGGCTGGACTGGTCCACCTTCTAGAATAGTTCCTGTCGTTTGAATTCCAAAACTACCTGCTATGGTTGCATTTCTACATACTGAGTTAGCATATGTTGCCGGAGGGTTGCTTAGTCCAACGTTTAAAAGAAGGCTAACACCAGATATAATAGCAAAATGCTTTTTCATGATTTTCATCTGACTCCATAATTTTAATTAAAAATTAGACACTTTTAGCCCCAGCAAACATAATCCTTTAACTTACAAAGGCAGAGATTTGGACAGACATAGCAGCACCTCAAGGAATATTAAATACCTTGCCACGTTTGAATCTACTGAAGTATTTTCTTTAGTAAACTATCAGCTATAAATTTTTACCTCGTATAAGTAGCAACATAACGACCTTATCATGTTTAAATAAAACAACTTTGCTGATCTTTCAATCTATATGAACTTTCTTTTGGTATTAAGATCGTTGTCGTAAAAATACCAGTAATACCTTTAGGTCGCTCTGTAACTAGGACAGTCAGCAACTAGAGTCGCTACAGAGTCCATTTGACATCTATTCCTGTAACTCCAAGCTCTATACTAAAGTATGGTACCACAGCGACTATCCACTAATGGAAATCGGTATTTTAGAGTTAAACCGCAATTCCGTTAACTACTTTGCATAAGTAGAGCAAGCAGCCTTTAGCCCCTCAGTTTTTCCATCGGAAATTGGCCCTAGCCCAGACAAGGTATTGCAGGCGCGATTAATGTCTTATCCTGACGCTCAACGCTACCGGATTGGCTCTAACTACCAGCAGTTACCCGTCAATCAGCCTCGTTGCCCAGTAATGCACTACCAGCGTGACGGAGCTATATATAGGGGTTGCAGGTAGTAGCCCTAATTATCATCCCAATAGTTACGATGACACGCCCAAAGAAGCCCCAGAATACAAAGAACCTGGCTTACCCTTAGGAGATGTAATCGCCGATCGTTATGATTCGCGCGACGTGGACGACTACACCCAAGCTGGCAATCTGTGGCGGGTTTTAGATGAAGATCAGAAAAATCGCACCGCCTTGGCGATCGCCGGAGCGCTGGGTGCAGCAAGGCAAGATATTCAAATGCGCCAACTATGCCACTTCTTCCGAGCGGATGCAGATTACGGTCAGCGCGTTGCTACTTTGAAAGTTGACACCGATGGTATGCTACGTCAAAATCAACCAAACAATCCTTTGCCTATAAACGCATAGGTTATTAAATATATCTTTCCTGTGGGTAGTTGCTTATTTCCCCACAGGATTTTTGCTGATATAGACTCTTACAATCCCTCACAGTTAGGAGTAGCGATGGTTACAAAACCTAGTTAGTAGCTTTGTTATGTTGATTAGTGAAAGCGCAAAGGAATACGAACTGTGGGTTTGGTTGCAATTGAAATTATTGAAGGTAATCCGCATCTGCGAAGTCTATTAAGTTGGCACTTGCAACAAGTAGGTTACAGAATGTATCAAGCTGCTAACCTAGCTCAAGGTAGAGAGATATTTTTAACTGGTCAACCAACTTTGGTAATTCTAGCTTCTGATTTGCCCGATGGCGACGGGGTAGAATTTTGCCGATGGTTGCAGTTGCAACAACAACCATTAGTTTTAATGCTATCAGCACGAAATACTGAAATAGATATAGTTACAGGTTTGCAAGCGGGAGCCGATGATTACTTAACTAAACCTTTTGGAATGCAAGAGTTTATGGCAAGAGTGGACGCAATGTTACGGCGCAAGCGTACTCCTGTTGCTCCAGTTTATTTAGATTATGGGACTTTGCAAATTGATTTAATCCAGCGTCGCGTGCGCTTTCAAGGCGAATTTATAGATTTAACTCCTCAAGAATTTAGCTTATTATATGTGTTGGCTCAAGCTAGTGGAGAAGCTTTAAGTCGTTTTGAATTGCTCCGCCGAGCTTGGCCCAATGCCATCGACAACCCGCGTACTATTGATACACACGTTTTGTCCTTACGCAAAAAGATTGAAATAGATGCTAGAGCGCCGAGTTTGGTGCAAACTGTGCGTAATGTTGGTTATAGGTTTAACATGGAAGCGATCGCCCCTAACAGTTCTTCCACCTATGAAGTGAAGTATCAGCCGACAACTACTCAATTTAAAATTCAATCTACCGCCGTCAGAAATCAGCGTTAAAGTTTGAATTTTTGCGGTGTTAGCGGTTCAAAATATAGATTGTTCTTGCACTAACGTCAATCTATGCGATCGCCAATTAATGTAGCTGTAATCGGTACGGGATTTGGTCAAAAAGTCCACATTCCCGGCTTGCAAGCCCATCCACACACTCAAGTTGTAGCAGTTTATAACCAAGACACTGCTAAGGTTCAAAGCATTGCCCAAACTTACAATATCCCTCACTTTTGCACCAGTATTGAGGAAATTGTGGCATTGAAAGAAGTACAGGCTGTGAGTATATCTACGCCGCCATTTTTGCATTACGAGATGGCAAAAACTGTATTGCAAGCTGGAAAGCATTTATTACTAGAAAAACCAACAACTCTATCTGCGATTGAAGCCCGGGAATTATACAATATCGCTGTAGAGCAAAATGTTGTTGCTACCATAGATTTTGAATTTCGATTTGTTCCAGCTTGGCAGTATTTAGCTGAACTCTTAGCCGCAGGCTACGTAGGACAACAACGCTTAATTAAGATAGATTGGTTAGTGCCTAGCCGCGCCGACGCTACAAAGCCCTGGAATTGGTACGCCCGTAAGGATTTAGGTGGGGGTGCGTTGGGAGCTTTGGGTTCCCATACTTTTGATTATATTAGCTGGCTGTTTGGCGATGTAGAGAGATTGTGCGCTCATTTAAGCACCGCCGTGAGTTTGCGCCCCGATCGCAGTGGGGAAATGCAACTAGTGGATGCTGACGATAGCTGTATGCTGATGCTACTCCTTGCTAACGGGACACCTTGCCAAGTAACTATTAGCGCTTGTACTTATCAAGGAAGAGGGCATTGGGTAGAAATATATGGCGATCGCGGTACTTTAGTATTAGGCAGCAATAATCAAAAAGATTACGTTCATGGTTTTCATTTGTGGGCAAGCCTTAATGGAGAACCTCTAAAAGAACTAGAAATTCCCCAGCGTCTAGCTTTTGACCAAACTTACACCGATGGACGCATTGCCCCTTTTATCAGGGTCGTAGACAACTGGGTGCAAGGAATTGATCGCGGTATTTCCCTCGCGCCTGCCTTAAAAGAAGGAGTTTACAGCCAATTATTGATGGATATTGCCCATCAATCCCACCAAACGCACCGTTGGGTAGACGTGCCAAAATTGGCTGATTTTCTTAGACCATAGTTTCTCTGACAGTTTTGATTTCCTCTAAAGATATGTCTTGCTTTTCGCCAGCAAAGTCATTATCGGAGGTGAGAAACAGCATACAATGGCACTCTTTGCGCTCTCTCATCGGCACGCAAGGGCAATTCCAAAAAGTAGCATGAACTTCGGCTTCTTTGTCTTCATAATGGCGACAAGGACATAAAGGCGCGCCCAAATCGTCTTTGTGTTTGGCAAGTCCTTCGATAACTACCGCCGTTACTGAAGGTTCAGCACAAAAATAAGTTCCCGTTCGTTTGGCGTAAGTTTGGGAAAACTGCCACATAGCTTCTAAGTTTTTGTCAGTAGATAGTTTCGAGTTTTCTGTGGAATCCATAGTAAAGACGCTTGTTAGTGAGGAATTGCTATTTAAGCATTTTAGCTTAGAGGATGTTTGAAGTATGGCGATTAATGACGAAAATCTCCATTAATCGCAAATAACTAAAAACCTACAAACATTTATTAACAGACGGAGTTAGTCAAATTAAGGGTTTTTGTAGCTGTAGTTGCAGCGATTGATCGGCTTGAATTGTTAATCCTGGGAATTGTCGATTTTCTAAGTTGCTAAGCCCAGAACTATTTTGCCATAGTACCCAACGACTACCAAAGGGAAGAATATGGAGTGATTGGGGATTTTCACTCAGCCAAATTAAGGGATGAGGCGGCAAATTACTATTAATAGCTTCTTCACTGGCGTTTGTTGCAGCTAAAGCTTCTAAAACCGAGCGATCGCCTTTAATTAATCCGGTACTTGCAGTCCACAATTTTATATTCAACTGTTTTAACACCGCATAAAAATATAAAGAAGCCGCCGCCGTTACTGCTTGTTCAAAATTATCGCTTTGCCAAGAACCCGCACTATCTAAACAAATAACTATTTCTTGTCCGCTTGTAATTACTTCTAATTCCCGGACTCGTAGTTCGCCGTAACGGGCGCTTGTCCGCCAATGAATCAAACGGGTAGGATCCCCAGTACGGTAAGGACGCAAACTGCGGGTAATGCCAGAAGTTGATGACTGGGAACGCTTTTGACTACTTGCTATGTGCTTGTCTTCAAGCCCAATTTCATCAATTAAAGGGCAGTGAGTTAAGGTAAATACATGCGGATAAACGATCGCCTTGGCGGTCGAATTGCGATCGCGCCGACACCAAAATAAGCCCAAAGGTGCAGCCGTCCGCAGCCTAACTGTTTGCCATTGATACACGCCTCGGCGCGACGCACGTAGCGCGTAAACCCAACGGTAGGAACTTTCAGGGGCGATCGCTTCTATAGCTATTTTTACAGGTTTTCCCAGCACAAAAGGTAAAATATCTTGGACTTGTAATAAAGTTTTTGGTTGAGGTGTTTGGTTACTTATTTCTAAGGCGATCGTCAAGTCCTCCCCGGCGCTTACAGGTTGAATAGATTGACGACGAATAGAAATCCCTTTAAGACTCCGCTTTGGTAAAATAATAGCTATTCCCAAAATGGCAAAACTCAAGCCACTAATTACATACAGCCACCCTGCCATAGTATTAATTGCTGCACCAAAAAAACATATCGCTACGCCTGCCAATACCCAGCCACTATAATCCGGTTTAACAGCGTGAGTTTCTAACCAATTGCTAAAACGGTTGGCAATACTCATAATCGGTAGATGCTTACAACAAAGGTGGGCATTACCCACCTTTTTAGACTATCAGCTTAGTCAAAATTTATTTTCTAACTAGCTTTTTACTTACTTTGCGCAAACGAATAGACTTAGGAGTTACTTCCACTAATTCCTCTGGCCCAATGTACTCTAAAGCTCTCTCTAAGCTCATATCCAAAGGTGTTTGCAACTGTACCAGTTCATCGCCACCCGCCGCGCGATGGTTTGTTAGCTGTTTAGTTTTGCAGATATTTATTTCTAAGTCTTGAGGACGATTGTGTTCGCCGACAATCATACCTTTGTAGACTTTTGTTGTGGGGTGAATGAAAAATATGCCTCGATCTTCAGCATTTTTCATGGAATAGAACGTAGAAACACCTTCTTCAAAGGAAATCAACACGCCATTGCGTCGAGCTTCAATATCGCCAGATAGGGGACGATAATCTAAAAAGCTATGATTCATGATGCCATCACCACGAGTTAGGCGCATAAATTCGCCTCTAAAACCAACCAAACCACGAGCAGGAATTACAAATTCTAGTTGAGTACGTCCGTTACCGCCTACTTGCATATCCTGCATTTCGCCTTTACGCTGTCCCAGACGTTCGATGCAGCTACCAACGCCTTCATCTGGTACGTCTAATACCAAACATTCGTAGGGTTCGCAAGGTTGTCCGTTGACTTCGCGGTAAATAACCTGTGGCTGAGATACTTGAAACTCATAACCTTCGCGGCGCATAGTTTCAATCAAAATCCCTAAGTGTAATTCGCCTCTACCACAAACTGCAAACTTGTCCGCCGAATCGGTTTCTTCAACGCGCAAAGCAACGTTTGTTTCTAATTCTCTAAATAAGCGATCGCGTACTTGCCTTGACGTAACTAATTTACCTTCTTGTCCAGCAAAGGGCGAATCGTTTACAGAGAAAGTCATCTGCAACGTTGGTTCGTCTACTTTGATTAATGGTAAAGCAAGGGGTTCGTTGGGACAAGTAATAGTTTCACCGATATTTGCTTCTGCAAAACCTGCTACCGCCACAATGTTTCCGGCGCTGGCTTCTTCTAAATCGATCCGCTTTAATCCATCAAAGCCCATCAATTTACTGATTTTACCCTTAACAATTGCCCCAGATTCAACAATTAAGGCTGCTTGCTGTCCAGAACGAATTATTCCATTATGAATTTTACCAATCACAATCCGTCCTAGATAGTCAGAATAATCTAGAGTTGTTACTTGCAACTGCAAAGGCTTGTTTACATCGCCGATGGGTGGCGGTACGTGGCGCAAAATTGCATTAAATAACGGCTGCATATCCGTAGATTCTTGCTCTAAATCATCTTTGGCGTAGCCAGCTAGTCCTGACGCAAACAGGTAAGGAAACTCGCACTGGTCATCATCCGCGCCTAATTCCAAAAATAAATCTAATACTTTATCAACCGAACCGTGAGGATTAGCTTGAGGTCTATCGATTTTGTTGACTACTACAATCGGACGTAGTCCTTTTTCTAAAGCTTTTTTCAATACAAACCGAGTTTGAGGCATGGGACCTTCGTTGGCATCTACAATCAAGATGCAACCATCTACCATCCCTAATACGCGCTCTACTTCTCCGCCAAAATCAGCGTGTCCGGGAGTGTCGATAATATTAACTAACGTATCTTTGTAGCGAACGGCGGTATTTTTAGACAAAATTGTAATGCCCCGCTCTCTTTCTAGGGCGTTGGAGTCCATCACGCAATCAATGACTTCTTCTCCTTCTCGGAATATGCCAGACTGGCGCAAGAGAGCATCAACGAGCGTCGTTTTGCCGTGATCGACGTGAGCGATAATAGCAACGTTGCGAATGGGAATCGTCATAAAATAAGAACTTAGTTTTTATAAGGGCTGGTGTTCTTTAACAGAGTTCTTACCAAAATCATCTATCTGTAAAGAATCCTTAATACATTGTAGCTTATTTACTCCCAAAACAGCTATTTTATTTGACGGCTGCTTTTTTACCTACGCTGCCATTAGTGACACATTTTCTAGTTTTGCCTTAGTATTGCTATAAAAATGCCTCAGTTTTTGCACTGTTACTAACGACAAGCCAAACTTTATTAATCCCACAAGTTGCCCCCAAGCGTACAGTTGGGAAACATTAACAGCTTGCTCAAACTTTTGTTTGTAAAACTCTAGCCAAAATTGGGGGGCTTGGCGAGTATTTTTGTTGCAGCGCTTACGCCACCGGATAATATCGGCAGTATTTGGCGCTTCTGCGGCTATAATTGGCGGTAAATCGGCATAACTAACAAATCTACTAAATTTTACGCCTACTACCAACACTACACGCGCCCAGCAACGAATATGTTTAATTTGAGTAATGTTTACTTTTAAAAGTAATGCGATCACCTCGGTTGTCACAAAACGCGCTAGTGGATTAATATACTTGGCTTCTTTGTGTTCTGTTGGTATCATGTTAGTTAATTCCCTTCTATGGGGTTGTGTAAGGCGATCGCACTTAGTTGGTCAGACGTGGGCGATCGCTTTTTAAGCTATTAAATTATTAAAGGCGAAGTCTCACCTTTTGTCAACAATGGGCTTGGTCAAATTAAGAATTAAAGAGTTTGCTGGTGAAAAGGGCTGGACAATCAAGGAAGTTGCAGATCGTTCGGGAGTTCCTTACAGTACAGTAAAAACCTATGTACGCTTACCTCAGCGCTCGACAGTCGATTTAACAGCACTACAAAAATTAGCTCAAACTTTTGATGTATTGATGGAAGATTTGTTTGAGGTAGTAAAGGATTAATGTGAGAAGTCTTAAAGTAAAGATTTTAATGGTATTGTAAAGCCCGGTACAACATCTTCACCACTTAAAATTGCTGTAGCTGGGTATTGGGTAATGGATAAATCACTACGATAAACAAAGGCTTGCTGGTTTTGAGGATCTATTAACCAGCCAAGTTTGACACCATTAGCAATGTATTCCTGCATCTTGGCTTGAAGTTGAGATAAGCTATCAGTTTTGGAGCGAATTTCAATAGCTAAATCGGGAGCTAAATCTAAAAATCGGTCTTCGCCTTGATCCCAGCCTGGGGGTAAACGATCTTTAGCAACAAAAGCAGCATCAGGCGACTTCACTGCACTATTTGCTAATCTAAAACCCGCACTACAACCAAAAACTTCGCCTAAATCGTGGTTTTCTACCCAAATTAGTAGATAAGCTCCTACTTTAGCTTCTCTATTACTAGAAATTGCGCCATTTAAGGGCATAATTACAAGCGTGCCATCAGCATTACGTTCAAATCCCAGTTCTGGATTTGCTGAACTTATCAGCATCAATTCGTCATCGGTAATAACAGATACTGGCTGTAATTTTACTTGTGCAGTGTTCACGGGCGGTGCTGTGGTTAAGACATCTTTAAATTATATATCGGTCTGCTATGTTGAGTTTATTTGGCGATCGCAACAACTTCAGGATTTTTTCTCATGGCAAATGTGCGACTAGAAGGGATTAAACGTAGATTTAACAACGTTACGGCGATTGAAGACATTACATTTACCGTTCCCGATGGACAATTTTGGGTATTAGTTGGGCCGTCAGGTTGCGGTAAGTCTACGGTTTTAAGGACGATCGCCGGGTTAGAATCGGCAACTGAGGGAAACTTATATATTGGTAATACTTTAGTTAATAATATTCCAGCCAGGGCGCGAGATGTAGCAATGGTTTTTCAAAACTACGCACTATATCCGCACATGACGGTAGCAGAAAATATTAGCTTTGGCTTACAGATGCGAAAAGTCGATCTTAAAACTATCAAAGAGCGAGTGTCTGTAGTCGCAAAAAGTCTCGCTTTAGAACACTTGCTAGAACGTAAACCAAAACAGCTTTCGGGGGGACAACAACAAAGAGTAGCATTAGGGAGAGCGATCGCTCGTCAACCCCAAGTATTTTTATTAGATGAACCTTTATCTAACTTGGATGCACAGCTAAGAGACGATACGCGGGTGGAATTAAAACAATTGCACCAACAGCTAGGGATTACAACTATTTATGTTACCCACGATCAAACCGAGGCGATGACTTTGGGCGATCGCATTGTGGTACTAAATAACGGCAAAATTCAACAAATTGGCGCACCGCAAAGTATCTACGCAAAACCTGCAAATAGGATGGTGGCTACTTTTTTAGGCAATCCACCCATGAATATTATTCCGGCAATTTATACAAATAATAGTTTTAAAGTTGGCTGCCAATTTTTAGCTTGTCCGGCGAACATCAGAGAAACATTACACCCTGTTGAAGGACAGAGTTTTGATTTAGGCATTCGTCCAGAAAGTATTGCTATCAACCAATCGGCTGAAGATGGATTAATTGTAGAGGTAAAAGTAGTAGAACTTTTGGGGAGAGAAACGTTAATTCGTGCGGAAGTAGGGGGAGTGCAAATAAATGTGCAAGGGGGGAATGAGACTTCGCAAATGGGCGATCGCATATCTTTAGAATTGGACTTAGGTCAACTATTTGTATTCGCTCCAACTACAGGTAATACTCTATACCCCTAAAAAAGCTGGTGGATAAACAACTTTTCCTCTTTGGGTATTTTGATAACTATTGAGTGGCTTAACCATAAAAAAATCTTCTGGTACTGGAAAAGGAGACTCAATACCGTAGCCAACCGACGGTTTAAAGCCAAAGCGGTGATAAAACTGAGGATGTCCCAAAACGATTGCTATAGTTTCTCCCATTGCACTTGCTCGTGTTAAACCCTCTTGTACCAAGGCGCTACCGATACCTTGGTTTTGAAACTGCGATCGCACAGCTAAAGGCGCTAAACCAAGAACTTTGTAAGTCACATCATTCACTAAGTCTATATAGCTAAATAAAATGTGACCGACAACACCGTCAACCTCTGCAACTAGAGAAAGATTAGGAATATAGCGATCGCCTTTGCGAATTTCCTGCACTAGACGAACTTCGTTATCTTGGGAAAATGCTTGCAAAATGGTTTCAGCAATCCCTTGATAGTCTGATGGTTGTTCGGCGCGAATGAGCATCATATTATAGAGATTCCTTGCATCAATTATGGACTGTAGGGGGCAGCATTTTTGGCAAGAATGATTCTTGCCAAAAGATGCCTTCGCAAGGCATTGCGCCCCTACAATTAATGTTTATGAATTATATGCGATCGCTCTAAACCATTTGTTTTTGATGTAGCTGTGCGTGTAACTGGCCAGGAGCAAAAGCACCGTGTTCGGTGATGATAGCTGTAATTAAGTCAGCAGGAGTAACATCGAAGGCTGGATTATAAAATTCTGCTCCTTCTGGAGTGAGAATGGTATCGCCTACTTGGTAAATTTCCACCGGATCGCGTTCTTCAATCGGAATCTCGCTACCTGTTGCGATCTGAAAATCAATCGTAGACAAGGGTGCAGCTACAAAAAAGGGTACATTGTGAGCTTTGGCAATTAAAGCCAGACTGTAAGTACCGATTTTATTTGCCGTATCTCCATTTGCTGCAATGCGATCGGCTCCTACTACAACTGCGTCAATCATTTTACGCTGCATACAGTGCGCCGCCATGCCATCCGTTATAACTGTTACAGGGATACCTTCTGTTACACACTCCCAAGCGGTAAGTTTTGCCCCTTGGAGGCGAGGACGGGTTTCGTCGGCGTACAGTTTGGTCAAACGTCCTTCACGCCAAGCAGAACGCACTACACCCAAGGCTGTACCGTAACCAGCCGTTGCCAAAGCTCCAGCATTGCAATGAGTAAGCAAGTTTAGTTTATCGGGATTTGCGGGTAAAGCTTCTAAACCATGATCGCCGATCGCATGACAAGTCTGTAAATCCTCCGAATTAATTGTTTGAGCGGTTTTGAGGAGAATTTCTTTAATTTGTTCTACAGTACCAATGCTTTCGTAGGCGGTTCTTAGCATTTGCGCGATCGCCCAAAATAAGTTTACCGCCGTCGGACGAGTAGAACGCAATAATTGAGCAACTTCTTCTAACCGTGTCAAAAAATAATCTCTATCTTGGGTGTCAATCTCCCTTGCTCCCAAATACATCCCATAAGCCGCCGCTACGCCAATTGCAGGCGCACCTCGAACAATCATCGTTTTAATTGCCTGCGCCATGTCATCGCTACGATGAATTTCTACTAGGGAGTATTCGTTAGGAAGGCGGGTTTGATCGATTAGCCATACCGCATCTTTCGACCAAATAACCGGATAAACTTGTGTGTTTTGAGCCATCATAAAAGGGTTTTTAATGTATTTTAGTGAAATGAACGCTCGTACAGGTTCATAAAATTAACTATTTTGTTCTTTATAGAGTACCGTCAGTACGGCACTTTTGTAGTGGTTAAAAAATCGCTTAGAGCATCAAATTACCTTTTAAAAGTAATCGCCTTTTAGTTTATTCTCACTTTTTGCCGGAAAGATCAGCTTTACTACTGATTCCTAATAGTATTAGCTAGAACCACTCATCAAGGATACGCTCATGGCTCGACGACTGCAAGCTTACTAACTCAATACCGCGACATTCACACCAAAATCCGTAATACTAGCTCCGAATACGGCGCCCTTACTCAACCCCAAGCGCTGACGGTTGCTCAAATTCAACAACAACTCGACAATGATACTGTATTACTGAAATACTCTCTAGGAGAAAAACAAAGTTATTTGTGGGTTGTCACTAACACAGGCATTACCAGCTACCAGTTACCAAAACAAACCGATATTGAAACTGCCGCAAAGTCTCTTTACAACTGGGCGGGTATTGTGCTTCAAGGTGAGTGGAAATAAGTATTTTTAACGTTCTCTGTCTTGCCCTCAAAAGACTTCACCATCATTGACAGAACAACCAAATTTTGACCCCCGCGCACTATTTACCAACTATTTCATTTGATATAGTTTGAATGTCAATTGCAATAAAGTAATTGTGGTCAAAACTACCGCACAAGTTGACCCTTGCCAAGTGAAGCCCGTAACCGGGCGCGCTGGCGCGATCGCACTAGATAAACAACATGATCGCTCTACAAACTATAAAAAGTACGAATTGATTAAAGAGATAGCTAACCGTTTTGATTTAGATAAAACTGAGGTAAAACAACTATTTGGCATCTCCGAAAGCACTCAGTTTCGCTATGAAAAGCAAAATTCCGTCCTCAAAAGCGCAATTGCCGATAGATTAGACCGCTTTAACCGTATTGCAAAGCTGGCGCTAGAGTTATTTAAAGATGAAACAGAAACTAAGCGGTGGCTTTCTACAGCAAAAACAGCGCTGTCGGGAGAAACACCATTGCAAGCTCTGGCTACGGACGCTGGAGCCAAAAAAGTAGAAGCAATGCTTTATCGTGCGGAATACGGGATATTTGGTTAGTGCAAGTTTGGCGAATTTGTAAACAGAAACACCTTGATAGTGCTTTTTCTGGCATGGGTGGACTCCATGCAGCAAGATGGACACCCCAAGGCTTATTAGTCGTTTATACGGCGGAAAGTTTGGCTCTTGCTAGTTTAGAAGTCTTTGTTCACACCCAGAGCGATCGCATTCCTTTAGTTGCTATCCGCGCTTTTTTGCCCATAAACATTGGGGTGTCGGCAGTAGACGTAAGCAGCCTACCAGAAAATTGGCAAAGTATGGCAGCTTATCCCGTTTTGCAGGCTATTGACAAGCAATGGTTGCAAAAGCAAGACTCCCCTGTACTTAAAGTTCCTTCTTCGATTATTCCTGTTGAATTTAACTACTTACTCAATCCTCAACATCCCGACTTACAGCTAAGTTTAGAGCCACCAATGAAGTTTAAATTTGATAATCGAACGTGGAAAATTAACTTGTAAAAGTCTCGCCTTATATCAGAGCTTTCCTACTTTTCAGACATTCTCTTAGCTAATTCTTTGATGTTTGCATGAAGCTTCAATAAACTTCGTGCAAACATTCTATATCTTTAGTAGATTTCTATCTCGTTTATTAAAAAAACATACATACTAGATTTAACATGGCAGTTTTCCGAACGGTGTATGTAATTTGAGATACTGGTATTAACACTTGCTTTATACTACTCGACTATGAGTTTATACTCACTATTTCCTTGTAAAAACTATTAGATAACAAAACTATGAAAACTCCTGTGATTGCGATTGGTATTGATGCAGCCGATCCCTTATTGATGAAAAGTTAATGGGAAGTGCTGACTAACTTTTGGGCGTTGCCCAACAAAAAGATGAAAAACTAAAAATTAGGAACAGACCAGTATTTTATACAATAATTCAAGAGGTTAATTGAGGCTTCCAGTATTTCAAGAGATTTGGAGTAACAGAAAGTTTGACAATGCCAACGCGCCCTTAAGGTTGGCGTAAACGAAAATTTTCTCCTTCAACTCGCATGGCTGTTTTGTTAACTAGATGGTCACAACCATCAATAAAGCAAGGATAAACCGATAGCCATTTGTAATGTATAGCCAACAACACCAACCTCGATCAATCCACCATCAGCGACGAACGAAAGATTTTACTACTGCGATCGCCAATAATCTATTTTAACCTCCTTGCTTGAGGTGAGTCTACTCCTGTCCACCGCCAGATTTTGTTTTTTAAGCCAACGAAAGTTAGCAATTCCTGCGATAGTTGCGCCAAGAAGCCTTCTCCCCGCCATCTCTCATCAAGTTGAGCCGTTTGAGGGATTTCATAATTTGCCTTAGGTATCTACTGTGTCCCTTGTCTTACCCTATTAATGACTGTATTGTGACTTCCTACCTACCCCTGTTGAGCGCTCAATCCCTCTAAATCTCATTTCATTACAATCAGAAGTTAAACAGTGTTTTTTAACTTGAGGAGCATAACCTTTAGGTTCATGAGCAGCAATAAATTGGTGACGACAATATAGTTCTTGAATTGACCTTGCTTGAGAAAGGTATTCCTGAAAACTATAAATGTATGCAGTAATTCATAACGACCTAACTCTGTTAGTAACTCCATTGCCTGACTACGCTGCTTACGCTAATAAATGAATTTTATGACGAAGAATTTGCCCACAAATACATCTAATCAAACTATGCGTACCCGGCTATTTTCGGGATTACGCTGGACTGGGGTGTCACAAGCAATTCAGCAAATTCTGAACCTGGCTTGGAGTGTCGTAATGGCTAGAGTCCTTACACCGGAAGATTTTGGGCTGCTAGCTATGGCAAGTGTTTTCACCGGAATCGTCTTTTTTGTTCTCGACTTAGGACTAAGCGCTGCTCTTGTGCAATGCCAAAATCTTGAAGAAAGGCAAATCTCTAGTGTTTTCTGGATAAACGTTTTCGTGGGACTGGTAATGACACTGTTAGGCATCGTCTCATCTGGGTCTATTGCAATATTTTATAACAATACAAAACTGCAAGCAGTGGTTGCAGCTTTATCTTGCAACTTCATAATCTTCTCGTTAAGCAGCACTCAAACGGCTCTATTAAAACGCCAGATGCACTTCCGTTTATTAGAGTTCCGCACGCTAATCGGGCAATTAGTTGGCATATCTTGCTCCTTAGCGATGGCATTTTGGGGATTTGGAATCTGGAGTTTAGTAGGACGCATCTTAATCGCTTCCGTGGTGGGAACGGTTCTGTTGTGGTCTGTTTCCAGTTGGCGACCAAGTTGGGGCTTTTGCTGGGAGGATGTGCGGGAGTTGAGTAGTTTTGGTAATGATGTATTCATTGCTAACTTATTAGGTTATGTCGGACGCAATGCTGATAACCTTTTAATCGGTAAGTTCTTCGGTGCAACTGACTTGGGTTACTATGCTATGGCTTATAACTTAATGATGTTTCCAGTATTACGTTTTGCTCAAGTGCTTGCGGGAGTACTGTTCCCAGCCCTATCGCGGATGCAAGAGGATACTGAGAAAATCAAGCGCAGTTGGTTCCGCGCTACCCGTTTAATGGGAGCATTTACAATCCCGTTGATGCTGGGGTTAATCACTCTTGCCCCACAATTTATTCAAGTTGTCTATGGTGAAAAGTGGCTCCCGGCAGTCCTAGTGTTACAGGTTTTATCTATTAGTGGTTTGTGCCAGTCTGTCACCTATTTGCACGGTACAGTACTGTTGGCTCTAGGTCAATCCCGTCTACACTTGAAGCTAAACTTTTTATCGGTCACCCTAGCCGTTGTCTCATTTCTGCTAGGCTTGCCATTTGGCATACTGGGTGTGGCAATTTGCTTCACAGTTGTTAACACTGCGACGACAGCTTTCTCTCTGTTCAAGACCCTTGAATGTCTCAGTTCTAGCTGTATTCAGTACGTCCGTAGTTTGACTGGGGTAATAGTAGCAGCAAGTGGAATGGCTCTAGCTATTTTAGCGTTGGTGTTTGGGTTCTACCTTTCTCCTGGTTTGCTACTAATAATTGCAGTGCCAGGAGGGTGTGTCGTCTACATAGTTTTACTACACTTTGTAGCTCCGGCAATTATAAATGAGGTGTTCCAAATTCTCCCTAAGCGTTTTACTCAACGCTGGTTGAAGTTTAGTTAGCAACTTTTTAAGAGATTTCTGTCTTTGTATAGTTCAGTCTACGACTTAGATAAATCCGTGTAAAATTTAGGATAAGATTCAGATTTATTTAGAAACTAGCGAATAAGATAGAAATACATAACTATCAGATACAACTTTACCACGACGTTTTTATTCCAACATTTTTCCAGTCGAGTACTTTTGGGCTGGACATTAACTTTGTACACCCAGGAAAACTTATTAAGCACTTTTGACTTAATTATTGTGTTAAGAAATTTTTTAGATGGTAATATCTTATGCCTCATCGAATCAAAGTATTGGATATTAAGTCAAGCTATCCCCTGGCAAATATTGAGGGTTTAGATGGCTTCGTTTGCACAGCAAACTGATAGGGGAAGTTTACATTCCTATTGTCGGCGACTACTGCCCAGCGAAAACTGTGATTGATGCCATTTTGGAACAGCATAGCCAACAGATTGCAAGCCATTTTTTGCTCAATATACCTACACTATCCCAAGGAAATCAATGGTGCATTAACAATAAATGTTGCCCAACCAGATAATTATCTAAGCAATGATTACATATCATTGGGGAATTAAAGTATAACCAGTAAATTTAATTTTCTTAATTCTTTTTGTTAACTTCAGTGCATTACAAAACCCTAAAAAAACTAATACTATGAAAGTTGGAATATTAACTTACCATCATGTGCCAAATTATGGATCTTTACTTCAAGCTTATGCATTATCAGAAACTATAAAAAAACAAGGACATGAGGTGGAGTTTATTAACTATCAACCTTACAAGGCTTTAATATACTACTCAAAAAATTCCTATCTCAATTCAAATTTTTTAAGCTATGCAGTTAAGTGTCAGAAAATGCAGCAGTTTATTTCATCTAATATTGAAGTTGGTAGAATAAAATACTACTTTGAACGCTGCTTAAAGAACTTCGATTGGTCTTACGATCTAGTAATTTGTGGTAGTGATGAAATATGGAATATTAATTCAATAAGAAAATTTGATTCTTCATACTTCCTAGACTTTATCAGCAATAAAAACATTTGTAAAGCAAGCTACGCATCTAGCTTTGGCTGGACAAACAAATTAGGAAGTTATTATAAAACAATACAAAGATCAATTCAAACATTTGATTTTATTTCAGTTCGTGATTCTAATAGTCTTCAAATAATTAAGCAAGAGTGTGGACGCGAAGCAATTAAAGTCCTCGATCCTACTTTTTTGGCTGATTACAGTAAAATTATATCTACACCAAAACTCAAGCAATATGCCCTTATTTACGTCAATGGTAGATTGCGGCAAAAAGAAAAGGACTATATAAAAGCTATAGCTA
>QQTW01001408.1_pt1 | contig 16793 bp, 16 predicted proteins | sample 1904831 | NCBI WGS metagenome assembly QQTW01 (sample SAMN09435610, study PRJNA476489) | Subsurface metagenome, whole genome shotgun sequencing project. | reverse complement strand
TGTCGCAATAATTGATTGAGATCGCCCGATCGCACTTAAAACCACCACTACGAAAAACCTACTATGTCCAGCACCGCCGCGATCGTTTCTAAAGTTTGGAGCTTCTGTAATGTCCTGCGAGACGATGGAGTAGGCTATGGCGATTACCTCGAACAGCTTACCTATCTCCTATTCCTCAAAATGGCAGATGAGTACAGCAAACCTCCATACAATCGGACGGTAAATATTCCCCAAGCCTACAACTGGGAAAGCCTGATAACAAAGCGCGGCGCAGAACTAGAAGCCCACTACATCAGTATTTTGCGGGAACTAGGACAGCAAACCGGAATGCTCGGTCAAATCTTTACCAAATCCCAAAACAAAATTCAAGACCCCGCCAAACTCTACAGCTTAATCGATACCATCAATAAAGCAAGCTGGGTAATGATGGGCGCAGATGTCAAAGGCGACATCTATGAAGGACTGCTAGAGAAAAACGCTGAAGATACCAAAAGCGGCGCAGGTCAATACTTCACACCCCGCGCCCTAATTTGGGCAATGGTAGAGTGCATCCGTCCCGAACCTAAAAAGACTCTAGCAGACCCCGCCTGCGGTACTGGAGGCTTTATTTTGGCAGCTTATGACTTTTTAGTCAAAAATCACCAATTAGACAAAGAGCAAAAAGAATTTCTCAAACACCGCACGTTTTCAGGTAACGAGATTGTCGCCAACACTCGTCGCCTTGCTTTAATGAATATGTTTTTGCACAATATCGGCGATATAGGGGGCGACAGCACAATTTCTGCCCAAGACGCGCTAATTGGCGATTCTGGTCATCGGTTTGATTACGTGCTGGCAAATCCCCCCTTCGGCAAAAAAAGCAGCATGACGTTTACAAACCAAGAAGGGGAGCAAGAATCTGAAGACTTAACCTACAATCGTCAAGATTTTTGGGCGACTACTTCCAACAAGCAACTAAACTTTGTTCAACACATCCACACCATCCTCAAAACTAGCGGAAAAGCTGCCGTAGTAGTCCCCGATAACGTGCTATTTGAAGGTGGTGCGGGAGAAACAATACGCAAAAAACTTCTAGAAAGCATCGACTTACATACAATCTTGCGTTTACCTACAGGTATCTTTTACAAGCAGGGAGTAAAAGCAAACGTTATCTTCTTCGACAACAAACCCGCCGCTAAAGATCCTTGGACAAAAGAAGTTTGGTACTACGACTTTCGCACCAATATCCACTTCACATTGAAAGCTAACCCCATGAAGCGGGAAAATTTGCAAGATTTTATTGACTGCTACAATCCAGCTAATCGCAGAAGTCGCACTCAAACTTGGTCGGAAGCAAACATTGACGGCAGATGGCGTAAATTTACTTATGATGAGCTAATTGCTAGAGACAAAACTAGCCTCGATATTTTTTGGCTCAAAGACAAAAGCCTTACTGATTTAGATAGCCTTGTAGATCCCGATTTACTGGCTGCTGAAATCGTCGAAAACTTAGAAGCGGCTTTAGACAACTTTAGAGCGATCGCACTTTCTCTAGAAAAACAAACACTTTCCAAATAAATTTAATTTTTCAAAGTCCCCCAGGATTGGGGAGCCAGTGCGGTGGACGGGTTTCCCGGCTTGAAGCACCTGGCATGGATTTAGGGGGCTACGTCGCTAAAACTTTCTGAAAAATTACAGCAGCCACACAAACCCTCGTCCGTGTAGCTGTAATTACTAGCTATAACGTTCTTCTGCCCAAGGTTCGCCCCGACTGTTGTAGCCATTACGCTCCCAAAAGCCTAATTCTTCCTTATCTAAAAACTCTAAACCATTAATCCATTTAGCACTTTTCCAAGCATAAATATGCGGAACAACTAGCCGCATCGGACCGCCATGTTCGGCTGGTAATGGTTCGTCAAATACCGTGTGAGCAAAAAAGTTTTCTTCCCGCACAAAATCGGACATGGCAATATTGGTAGTGTAGCCGCCGTAACAATGTTCCATTACATGAACGGCGCTCTGGTCTACCTCAATCAATTTCATGAAATCCGTAACTTTAATCCCTTTCCACTTAACATCAAGCTTAGACCAGCGCGTAACACAATGAAAGTCGGCAGTAAATTCATGCTGGGGTAAAGCCATAAAGTCCGCCCAGCTAAACGTAGCAGGCTTAACCAAACCCCAAACTTTAAAACTCCAAGTTTCTATGCTCACTTGGGGAGTTTGCCCGTAAGTTAGCACGGGAAACCCTTTAGTTAAGTATTGACCGGGAGGAACGCGATCGCTTTGTTCCGCATCAGGTTTTTTAAAAAATTTTCCTAGCATTATTTCAGTTGCTTTAGCTTCCTACTCTATTGTGGATAAAAATCTTTTAACTCACATTTCGGCTCTTATTGCTCTATAAGTTACTAGCAACAGATACGTTTATTCTTCGCTCTCGTCTTCTTCCGGCGTTGGGTATACAAACTTGGAGCGTCCGCTTAAAATCGACTTACCCAAAGAAAGAGCCTTTTGAGCTTCTACTACTGCTTTATGTTTCCAGGTTGCTTTGCGCTTATCTCGTTTTGATTTGGATGTTTTCTTCTTAGGAACTGCCATATTAGCTCGTACAATTTTTGACAACCTTTCTAGTATAAAGTCAAAAAGCCAGCAATACAACTAAAGATGTTGTCTCAGCCAATTTGCTAAATTAAACGACTATAAATCTTGACGTTGATTAGGAGTCGGATTAGCTGGATTTACTTGAGGTAAGTTATCAGAACTTGGAGCAGTGACAGGGGCGCTCGGCGGTGGCGCAGTTGTATTAACGTTATTTCCTTGACCTTCATTATTGCCAGGAGACGTTGTATTAACATTGTTTCCTGTATTTTCATTATTGCCAGGAGAAGTTACCGGAGCTACCCCTGGTGCTTGAGGACGGGGAACTAAAGCTGGACTTCCTGGAAGTGGATTTGCACCAGGCGCAGGAGTGGCGGGTGCGATCGGAGCATTATTAATAATTTCTCTAGAATTACTAGGAGTTCTAGGAGTATTTTGCTGTCGTCTAGGTGGTACGGGAGTATTTCTTTGTTCTGGGGGAGAATCGGCGGTAGCTAATTGCTGCTCCTCCAACCGTAATAGACTCCGCGCACTATTAAAATAAGTAAATCCATCTTGAGCATTATTCCCGCTACTCCATTGCGGACGACTCACTTCTACCGTTAAAACTGGAGCAATTACACCCTGGTTTTGCCCCAAAATAACTACAGAAACTTCAGTAATTTGCGCTCGGTCAAAGCTTTGCTGCACGGCGGTTCTAGCTGCAGATTCTGCCCGTTGAATTAGGCTATCGTAGGTTTCGTCTGGCTGGCGGTCGATAGTAATATCATCAATACGAGCGGTGTCTGCTTGAGCCGTTTGTTGGATAGTAACTCCAAGTCCTACAAGTATCGAAGCTATAGCAGTCCATTGAGTTGCCCTAGTCATCCATAACCTCATAACTGCAATTGCTCCTTAAATCGGTTGCTTGAAAATTAATTGCTTATGTCTAACTGTATTAACATTGCTTTGCTGTTTGTCGTTAAATATAGCTAAATATTTTAAAAATAATTACGAGGTCAAAAACTTTAACCCAGCGATTTTGGCTGGAAATAGTATATCTTACCTGTTTTGCTAATTAGCTTGCAGAGAAAACGGCATTCTATACTAAACAACGTAACTCTTATTTGAATTTATACCCAGGGTACGGTTTTGCAAAAGTGAGAAGCGATTATCTTTATTACGCGCGATCGCGCCAAACAAATATCAATTATTAGCAATAAGCCGTAATATCTTCACCGCATTCATCGGCTAAGTAGCAGAGCGCCCGAAAACGTAGAGCAACAACTTCTTCATATAGTGGGTTGAGTTTGCACATGGGAGGAACGTGAAATAACTTCCGACCAAATAAGGTAATATCGCGTTCAAAGGGACATTGGGCGGGAATTAGCTGGCATAAACGGTGAGCCAGTTTGGGACTAGAAACTTGGACGCGATCTAAGCGTTGACGCAAAAACTTAAAAATATCAAAATCTGCTTTTTCGCCTAGCATCCAGTGATTAAGTGGGAAACCTTGGGTTGTTTGCTGTGATAAGTTCATAACGTCTCTACTTTAATCTGGTAATTTGGGTGTTCTTAAAAATATCTACAGTTTGCTAGCGAATTTTTCGGAAGAAATTTACTTTTTAGTTAAGTAAATCGTCGGCGCAGAGGTAACGAGTTGATTTGTTATCATCTTGCCCAAAGTTGAATCGATCGCGAATTAGAGACATCACTGAACTTTTGCCGGGGTGGGTTGCCAATTTCCGTAATTGCACCCAAAAAATTAGCCTTACATTAATTAAGGGTGGGAAAAAGTTGTTAGCTTCTTCCCACCCTTAATTAGTAGAGATAGTTGATAAAATCTCGTTTAACCTAAGATACAGCCACTTCTTGAGCCGTTGTGCGTCGCCGTCTTCTCCCGTCTAAAGCTTTAGTAGGTTCGTCGGGAGTTTGTAGCAATAAAGTAACGGATGGTTGAGTTTGCAGTTCTCGGCGAATTTGGCGCTGTAGTTCTCGTTCTAGCTGCACTTGCACCCCTGCCCAATCTACGTCTACAGGTTCGCCATTGATATATTGGGTAAAACTCGACCAGCGATCGCTTAACACTCTCTCCATCCGCTCTTGCACCCATTTTTGCAGCATGGGGCGATCGACAGAGGTAACTACACCGCGCAAGTGAATTTCTGGTTTCATCATCAACTTGCCTTGCCAATCTACCGCCGCCGCAATGGTAATAATACCTTCTCCAGCTAGTTGCTGCCGCTCTTTGAGGACGCGATCGCTGACTATTCCCGTGCGCGACATATCCACAAGTTCAATCCCCGCAGGCACTTTCCCGGTGACGCGGATTGCCTCTTGGGAGACTTCTATGACATCCCCATTCTGCACAATTACCATATTCTCGGCGGGAATACCTGTACTTTGGGCTGTTTGAGCGTGTTTAACCAACATCCGATGTTCGCCGTGGACTGGTAAGAAAAACTTAGGCTTAGTTAGTCCAATCATCAATTTTTGGTCTTCTTGGCAGCCATGACCAGATACGTGCAATCCTTTGTCTTTTCCGTACACAACGTTTGCGCCCTGCATCATCAAACGGTCGATAGTATTTACGACCGCAATTGTATTTCCAGGAATGGGGTTAGCAGAAAATACTACAGTGTCGCCGGGGCGAATTTTTATATGCTGGTGTTCGCCCTTAGAAATACGTGTCATTGCCGATAGTGGTTCGCCTTGAGAACCAGTCGTTAAAATCAATACCTGTTCGTCGGGTAAGTTGCGGAGAGCTTGCAATGGTTGCAGCAAGTTGTCTTCGCACTTGATATAACCCAAGTTGCGGGCGTGAGCGATCAAGTTTAGCATCGAGCGCCCGACTACACCAACTACGCGATTTTGTTTTTTGGCTATTTCCAAAATCATATTGATTCGGTGGACGGAAGACGCAAAAGTTGTAACCAAAATTCGCCCTTTAGCTTGACTAAATACCCGTTCTAAGTTTGGGTACACGGAGCGCTCGGAAGCGGTATAACCTGGTACTTCGGAGTTTGTTGAGTCGCTAATTAAGCAAAGTACGCCTTTTTCCCCGTGTTCTGCTAACCGTTGCATATCAAAAAATTCGCCATCAACTGGAGTGTGGTCAAATTTGAAGTCTCCAGTATGGATAATTACCCCGGCGGGTGTATGCAAAGCAATAGTAAAACTATCTGCAATAGAGTGAGTATTGCGGATAAATTCGACGATAAATTTCGTACCTAATCTTACAGTTTCGCGGGGTCTAACGGTTCTTAGTTCGGTGCGATCGCGCATTCCGGCTTCTTCTAATTTACCGTCGAGCATTGCCATTGCGAGTCTAGGCCCGTAAATTACTGGAATTTCTAGCTGTCTGAGGTGAAAAGCTATGCCACCAATATGATCTTCATGACCATGGGTAACAATCATGCCTTTAATTTTGTGGCGATTTTCCCGCAAATAAGTCATGTCTGGAAGCACGATATTGACTCCGTGCATCCCATCCGTGGGAAAAGCTAATCCCGCATCTAATAAAATTATTTCGTCGTCGCACTCAAATACACAGGTATTTTTACCAATTTCATGCAAGCCGCCAAGCGGAATAATTTTTACTACTGGTGAGGTGTTTTTTGCCATGTCAATCCTTTGAACGATAGGTTAATTGTGTTTAATAGAAAAAACTGTAGAAGTTCTCATTCTTAGCGCAAGAGTATAAGTTTCTAGCAAAGTTTTTATGTAAATTTTCTGCAATTAGAGGTAGATTAAAACCTCATTTTTATTTATGCTTTCTGCCTTTTTTGAAAGTAGTTAATAATCCAAATCTTTATTTTTGGTATCAATATCTTGCAAAACTTTTTCTAAGGTATGGCTTACTTTGTCTTCTGCTTCGCACTGCAAGGGTAGACGAGTTGAACCTACATCCCAACCTTTCATTTTTAAAGCCATTTTTACTGCAATTGGATTAGTCGTAATAAACAAAGCTTTGAATAAGGGAAATAATTGTAAGTGAATGCTTGCCGCTAGTTGAACTTTGCCTGTCTCAAAAGCTTGAATCATTTGTTGCAGTTGCCCGCCTACTAAATGACTTGCAACGCTAATTACACCTTTTGCACCCACCGCTAACATTGGTAAGGTTAGGGAGTCATCGCCGGAGTAAATTTGAAACTCTCTAGGCGTTAAGCGACTAATTTCACTTGCTTGGTCTAGATTGCCTGTTGCTTCCTTGATACCAACGATGTTATCAATTTCGGCTAGACGAGCTACTGTCTCAGGAAGGAGATTTTGACTGGTACGGCTGGGGACGTTGTACAACACTATAGGTAAGTCGGGACAAGCAGAAGCGAGCGCCCGAAAGTGATGATATAGTCCCTCTTGGGGTGGCTTGTTATAGTAGGGAACAACTTGTAAAGATCCATGTACTCCTATTCTATATGCTTTTTGAGTAGCTGCGACAGCTTCGGTGGTCGAGTTTGACCCTGTACCTGCCATTACCAAAGCTTTTCCGGCTACTGCTTGCAATACGACTTGAAATAACTGATATTCTTCATCCCAAGTTAAGGTTGGCGATTCTCCGGTTGTGCCGCATACAACGATTGCATCGCTGCCGTTTGCAGCTAAATGTGCGGCTAATTGCTCGGCTACAGCATAATTTACACTACCGTCGGCTTTAAACGGCGTAATCATCGCTGTAACAACTTTTCCAAAATCTACCACCCGTTTTACTCCTCACCAATAGCTTTTAGCTATTTGCTGTTTGATATTTTTTTGCTGATAGTAAATCTTTCGCTACTAATAATTCAGCAATTTGTACGGCATTTAGGGCTGCGCCTTTACGAATTTGATCGCCACACAGCCATAGCTCCAAACCGCACTCGTGGGATATATCTTGACGGATGCGACCTACTAAAACGTCATCGGTTCCGGTAGCGTCTATGGGCATGGGGAAGTAATTTGCTTGCCAATCTTCCACTACTCGCACGCCGGGAGACTGACTTAATATTACTTTAGCTTCCTTCGCACTCAAAGGCGACTCAAATTCTAGGTTAATCGCTTCCGAGTGCGCGCGGAGTACGGGAACCCGAACGCAGGTTGCCGTAATTCTCAATTTTTCTGCATTAAATATTTTTCTAGTTTCGTTGACCATTTTCATTTCTTCTTCACAGTAACCGTTGGCGGTCATAGGAGAGTTGTGAGGAAACAAATTAAATGCCAAGGGATAAGGAAAAATTTCTGGAGTTGGGGATTTTCCTTGTAAAATTTCTTGAGTCTGGTTTTTGACTTCTTCCATTGCCATTGCTCCCGCACCACTGGCCGATTGGTAAGTAGAAGCAACAATCCGGTTAATTTTCCTAGCTTTGTAAAGTGGATATACAGCTACCGCCAGCAAAATTGTCGTGCAGTTGGGGTTAGCAATTATGCCTTGATGGTTTTTAATTGCGTCAGGATTAACTTCTGGTACGACAAGGGGGACTTGAGAATCTAAACGAAAAGCGCTGGAATTATCTACTACTACCGCCCCCGCAGCTACAGCAATCGGAGCGAGGGTTTTGGAGATAGAACCGCCAGCCGACGCTAGTACCAAGTCTATATTTTTGAAAGTGCGATCGCTAGCCTCCTCAACTAATAAGTCTTCCCCCCTAAATTTCATAGTTTTTCCCGCACTGCGAGGAGAAGCTAGTAACTTTAGTTCGGCTATAGGAAAATTTCGGCTTTCCAGTAATTCCAATAGTTCCGTACCTACAGCCCCGGTTGCTCCTAAAATTGCCACGCGATAGGATGAATTTGTCAATTTACTCTCCTAAATATTGATGTTTTCGTTTTTTTAATAAATAGCAAGGTTAGATAATTAAATTTAATAGTTAGTTGTTTTAATAAAAATCAAACTTTTAGGTAGGCTGTAACAGTTTAATAAAAATCTTTAAATAACTCAAACAATCTTTAGATACTAGCGTATCAGCAAATAGCCCTTCGAGTCAGAACTTAATAGGTCGAGCTAACGATAAATGTACTATAAAGCAAAAGTGGTAAAGCATAATGAGCGCTTGAGTCAAATTATCGCTAAACTAAGAACTGCTCGAAACGCTACAAATATCTGCTCTGGCTAGGATATCATAGTGTCGTTGAAGTTGCCTCGATCGGGACAAAAGTTCTGCCAGCCTGGAGAGGGATGAGCAAGGTAAATAAAAAATAGTCGTCGGGAAAAGTATAGCTTTCACCGTCCGCCATCAGAGCAAGCGTAAGTAAAATAGTTCCATTTAGTCAAATTGTCAGACAAAACTCTAAACATGAAAGTCACCCAGGAAAAACTCCCCGCAAGTCAAGTCGGTTTGGAAATAGAAATTCCCCCCGAAAAGTCCAAACAGGCTTACGAGCAGGTAATTCAAAACTTCGCTCGTTCTGCCAACATTCCTGGGTTTCGTAAAGGCAAAGTTCCGCGCCAAATATTAATTCAACGCCTAGGAGTAGTCAGAATAAAAGCCGCAGCCTTGGAAGACCTGATTGAAAGCGGCGTAACTGAAGCACTCAAACAAGAAGAAGTAAAAGCCATCGGTCAACCGCAGCTACGCTCCTCTTTTGAGGAGTTGATAGGTCAGTACGAACCGGGAAATCCTTTAACTTTTAAGGCGGCGGTAGACGTGCAGCCAGAGGTAAATCTGACTCAGTACACGGGCTTACAAGTGCAAGCAGAAGAAGTTAAGTACGACCCTGCTAGCGTTGAAAAAGTTATTGAAGAAAATCGTCAAGAAATGGCAACATCGATTCCTGTAGAAGGACGCGCCGCCCAGATGGGCGATGTAGCCGTAGTAGACTTTAAGGGAATTTTAGTTAACGACGACCCGGAGGCAGAAGTAGAGGAAATTCCTGGGGGTGAAGCGACAGATTTTCAAGTAGAACTCCAAGAAGGGCGGTTTATTGAAGGCTTTATTGATGGCATTGTCGGGATGAATATCGGCGAAACTAAAGAAGTCGATGCTAAGTTTCCCTCCGAATACCCCCAACCAGAGTTTGCAGACCGAAAAGCAAAGTTTACTGTGACGTTGAAGGAGTTGAAAGAGAAAGAACTTCCAGAAGTCAACGACGATTTTGCTCAAGAAGTCAGCGAATTTGAAACCCTAGAAGAACTACGAGCGTCTTTAGAAAAGAGATTCATTGAAGAAGCAGAAAATAAGACCAAAGCCAACAAACAGCAAGCTTTGACAAAGGAATTGGTCAAAAATGTTGAGGTCGATTTGCCAGAAACATTAATTAACCAAGAAGTAGACACAATGCTGACCCAAACTGCCATGCAGTTAAGCAGACAGGGAATAGATGTCAAGAGATTATTTACTCAAGACACTATACCCGAACTAAGAGAGCGATCGCGCCCCGAAGCTATTGACAGCATTAAACGCAGTCTGGCATTGCAAGAAGTAGCAAAACGCGAATCGATTAAAGTGGAAAGTGCGGAGATTGACACGCGGTTTGCGGAAGTAATGGCTCAGTACAAAGACAAAGACATCGACCAAGATAGACTGCGCGAAGTAGTCGCCGATGAATTGCTTACAGAAAAAATTCTCGATTGGCTGCAAGCAAACGCCAATATTGAACTTGTCGCTGAAGGTACTTTGAATCCGCCAGCAGAAGCAGTAATGGAGGAAATAGCAGAAGACGATACGGAGGAAGAAATAGTAGCTGAATAAACTATAGAGAAATCGCTCCATTATATATAGAGCGATTTCTCCATCTCTAAAATGGATAAGCCATAATAGTCATAAGAGTAGGTTACTTAGAGTTAAAACTTACCCTGCTTTCCTCGCTGTAACCTGTATTGGTTCCATTTTTTAACTTTGTGATTTATGCTTGAATCAAAATCTATGTATCCTATCAGCAGCGCGAACTATTTAGAGATTAACAACATCGTTCCTACCGTTGTAGAACAGTCAGGCATGGGGGAACGAGCCTTTGATATTTATTCTCGGCTGTTAAGAGAGCGGATTGTATTTTTGGGAACGCAGGTAGACGATGCGATCGCTGACTCCATTGTGGCGCAGTTGTTGTTTCTAGATGCGGAAGACCCCGAAAAAGACATTCAATTGTATATCAATTCCCCTGGCGGTTCGGTAACAGCAGGAATGGCAATTTATGACACAATCCAGCAAATTCGTCCAGATGTTGTTACTATTTGTTTTGGATTAGCTGCAAGCATGGGAGCGTTTTTACTAACCGCAGGAGCAAAGGGTAAACGGATGTCCTTACCCAGCGCCCGAATTATGATTCACCAACCTTTAGGTGGCGCTCAAGGTCAAGCCGTTGATATCGAAATTCAGGCAAAAGAAATTCTCTACCACAAAAGTAGACTAAATGAGTTACTAGCTCATCACACAGGTAAGCCCTTAGAAAGAATTGAAGCAGATACCGAGCGAGACTTTTTTATGTCCGCCGAAGAAGCGAAAAATTATGGCTTAATCGACAGCGTGATTTCTCGACAAAATATTCCCCAAGCAGGCGCTACAGTTACTCCAGTTAACTAATTCGAGGCTTTTTATGGTAAAGTACGACTCCCATCTTAAATGTTCATTTTGCGGCAAGTCTCAAGAACAGGTACGCAAGTTGATTGCGGGGCCGGGAGTCTACATTTGCGATGAATGCGTTGACTTGTGCAATGAAATTCTTGATGAAGAACTAATCGAACACAACACAAGTAGCGCCGCCGCACCCCAAGCACCCCGTCCCGAACCACCCCAAAAGCGCCGTCCTCGTTCGGCCAGTTTATCGTTTAATCAAATACCCAAGCCGCGAGAAATTAAAAATCATTTAGACGATCATGTAATCGGTCAAGACGAAGCTAAAAAAGTATTGTCAGTGGCGGTTTACAATCATTACAAGCGTCTTAGCCTACTGCAAAACAAAAACGGCAAAGCTGGCGAAGATGCGGTAGAACTGCAAAAATCAAATATTTTGCTAATTGGCCCAACAGGTTGCGGAAAAACGCTACTAGCACAAACCTTAGCGAAAATATTAGAAGTACCTTTTGCCGTTGCCGATGCGACAACCCTAACAGAAGCAGGGTACGTGGGCGAAGATGTAGAAAATATTTTGCTGCGCTTACTTCAAGTTGCGGATTTGGATGTAGAAGAAGCACAACGGGGCATTATCTATATTGACGAAATAGACAAAATTGCCCGGAAAAGTGAAAATCCGTCTATTACCCGCGATGTCTCCGGTGAAGGCGTGCAGCAGGCTCTATTGAAGATGCTGGAAGGAACGATTGCCAACGTACCACCCCAAGGCGGGCGCAAGCATCCCTACCAAGACTGCATTCAAATTGACACTAGCAATATTTTGTTTATCTGTGGCGGTGCGTTTGTAGGGCTAGATAAAGTGGTCGAGCAGCGCATTGGCAAAAAATCCATGGGCTTTATTCAACCAGGGGAAGGGCAATCGAAAGAAAAACGCACGGCGGACGTACTGCGTCACCTAGAACCGGGGGATTTAGTCAAGTTTGGGATGATTCCTGAATTTATCGGGCGCATACCTGTAGCGGCAGTAGTAGAGCCATTAGATGAAGAAACTTTAGTTGCAATCTTGACTCAGCCACGCAGTGCTTTAGTCAAGCAGTACCAAAAGCTGCTCAATATGGACAACGTACAGCTAGAATTTAAACCCGATGCGCTCAAAGCGATCGCTATAGAAGCCTACCGGAGAAAAACAGGAGCGCGAGCGTTACGAGCAATTGTGGAAGAACTAATGCTAGAGGTGATGTACGAGTTGCCCTCCAGAAAAGATGTTACTTGCTGTACAATTACGCGAGAGATGGTGGAAAAACGCTCGACGGCGGAATTGCTAGTACATCCATCTTCCCTACCCAAGCCGGAATCTGCTTAAATCATGCCTTACATTTGCGTTCGTGGCGTTGACCATTATTATGAGTGGGTCAAAGCACAAGAAAACTCCCAAGTCAAGCCCGTAATGGTATTTGTCCACGGTTGGGCTGGCTCGGCTCGTTATTGGGAAAGTACAGCAAAAGCTTTAGTTAAAGACTTTGACTGTCTGCTGTACGATATGCGCGGCTTTGGACGCTCGAATGGGCGATCGCCAATCTCAGCCGCTACCCAGGCTGTGGTAGAGTCCCCAGCGCCCACGGAAGCTATAGAGGCGCTAACCTACGAGCTTGACGAGTACGCAAGAGATTTGGCAGGTTTGCTAGATGAATTAAAGCTCCAAAAAGTCTATCTCAACGCTCATTCAACGGGCGCTTCGGTGGCGACGTTATTTCTCAACTTATATCCAGAGCGGGTAGAAAAAGCCATCTTAACTTGTAGCGGTGTTTTTGAGTACGATGAGAAAGCCTTTGCTGCTTTCCATAAGTTTGGCGGTTATGTAGTTAAATTTCGCCCCAAGTGGTTAGCGCAAATTCCTTTTGTCGATCGAATGTTTATGGCGCGATTTTTGAAACGCTCGATTCCAAAGAGCGATCGCCGCGCTTTTTTGGATGACTTTTTGATGGCGGATTACGCCGCCGCAATTGGAACAATGGTTACGGCCGTAAGCGAAAACGCGGCAAAATTCATGCCTGATGAATTTACAAAGCTAACTGTACCCACACTTTTAGTTGCTGGAGAATACGACCAAATTATCCCTCCAGCTATGGGTCGTCAAGCCGCAGCTTTGAGCGATAAAGTAGAATTTGTCTTAATGCCGAATACGGCTCATTTTCCTATGCTAGAAGATCCGCAAACTTATCTTAGCTGCGTGCAGCAGTTTTTGCAGGGAGCAAAAAAGGTCTAGGTTGAAATTATTTATCAGTGCCTATTTAGTTAAGTTGTTGATATTAGTAGCTAACCGCTCTTGCTCGTAATGAATTTCTTGCTGTAGCTCCTCTATACAGAGTTTTTCGTAGCGTAAATCTTCCCAGGCTTTCGCAATTTGTTGCTTTTCAACGCCTACTTTTTGTTGCTGATATTCTAGTTCTTGTCTTTGTGTCTCTAAACTTTGCGATCGCTGTTTTTCCTCGGTTAAAATTTGCTGTTCGCGTTTGAGATTTTCTTGAGCTAATTCTAGTTCTTGCTTTTGCGCGTCAATTTCTTGTTGCAGTTGTGCTAGTTCCCGTCTTTGCGCTTCTAAACTTTGCCAATGTTGTAGCTCTTAACTAATTTTTAATCGATCGGCTGCCAAAGACTGCTGTTCTTTTCGTAGATTTTCTTGAGCTAATTCTAATTCTTCTTGCCCGCGCTGCATCTCTTGTCGAAGTTGCTCGGTTTCTTCCCTCAGCCCATCAATTTGTTGTAGCTGTGCTTCTGTTTCCATTTTAAAGTAATTCATTTCCTCGCTTTGATAGTTCAATAGACTCTCGCCACAACTTAATTTCTTCTTCTTTATTTTGAAACGCCTCTAGTTGCTGAGAAAGTTTTTGCGAAATATGGGGCAATTGATGAGTTGCTAGTTGAATGTCTTGCACTTGCCGATTAGCATTTAGCTGAACTATAACTAGAACACCCAAATTGAAGTTGTGGGATTGCTCTAAAGAAATCGCGTCTTCGCCTTGTACCGCCACCCAACTTTTAGCAGAGCGTTGCAAAGCCAAGAGTTTAAGTTCTAACTTAGTAATTCCCCTAAACCCAATTTTATCTCTTTGCACTTCTGCTAGATAAATCACGTCAACTACCTCTTTACTACTAAATTTACCTATTCTTATTAAAGCAAGTAAATTTATGTGTAAAGGTAGTTGACAAAATACTTAAAGCTCAAGCTTTGCTTGCTTGTGCCAAACGCCGATTAACTTCATCCCAATTGATGACATTCCACCAAGCAGTTAAATACTCAGCGCGACGGTACTGGTATTTGAGGTAGTAAGCGTGTTCCCAAACATCATTCCCCATAATTGGATAATTCCCATCGATTAGGGGGCTATCTTGGTTGGGTGTAGTTGTAATTTTTAGTTTGCCATCCGAGGCCCGCACTAGCCATACCCAACCGCTACCAAAACGTTTAGTACCTGCTTCATTAAACTGCTGTTTAAAAGTGGCAAAATCTTTAAAGTCTGCCTTAATTGCGGCACTAATCGCCCCCGTTGGCTCTCCACCGCCCTTGGGCTTCATGATATTCCAAAACATTGTATGGTTGACATGACCCCCACCATTGTTGCGGACGGTAGTGCGAATAGCTTCTGGTACGCTTTTAAGATTTGTTAGCAACTGTTCGACACTCTGCGTTTTTAAGTTGGGGTACTTTTCTAAAGCCGCATTTAAGTTTTTTACATAAGTTGCATGGTGGTTGTCGTGATGAAAGCGCATAGTTTGAGCATCAATGTGCGGCTCTAAGGCGTTGTAGTCGTAAGGTAACGGCGGTAACGAAATACTGCCACTTCCAGGAGCAGATTGAGCTACAGCTATATCCATCAACCCCGACGAGCGCCAAGAATTTAGAGCAAAAGCTCCGCCTGTTGCTCCTAGTAAAAATAGTAGTTTGCGTCGATTTAGATTCATATTTTTTGATAAAAGTGCGATCGCATTTTGCTACAGCAGATAAATTAATCATACTGCTACGAGCTTATGCTATGCCCCAATATAGCTAGAAAAATCTACCTTTTTAAGGTTTTTTGCCCAACAAACAAGTTTTTTAACTACGGAGCGTTTTAGCTACTTAGGATATTAGCAATCGCAAATCTTTAATCTTTCAGTTCAATTAGTGTTAGTTTGCTCTGTTGACTGGGAATACTATCAACAAGCATTTTTCAGCAGTGTATTCCATGAATAATATACTATTACAAAATTTAGTTGAATTAATTAATAAGCATACAGGCTTGCATATCCGCGAACAGGATAAACAATCTTTATGTCATAAAGTAAATACTCGGAGACAAGCGCTTAGTCTTGCTACCCCAGAGCAATATTACCAATTATTAAACACAAGTATCAATAATAGCTCAATAGAAACCCCAGGCGATCGCGAATGGAAAGCGCTTACTCTCCTATTGACTACTGGCGAAAGTTACTTTTTTCGAGATAAAGGACAAATAGCTTTACTAAAAAATAGCTTACTACCACAAATAATCGAACATAAAAAGCGATCGCATTTCCAGCAAAATACCCCAAAACCATCGCTCAGAATTTGGAGCGCGGGTTGTTCTACCGGTGAAGAAGTTTATTCTATCGCTGTTCTTATTAAAGAATTAATTCCCGATTTACACAAATGGAATATTTTAATTTTAGGTACAGATATCAATTTAGAATCCATAGCTAAAGCCAAACGGGGAGTTTACGAGCCTTGGTCTTTTCGCATGGTTGAACCGGAAATTATTCAACGTTACTTTAACCCGCGCCAGCAGAGTTGGGAAGTTCAAAAAACAATTAGCTCTATGGTGAAATTTCAACCGGGTAACTTAATTAAAGATGACTATCCGCAACCCTGGATTGATATTCATAGTATAGATATTATTATTTGTCGTAATGTTTTTATATATTTTGATGCGGATTCAATTGCGATAGTATTAAATAAATTTTATAATACCCTGAATAATACAGGCTACTTGATCGCTGGACACGCGGAATTACACGGTCAAAACCTGGGTAAGTTTCAAACAAAAGTTTTTCCAGAGTCTTTAGTTTATCAGCGTGAAGATTTGCCGATGGAAAAATGTGTTGCATCTGTACAATTAGTAGCTCCTTCAATTAATATAAATCAAAAACAAAGTTCTTTAAATAAGCAATCAATAATCAAGCCCTCAATACCAAACATTCAAAATCAACCCATTGCCCAGAAACCTATACTACCAGCAACTATTGCTAAAGCGGAAACCCTATTTCAGCAAGAAGAATATATGGGCGCTATTAAAGAAGCAGAGCAAATAATTAAGCAATATCCGCTTCATTTTGATGCGTGCTACCTCCTTGCTCAAGCTTGGGCAAATTTAGGTAAATCTGAAAAAGCAGCTTTTTATTGCGAACAAGCAATAGAGATAAATTCTCTTTCTGTAGCTCCTTACTACTTATTAGCTCATATTGCTGAAGAAAAGGGAGATGTAATTTTAGCGAAAAAGTTATTGAAAAAAATTATTTATCTTGCTCCTACTTCTATTAGTGCCTATTTAGAGCTTGGTGATATTTATCAACGTGAAGGAGACATGAGCAGAGCTAAGAAAATGAGAGTCACTACTTGGGACTTACTTAAACAATTGCCAGATGATTTTATAGTAGAGCCAAGTAAAAATACTGTAAGTGAATTAACGGTACAAGTTAACAACTTACTAAATAATCAGTTTTAGATAAGTA
>QQTW01001407.1_pt1 | contig 16795 bp, 12 predicted proteins | sample 1904831 | NCBI WGS metagenome assembly QQTW01 (sample SAMN09435610, study PRJNA476489) | Subsurface metagenome, whole genome shotgun sequencing project. | reverse complement strand
CTTATGCAGCTTCTGACTGGTCAGACCCACAGCGCGAAACTTTAATTATCGTGCAGAAAGGTAATCGTCAGTTAGGGGAAGAAATGCAAAAAGCCCTTGGTTTTGGTCAAATTGAGGTGGCAGCAACGGGTGATATTGAGTCGGATATTACGATTCGTGTTGGGAAGGATTGGAAATAGGAGGGGCGGGTTTTCTAAGATTTCTCTTGCTTCGTCGGTATTATCGGTGAACCGCCGGTAGTTAGGAGGGGCGGGTTTTCTAAGATTTCTCTTGCTTCGTCGGTATTATCGGTGAACCGCCGGTAGTTAGGAGGGGCGGGTTTTCTAAGATTTCTCTTGCTTCGTCGGTATTATCGGTGAACCCGCCCGTACAGGAGTTGGATAGGCATTTTGCCTCCTGACTCCATTTGTAATTAAATAAAGCTGATTTACAGTCTTTAAAAAGGCGTTCCGACTGCAACGGGACGCTTATTTATTATCCGGATAGCATAAAACCAAAACAAATCTTAAGGTTTAACCACTGTTATAGCAACGGACAGACAGCTTAGGACAACGATCTATTTACAGAATACGCTACTGTAGGCGACTATCACCAACTTGTCCGGCGCAGCTTTGGCGACTGCTATATTATTCAAGTTACTTCATCCAAATGCTAACACTTTGTTTCATAGGGCTAATTACCGATTTATGAAAAACTTATTACGTCGAATTTTGGGTTGGGTTGCGATTTTGGCTCTTGCTGTTTTGTGGATTATGCTTGATGCTAGTCCGGCTTTAGCCCAAATCAATACGATTAATTACAACAATGCGACTTTAAACGACCGCGATTTTTCTAATACTAATTTAATTGGTGTAAATTTCGTTGCAGCCGAGATGCGAGGCACGAATTTTAAAGGTGCAAATTTAACGAATGCCATGCTGACCAAAGGTGTGATGCTCAAAGCTAATCTAGAAGGCGCAAACCTTACAGGCGCTTTAGTTGACCGCGTAACATTAGACGAAGCAAACCTTAAAAATGCCATCTTCACTGATGCTACATTAATACGCAGCCGCTTATTTGATGCGGATATTACTGGTGCTGATTTTAGCAACGCCTTAATTGACAAATATCAAGTTAGTTTGATGTGCGATCGCGCTGACGGAACCAACCCCGTTACAGGTGTCGAAACACGCGATAGCTTAGGATGTCGTTAATCCCTTTACCGCTTACCCCTTCTCCTTCTTAAAAGTTGCTACATTTAAGTACTACTTGGGTAATTCAGGTTTCACGCTCACCCATGCTGTAACATCTACCACTTCTGGCAACTGGCATAACGCCATGATAATGGGACTTTTCAAAAAATTACGTGGTTCGCTTGTCAAAAAGAAACATCGTGCAATTCCGACTGCGGATGGGCAATCGGATGGGTTAGTGGTGCAAAATCATACTCCATTAGGCAAGCTATCGCTAGTTGTTGCTGCCAGTGTGGGTGTGACAGCAATATTGTTAGGATTACGACATAACCAACTTTTACAACGTTGGGAATTAGATGCCTATGATTGGATGGTGCGATCGCGTTCCCTTGCCCCGCTTGATGACCGATTGTTGCTAGTAACTGTAACAGAGGATGATATTAAACGCGAAAAATCCCCTTACTTAGCTGATGCGACGATAAATAACCTGTTGGTAAAGTTAGACTCGTACCAACCGCGTGTTATCGGTATCAATATACCCCGAAGTCAACAAAACAATTTGGGGGATGGGATCGCTAACAAAAATAATATTATTAGTATTTGTAAGTTTAGCAGCTTAGATACAGCAGAAATTCCACCCGCTCCGAATGTCGCAATTGAGACAGTTGGTTTCAATGATTTAATGTCGGATGATAGCGATCGCATTGTTCGACGCGCATTGTTATTTGCTGACCCAGATAAAAAGTGCAAAGCTCATTTTTCATTTGCAGCTTTACTTGCAATAAATTACCTGAAAAAGGAGGGAATTAAACGAAGTTTTTCTGCGAATGATTTGGTTTTGCGTAACACAGTCTTGCCAGGTTTGAAAAGGACTTCGGGTAGCTACGAAAAGATGGATGCAGGTGGCGCTCAAATTATGATTAACTACGGTCATCCCGATGTGGCTCGACAAGTCACGCTTTCAGAGGTTCTCAACGATAAGATAAATCCGAATTGGGTCAAAGATAAGTTAGTCATCATCGGTAATGCAGCACCCAGCATCGACCGAGGTCTTTATACTCCCTACAGCGCACTGCAAAAACAGCGGATAGCATGGTATCCACTGTTCATTCATGCACAAGTAGCTAGCCAAATCCTCAGTACTGTTTTGGATGGAAAGCCGATGATATGGTACTGGTCGGATAATGTCGAAATTATATGGATGTGGCTTTGGGCACTGGCAGGCGGAACTTTAGCGTGGCGAATTCGCAATCCGGTATTATTTTTGGTGGCTGTTGGTATAAGTCTGTGCGGGTTGGTGGGAATTTGCTATCTATTATTTTTACAAGCTGGGTGGATACCTGTGGTTCCCCCTGCTTTAGGATTCGTTATGACTGGCGTTAGCGTTATTGCTTACACAGCTTACCGAACCCAGGTGCAAACCAAGATAATTATATTGCAAGTCGAGAAACAACAGGAAGCGATCGCACAATTAAGTGCCCTTAATACACATATCGATGCGGTTCACATAGTAGAAAAAAAATCGGGTGATTTTCTTCTGGGTGGACGCTACCAAATCAACCGCGTTTTAGGTTCCGGTGGGTTTGGCTGTACCTATCTTGCCAAAGATACCCAACGTCCTGGTAATCCGACCTGCGTTGTCAAACAGCTAATGCCAGCTAGACGCGATACCCGTTTTTTGGAAGTTGCCCGCAGGTTATTTGATGCTGAAGCCGAGATTTTGTTGGTGTTAGGCAAACATATTCAAATCCCCGATTTGCTAGCATATTTTGAAGAAAACAACGAATTTTACTTAGTTCAAGAGTATATAAAAGGACGATTGCTTTCTCAGGAATTGTCCCCTACAAATGGTGTGAAAGACGAAGCATTTGTGATTGAAATGCTCAAAAGCGTTTTACAAGTTCTCAAATTTGTCCACGAACATCGAGTGATTCACCGCGATATCAAGCCAGATAATATTATTCGCAACTCCCAAGACAATCGCTTAGTACTAATCGATTTTGGTGCAGTAAAAACCATGCAGCCCCCAAGTGAAAAAACTGAACTAGCGACGGTAGCAATCGGCACACGCGGTTATGCACCACCCGAACAATTCGCCGGACACCCGCGTTTGGCTAGCGATATTTATGCCTTAGGGATGATTGCTATTCAAGCGGCAACTGGTCAACAGCCGCAATTATTACAAATTAACCCCGATACTGGAAACGTTGAATGGCGAAAAATGGCGCAAATTAGTGACGAGTTAGCTGCAATCTTAGATAAGATGGTTTGTTATCATTTTAGCGATCGCTATCAATCTGCGGCTGATGTTTTGGAAGATTTGAACCGTATAAAGAGAGAGGGGGAAGGGTAAAGGGGTAAAGGGGAAGTGGAGTTCTTGTGGAGGGAGTGGAATAAACATAAAACTCCGCGCTCATAACTCTTAACTCCGCGCCTCCCTACATTATTATGCGAATTAAAAAAAATAAACTATTGGTGATAGTGGGTTTTATTTGCGCGTTAGTTGTGGGTTATGCGATTGCAGCACTCAATATCTACTTTTATGGTAATAATTTCAACCACATTAAAGCTGATGCAGCGATAGTTTTGGGTGCGGAAGTTTGGGGAAACGAACCATCGCCAGTTTTCCGCGAACGCATTAATCATGCAATTAATCTCTATAAAAATCGAGATATTCGGATAATAATTCTTACTGGTGGTGTTGGTGCAGGTAAAGAATTATCTGAAGCTGATGTTGGTAAGCGATATGCTATTACAAATGGTGTCAAAGAAGATAATATATTAACCGAAACGAAATCACGTACAACCCGCCAAAATCTTCTCAATGCTAAAGCAATTACGGATTCAAAACAATTTATAAAAGTCTTAATTGTTAGCGACCCTTTACATATGAAGCGTGCTATATTAATGGCGCGAGATATAGGCATCGATGCATATCCATCACCTACCCCGACGACTCGTTATCGCAACTTTAAGAGTCAATTTCAATTTTTACTACGCGAGACGTATTTTTACTTTGTTTATTTGATATTTAAGATGTGAAAGGCTTTGCTTCCCGACTTCTTAAAGGACAAAGCTGGCGAGTGAGAGTTAATGATTAAAAGTCCTGCGTAGGGGCACGGCACTGCCGTGCCCCTACAATATGGTGGGATAGCGAGAAATCATTATGTGAGGGGTGTCATCTCTGAATCGCGCCTTTGTATCCTTAAAGGACAACGCAAAGTCGGGAATCTAAAGGCGGATATTCAGATTATTCGATTGGTGGGGGGTTATTACTAATTTGCTCTGCTGACAGAGTAGTCATGTTGAACGCTTGCCAATTAGTTGTAACGTATTTAAATCGACCCGTGGCAATACCACCGTTAGTCTTGAAATTGTCCCATGCAGCATCGAGATTGAGCCAGTAGTCGCCACCTGTATTCAGTAGATAACGAGCTTGCGTGCGGTCATCGGGTTTACTAGCATCATCGACTATCAGTCTTGCTTGTACAGTGGTGAAGATACCGCCAACATTATTGGGGTCAATTGAACTTCTACCTCCTTTAGTCCAGAAATGATAGTTATGCCCATCACCTGCTTTAGCGGATACAGTACCATCAGACTCGTTGCGAACATCTGCTGGTTTATTAGCATCACCAGCGAAATCCTCACGATACGCTGCTCCTTCTACTCCCATAGAATTTTGCAGCAGATACCACTTATTATCTTGTTTGCTGAGTAGATAAGCTTTGATATTCCGTATCTGAACGCGGGTATTACTAGCAGGATTTCCTTGTTCTGCTTCGTATAACTGCCCCCATGCCATCATGGCTTTAAAGCCTTTTGGATTGTTGCCCATCCCCATTTCCGGACCAATTGCCCAGCTATACCATTTCGGAACTCCATGCGGTGCAGCATCCTGTGGTGGCTGCATGTCGCTAATAATAGTTGCAACCGAGTTGATTGTCTGAGTAGTCTGCGCGCTGGTCTTGAAGTTAAACGAAAAACTCAGCAGCACGACAACTATTGCAAGGAATACGTGAAGTTTCTTGACTCGCATATTACTTATATTTATCTGTTAAGGGAACACTTACTAATATACGCGATCATTCTTGTAAATGTTGCTACATGTATTTAAAAAAATAAAACTAGAGATAATTTAGTAATAGCGTAGTCTTGTCCTGAAAACGAACGAAATAGTTGTATATATTAAGTTATGGTCATAAATTTGTAAGTCTTAAAAAGAACTAGCACAGTCATAGTCAGCTAATACAGAGTCAAATTTAGAACATTAAAGCGTATTCGCTTTGAGTTGAAAATGTTTCAAAAAGTACATACTGGCTTTGACGCAAATTCGTCAAAAATGAATGAAACATGGGAAATTCCAAGACTTGTGTAACATCCTCTTGAGTTATGAACGTTTTACTTAGGGATTTGCAAAATAATTCTTCAAAAACAATTCAAACGACCTTGAAAAGGAGAACTAGTGGTTCGTTTCATAAATTCTAAGGGGCTATCAGATCCCCGACGTGCGTAAAAGTTGTCGGGGATCTAGACAAGAGCGAAAAGGTCAAAATTAATGACATGAACTTTCATCGTGGACTGACACGTAAGTTCTGAGGGGTTGCAAGAATCCGGGTAAATAAGTGCGAAACCCGGATTCTAACCCTCTCGACAAGTCATGTATTAGTAACATGAACTACTAAATTGATTCAGACGTTCAAGTTCATCAAGTAAAAAGCTTATATCTTTAGTTAGCGCGATCGCCACCGTTAAGTAAAATAGATGCAGTTCATACCCGTTACCCCAACCCAACACCTTAATTCAAAATTCAAACAACCAATAGTTAAAAACACAAATTAACTCTTTACCACTGACCACTGACCGCCGACCACCGACCACTAACCACTAACCACTGACAAATAACAAACTTACTTATAACTTGGCATATTAACAGTATCAGCAGTCACTTTAACCTCATCAGTAACAAAAAAAGTTGCAGTTTCAGCTTCGCGTAATATACCTTCTTGATAAATTTTCACATTACCGCTCAAAGTAAGCTTTCGTTCGGATTGAAAATACTCGGCTTTGTCAGATGTAGCGATAATTTTTTGCTGTTCATATTTGAACTCGACATTACCCTGCCAAGTTATTACATCAGTGACAGGTTTTAGGGTTGCCTGCGTTGTTGGTAAGATCGGTTCTTGACTTTCTGCCGTTTGAGCGCAAATGCTGTTAGCAATGGTAGAAAGTAAAATCATATGTATTAAAACTACTGGCAGCAAAAAGGATAAATGCGACCGTCGCATTAATGCAAAATTCATTGTAAGCCTCATAAACCTAACATTTTTAACCCGTTCTAAGGTTAAGATACTTCTGCAACATCTTGGCATGACTTTAGCAATAAATCCACATAATCAAAGTTGATTTGGAATTACACTGCAAGTCCCTCAGTTTCTTCGCTATAGATATAAGGGATAAGCTTATATACCTACAAGTCTCTGCTAGATTGGGGCAACGGTTTCTCAAGTTAGTCGTGAATATAAGTAAATATAAAAAAGCTGAGTTTCTGATTCTTAAGTAAGTAGGGGATTATGTAAGTTCTAACTCTATTTCGGAACTGGAGCGCTCTGCGCGCAATTACGAACAAGTATCAAATAGTTATACTTAACCAATAGTTAAATTTGTTATCAGTTTAATTAAAACCATCGATTAAATTGCTAAACGTTAGTATAAAGTCTCGATTTTTGGTATTTATAAATACTTACCAAGCACGAATGTTGTTTGTTACAGCAGTTATAGTGTATTGTAAATTACCTAGCAATAAATATGACAACGTTTGCAGTAGCAAAATAATTAGATGCAAGCGTATTATGTAAAAGCACGCAATCATTATTACTGAAAGTAAAAAGACTCACTTAAACTTTAAAAGTGATTTTACTTGTTTATTTTAATGAATTGATTACTTACAATAAAAAACCTAAAAATATGTATAGATTTTTTGTAACAATTTGTAGTAAACTCAATGTAGAGCTGACTACTTGTAAATTTTCTGGAGAATTAATACTTTAGACGCAGGTAATTATATTATTATCTGATGTTGGATGTGGTAGTACGATGCTTGCCTTAAAGCAGTCTAAGGGCAGTCTTAGGCTCGACTACGCGAGCGATCAAATCTCAAACAAACTTTTTAATAAAATATATTTTTTATCTCAGAACATCTTTAATATCTTAATTTTGACTGCAATTTCAAGATTTGAGTTCTAAACTTGTCGTCTTTATTAACTTGCACCTACTCGATAACTAAAATTATGTATATGCATACAGTCAATCTTGGTCGCCATAAATTTTTAAAACCATTTGAACAATTATCGTATATCAAAAAAGTTGCAAAAGATTATAAAAACGGTCAAATAAGAGTATTTAGTCTCTCGCAAGTTTGGACAATTCATTTAGATAATGGTCAGATAATCTACGCTTGCCAATCAAAGAATATGTGGGAGTTATTTAACCAAAAGCTACAAATATTTAACCAGCAAATACAAACTTTAAATAACCAAGTTTTTAGTGAGTTAAAAACAATATTTGACCGTGCTATTAATGATAAGGCAATCAGTAATCCTGATTACATGGCTATTTGCTGGCTTGTCAAAGAACAATATCTTAATCGCTCGCAAGCTCGAAAGTTCATTGCAGAAATAGTTATTGAAGTGATGGAGTCATTTTTAGAACTTAGAGATGGAATTTACGAATTTGCTCCCCAAACTTCTTTGGGTGATTTGCCAAAGTTCTACTATTTAGATATTTCATTATTAATGGCACGCTGCCAAGAACGGAATGGTAGCAACTCTGAGTTACAGCAAATCAATCGTCCTAAAGACCTAGTGTTTTCCGGTTTCAGGCAACAAAAACTAGCTGTGGATGAACCTCGTCAAAATTACACCACTGTCAAGCAATATACTCAAGAAATTCCTCAAGAAATTCAATATATTAGTAAACCCGAACTGCCAAAAGTTGAGCAAAAGCTTTATAAAATTTTGTGTATTGATGATAGTCCAACTATCCTCAAAGCTATACAAGGTTTTTTGGATGAAGAATTATTTGAAGTAATTGCTGTTAATGACTCGCTCAAAGCATTAATGCAAATTCTCCGCACTAAACCCGATGTTATTTTACTCGACATTTCGATGCCGTTAGCGCAGCCGCCCTTTCAGGGCTAGGCTAGGGTAGGACAGTTATACTAGTTAGGTTTTTTAGTGCCGTTCTACTTAACTAACTGAATTACACCCCATTGTCCGTTTGTCAACCAATCAGAATCAAGTTGTGCAACTTGCTTGACGACTTGTGGTTTTATTCCAACTGCGACTTCTGATTTCAATGTACGCAATGCAACCATTGGTACTGGCAAGTAGCAAACAATATCGGCAATATTTGTAGTAAAATCCCAATGGCGATCGCCTAATAGCCTGCGATAATTTGCATCACCTTTAATAACGATTAAATTAGCATTTTCTAAATCGCTTTTTAGCGAATCGGGAATTTCCCAAAATGCTAGCGGTGAAGTCCAGAAATAATCATCGCTCAAAACTAATCGGTTTAATTCGAGATATTTTTGCAAGCGCTGTGCAAAAAATATCACATCCCAATTACTCGAAGCTGCTAAAAATTCGATTGTCTGATGGACATCTTTAATCATTGCATCCGACACAAAAGTTGGATGTGGTTTTAAATGCAATTTAACTTGCTTGCTTAAACCGCTACCTAGCAAAAAATCAACCAAGCATAAATCGCAAAGCAATTCAAACCCAGCATTATCGATAACAAAGTCAATGCGTCCTCCTGAGGTGCGACTTATCAAATCGATAACATTTGCCGCATCATCAACTAATATATGAGCTTGTTGAGCTTGAATATCAAAGCGACTTCGGTCATTTTCAAAAGCCGACCACAAACTTAAATCTACTCGATTACCCCAAAGTGTAAAATTCAATAAAGAGAAGAAAGCTTTTTCCTGAAGTTGTGCTTCTTGCTGCGAACTATCCAACCACTTATTAACTTGCTGACATAATGTAGTGATGGAATCAAAAGAAGCTACCAAACCCTGATGCTTTTGCAACCCAAAAGGGTCTATACCTTGGTATTCTCCGGGAGTAAAGTAGTTGGTGATAGCAAGAATCAAACGGTAAAAATAAGTTTCAACAACAAACCAGGGAACATCTAGCCAACGCTGTCCAATATAGGGTTCTAAATTCTTTGCCCAAGCAGAAAAATCGCTACCAGTGTCATCATCAAATACTTGTAAGCGTCCCGAAGATAACTCTTGGGCTAGTTGTTCTAAGCTTGAATTTATGCTATCCGAGAAATTGTTTTCAGCGATGATACGTCGTGCGATCGCAGGCATTCGAGAAATGACTGTAAACTCAGTAAAAGAACCAACTTCTGACCCGACAAGGGGCAATGGTAAGGGCAGTTTGGGAATCTGGGATTTAGTCACTACAAATTATCTTTTTGCGTTAATTCTTAGTCATTGTACCTTGTCAACCACCTTTGTAGTGACGTTACATGTAATATCAAGTCCGGTTGATTGCTTATAATCAAATATATCCTTGTAGGTTGGGTCAAGCGTTGGGGAACGATAGCGATTATATTGGGTTACACTTCGTTTCACCCAACCTACGCTAACTCGATTCGACTTGCTTTATGTACGACAGGGATTGTAAATCCCTGTCTAATAGGACAAATCCATGTTTATTGGATTCAATAATTGCTTATTAACATGATGTATATTCTGAAAATGAAAACAAGCAATATCATTTACCTTCAAGGTGCGTTTCGGTGAGCTACTTTTTATCTTCTGCCTCTTCACCTGGACGTTGAGTTGCGGGAGGATAATCAACAAATTCCTGGGTTCTAGTTGTGTTAGTCAAAATACCTTCGTGTAAAACATCTTCAGGATTTATCGATTTATCCGCAGCTTCATCAATTGTCCCATTCGTATTAACGTTGGGCTTGTCTCCTGTTCCTTTGTGACTTGCATGACCACCAGGCATAAATACTTCCTTTACAAATCTAAGCTGAATACTCCTTCAGCGTAAACTCAAGGTTATAAACCATACAGTATCACAAGACTTAAATCGAATTATACGTATCTCGTACCTAGCCTAGATGCATTTAGCGTCTTTTCTACCTAACTGAAGAAACAGGTTCTTTATCATGTTGGGCTCTTAATAATTCGTCTACCTCAAGGTTTCAGAACTGGCTGGCGGCTTAGTTGAAGGATTAATAATAATTATTTTCAGTATCTTACCGCGATCGCTCCCAGTGCAGTCAACTGTAAATAGAAACGTAATCCCTAAACTGTAGGGTATCTCGTTTTTTAAAGATTGAGAACTTTTATCGATATAACTTGATAACCATTACCTTGAAGCATACATTGCCCATTTGTATCAACAGGACAAGCAATGTATGCTTGGTGAAGGGCAAGTTCCTTTGATATAGGACTTACGCATTTTAACGAAAAACTGTCATTCTGTAGCTTCTTGACGATATGGAAGATAATTACCCTGAACGCAAAATGTCTGAAGAAGAACGTTTTCAATCAGACTATTATTCCTACTTGGAACAGCCGGAAAATGCTACCCGCTATACATTACCAGTTCATTTTCTAGAGGATGCTTTTAAAGAAAGGTCGTTCTCTTTGTTGGATCTGGGGTGTGGGAATGGGGCTTTGGTCAAATATCTGCCTTCTCAATGCGACTACGTTGGGGTAGATCATAGTGGATATTCCATTAAATACTGTTTAAACCTATACCCCAACAGAACTTTTGTGTGCCAAGACTTATGGGTATTGCTGCGGAAACTTGCTACAGAAAATAAAAAGTTTGATGCAGTGGTACTATGCGGGATGATATATCATACCGTTGATAAGGAAAGCCAACAACACAAGGATGAGCAGGAAATCATTAAATTTTGTCTGGACAAGATAATAAACGACAAAGGATATCTAGTCATAATTGTAGGATTTAATTATGGCAACCATCCAGATCATAGTCTGTTTGTTCGAGCGGAATGGCTACAAAAGTTAGTAGAAAAAATGCTGGAAACTGCGAAGGCAAACATTGTTTACGAGAATATGTCCCTACAGTTGGGCTTGGAAAAAAAAATTGGACAGCAAAAAGTGATTCCTGACTGGTTTGTTGAGGATGCCTCTACTGACTATTCAAGTAAGTTCGCTGGAACATATTGGGCAAGTTGGACATTTATTGCCTCTCCCTCATGTGTTACCGAATAATTACGCTCTTCGTAATTCGTAATTCGTAATTAATGAATTTTGGTGCAGAGCAACTAAATTCATTAATGAAAAAAACATGCTTTTTCATTATTCGAGTAAGTGGATTTATGCATAGGGTAATAATTACGAGTAGGGAAATAGCGACTTGACAGGTTAAGAAAAGCGATCGCAGAAATCATGCTTAACTACTCCTTTTCCAGTGTTATAAGTAAGTGAGTGGGAATAAACACAAATATGTTACGACTTGTAAATCGGCTTTTGGATGGGATGGAGAGATAAGAGAGATATAAAGAATATGGCTGGATTAATTGTTAAGCGTTGGCTAGTTCTGAGCTTAAGCTGTCTACTTCTGCTTTCAAGTTGTAGTTTCACAAACGATGCCACTGCTGCTGGTAAAATACTTACGGTAGCCACAGAACCAACGTTTCCGCCTTTCGAGTTTCAATCTGCAACTGGTGAGTTGCAGGGCTTTGACATTGACTTGATGAATGCGATCGCCAAAGAAGCCGGCTTTCAAGTTAAGTATCAAAATATGCCCTTTGCTGGTATGATTCCAGCATTGCAAGTGCAAACTGTAGATGCGGCAGTTGCGGCGATGACAATTACTGCCCAACGAGTGAAGACAATTTCCTTCTCGCGCCCTTACTTCAAATCGGGCGTAGCGATAGCCACCCGCACAGACAATCAAAACATTACCAATTTCGACAGTCTTAAAAACAAGACCATTGGTGTGCAAATCGGGACGACCGGCGCACTGAAAGCAAAAAGTATTCCTGGGGCTGAAATTCGCACTTTTAATGATTCACCCTTAACCCTTCAGGCATTACTCAATGGCAATGTCGATGCCGTTCTTAACGATCAAGTCGTTATCTTATACGGCATAAAGAAGGGTAACCTCAAGGGACTCAAAGTGGTTAGCACTCTGCTTACAGAAGAATTTTATGGCATTCCTACACCCAAGGGATCGCCCAACCTAGACCTCCTTAACCAAGGTCTGGCAACGGTGCTCAAAAATGGCACTTATGCCCAAATTTACCAAAAGTGGTTTGGTATACAACCGCCACAACTGCCAGAAAAATCACCCATTGAAAACCAGACTACCGAAAAAGGCCTATCCCAGCTATTTACCGCACTAAGCATTATCTTAAAGTCACTACCCACCCTAGTGGGTGGGGCTTTGGTGACACTTGAACTCACAGCACTCTCGGTATTACTTGGTACGATCGGCGGTTCACTGATTGGGATTGTTCGCCTTTCTCCTGCTTTGCCTTTGCGCTTTTGTGCTAGGGCGTATGTGGATTTCTTCCGGGGGACGCCGTTGCTGGTGCAGATTTTTATGATTTACTTTGGGTTGCCTGCTTTAGCCCAAAATTTGGGTTTCACCGTCACCTTAAATCGTCTGGCGGCATCTGCGATCGCATTGAGCCTTAATAGCGCTGCCTACATTGCTGAAATTGTCCGCGCAGGTATCCAATCAATTGAGCCGGGGCAAGCAGAAGCCGCCCAATCACTGGGCTTGAGTTCAGTGCAAACGATGCGCTATGCGATCTTTCCTCAAGCCCTCCGCCGGATTATACCACCTCTGGGCAATCAGTTCATTAGCCTGCTCAAAGATACCAGCATAGTCGCTGTTATCGGGTTTGAAGAGTTGTTCCGCAAGGGACAGCTAATTGTAGCGGAAAACTATCGCTCGTTTGAGATTTACGCCACTGTCGCCCTGGTTTATTTATTCCTGACGCTGCTCTCTTCCCAAGCGTTTAGTCTCTGGGAGCGAGCCCTTAATCCCATTAAGGAAGACAGGGGAGGTAGGGGAAGTAACTAGTGCAGCATAGCGCAAATAATCATACCATTTTAAAAATATTTCAATTTTGATGTAGTGCGAGCATCCTGCTCGCATAGAGACGCGAGCAGGATGCTCGCACTACAATGGTATTCTTACTTTCGCCGTTGGGTACTAGTAGTCTGTCACACAAACTTTGATGGCTGGAAAAATTACGTATTTAAGTGTATGTTTGATTTGTCAAAAATACGACCCATCAAAGATCCTGCGATCTACTAGGCTCAAATTGGTATAATTTTTCCTTTCCCCCTTACCCCTTACCCTTTACCCCTTCCTCTTCCCCTTAATCCATTCCAAAATAACTCGATTGACTTCATCAGGACATTCATCATGGGGGCAATGTCCGGCATTATCCAAATTGATTAATTCTAATTTGGTGTTGTACTTGACAAATAACACAGCTAACGCAGGGGGAACAAATCGGTCTTTTTGCCCCCAAATTAATAGCATTGGTATATCTAAAGTTGGGAGTACAGCTTTAACGCTGGGACTGAAATTCGCACCAATACTAGCTTTGAATAAAGCACTAAAAGCTCTAGCACTGCCCCTATCTTGCGGGGGCCCTGCGATAATATCGATAAGTTCGTCAGTTACAGCTTCCGGATTTGCATAGGCAAGACCAGCCCAACGACGTAAAATTCTTGGCTGGCGAATAAAATAAAATAAGGGTTTGAGTACGAGGGGTGAAGCTACAAAGTTCTTAATTGTCGCTACCGCAGGACGCAAAAATGGCGGAATTGCTTCTTGTTCTAATGATGGGTCGGGTAAACTCATCATTACTAACCCAAATGCCATTTCCGGATGGACAGATGCGGCTGTCATGGAAACCAACGAACCTAAAGAATTGCCAACGATGACAGCAGGTTTACCAATAAATGTTTTCCAAAAGTCATATACTTGCTCTGCCCAAAGGTGAACGCTATAGTTAACAGGGGCTTTTTGCGAAGCACCCCACCCCAACATATCGATTGCGTAAACGGTATGATGTTCGCCGATTACTTCCAAATTATGCCGCCAGTGACCGATAGAAGCACCAAAACCGTGCAATAAAATTATTGGTACTGAATCTTGATAATTTTGTGCCGGACGAATATACGTGTAGCGAATTTGCCAACCCCGCCAAACCCAATCGCGTTGATTTCCAACTCGTTGCTGCCATTCTAAGACGATATTCGCACCTTCCACCATTTTTCCCTTTTGCTACGTACCTGTATCTATTAATTAATGCAATAAATTGTTAATTATATTTCGTTACTCTCTGACTATCGCTTCTAGGTTTCAACTTTGCATTACCACCAAATATCATCATCTCTATTCTAAGTAAATTCGCTTTACTATTAACTGCAAGTAACGACGTTTGGGCTTTACTATCCAATATTAGAATTAGTAATCGATAGTATATGTAGTTTAAACCTATCTTAAATAGCGTAATTATACTTAGCAAAAAACTGGAAATCCTTTAGTTGCGCGTGTTACAATAATAAATATTCGCTGCTGTTCTGTAACTTAGCTTAACGATTGGACAGAATTTCTGTCAAAGTGAGTAGAATAACAAATACAACTACCATGAAATTAGCCGCATGGATTAGTTATGCTAGAAATATAGATTCCCTTTCGAGTCCTCAGTTATTGAAGTACTTTGTTACTGAGGCATCATCTGACTGCAAACAAAGCCAAATCCCTTATACACTAATAACCCCCAAAAATCATACATGCCTGTGATTGAGAAGAGAAGAAGTCGAGATCTCCCCCAAATTAACGAACGAATTCGCTTCCCGAAAATTCGGGTGATTGACACTGATGGCGCCCAACTGGGAATTCTAACACCACAAGAAGCAATACAACTAGCCGAAGAAAAAGAGCTAGATTTAGTACTGCTCAGTGACAAGGCTGAACCGCCGGTGTGCCGAATCATGGACTATGGTAAATACAAGTTTGAGCAAGAGAAGAAAGCGCGAGAGGCCAGGAAGAAGCAGCATACTGCTGACGTGAAAGAAGTGAAGATGCGCTATAAAATAGAAGAACATGACTATAATGTGCGTGTCAAGCAAGCAGAGCGCTTTTTGAACGACGGCGATAAGGTCAAAGCCACCGTGATGTTCCGAGGTCGGGAAATTCAACATAGCGATTTGGCAGAAACATTGCTCAAGCGCATGGCTAAAGATTTAGAACCAATTGGTGAGGTGCAACAAGCACCCAAGAAAGAGGGAAGAAACATGATGATGCTCATCTCTCCTAAGAAGTAGGGAGGTAGGAGGGGCGGGTTTACCAGTATTTTATTAGAAAATTAGAAAACAAGAGTGAACCCGCCCGTACAGAGTTAGGAGTTAGGAGTTATTAATTAATCTTCCCTACTCCCTATTCCCTCTACTCCCTACTCCCCTCTCCCCACTCGCTCTCCAAAAAAAATTAAATAAAACTGATAGTCCTGAGTGCTGAATGGGAAAACTAATATTCAGTTGCTTAGGACTTTTGTTATGGCTAGATTTATTAAATTCTGGTTGTAGTGGAGGACTGAGGAACCGAATTATAAATTCTGAATTCTGAATTCTGAATTCTGAATTCAGAATTTTCAACGGGTGACTACACCAGAAAGTAAAACTGCATGGAATTGAAGAATCACGGGTTTGCTGTAAAAAAAGGCGTTTTCGCACGAATATTGCAATGGGTGAATCTGAGACCAGAGGAGAGCGATCGCACTTGGCTAATGTTCTCTTTTTACACATTAACTTCAGTGGGATTACGATGGTCGGAAGATAGTACTGTGGCGCTGTTTTTGGATAAATATGGCGCAAAATGGCTACCTTTGATTTACATTGCCAGTGCTGTCATGGGGACAACGTTGGTTTTTTTTTACTCCTGGTTGCAGCGAGTGTTTCCATTGCGCTGGGTGATAGCTGCGATCGCACCCTGCATGTTTTTACCGCTATTATTACTACGTCTGGGTTTGGAGGTTCCGTCCCTAGCGATCGCCACAATTTTTTTGTTGCGGTTGTGGGTTGATGCATTTTACGTTCTCAACGACCTCAATACTTCGATTGCTGCCAATCAGCTTTTTAATATTCGTGAGATTAAACGTGCATACCCGTTGGTAAGTAGCGGGATGTTGGTAGCAGATATTTTGAGTGGATTTAGTTTGCCGCTACTGCTTGCGTTCGTGGGGCTTAATAACATTATTATTCCTAGCTCCGCCATCTGTATTATTTTGGGTGCAGCAATTCTAGTTTATCTCAGTCACAATTACCGAACCGCCTTCCCTGACAATTCGCTGGAAAGAACAAAAACTGCTCGCAGTTCACGACTTCGACTGACAGGTTCGCTAAAACATTATTCATTTTTACTATTTGCTTTTTTCGGACTTTTACAAATTATTGGGGTATTAATCGATTTTCAATACCTCAACCAACTCGAAATTAATTATTCCGATAAAGAAATAGCGAGCTTTTTGGGGATTTTTGGCGGTATTACTGGTTTGTGCGAACTGATGATGCAGCTATTTATTTCCAGTCGAGT
>QQTW01001406.1_pt1 | contig 16795 bp, 15 predicted proteins | sample 1904831 | NCBI WGS metagenome assembly QQTW01 (sample SAMN09435610, study PRJNA476489) | Subsurface metagenome, whole genome shotgun sequencing project. | reverse complement strand
CACAATAATGTTTGAGATGAGAACTTACCCTTTCAAATCGCTCTCAAACGTTGTTTGCGTGGCGCTGAGATCGCCCGACGGATTAAGCACATACGACCCATTGCCTCGGTCGATGCGAAAACCGGCGTGGGTCTCATGGTGATTGTTCAATGGCTGCTGGAGCAGGATCCGCTCCCGCAGACAATCAAGCGATGGCAGACGGGACACCGACAGTCCGTTGAGGCAAGGCAGAGCTTCCCAGGGGAACACGTGCAAGCCCCTGTCAAGAATCAAGACCGTGTGGCTACCTGACTGATCTGAGACCACGGCCGACAACGCGGCGTGATAAGCCCGGAGAGCGTCCTTGGTCTCGATGACAATCTGTCCGTCATTAGATTACTTCTCCTCATCCGTTTGGGGCTCTCTATCGGACTTACCTGGTCAAAGTCGATCTCGTCGTAGGCATTATGCTCCCCGTGAAACTGCAGAATGTCGACCACAAAGTACAACAGATCCATCAGCGGCTCGTCCAATTCGTCTTCATCCGACGGAATACCCAGCCCCACCAAGAGACCCAAAATGTGCGGCGCCAAGTGAACTTGCTCGGCATGGCCTTTCTTCGGCGCTTTCTGGCGCGAAGGGAGATATCGATCCAAGATGTTCTGGAAGGACCGATGAAATCGAGAGAGCAGCTCTGGAGGTCGTTGCGTCTGTGAAAAGACTCCTCGAAAGCCGCCCAGCCAGATATTCTCGATGTTGAGGAGTAGATCACGGAGTTGGGCGTCAAGAGCTTCTCGTTCCGCCCACCATCTCGACTTGGCTCCCTTTTTAGTCATGTCTCTTGCGTCATGGGCGGTGAAGTTAGCCGCATCGATGATCTCGGCCAGCTCGTCGCGCGCCTGCTTGAACCCAAACACCTCTTCGTCTGCATCTCGCGAGTTGTGTCGGGCCAGTGGGAGTCGAAGTGTAAAGGGTGTTTGCCCAGCTTGGAGTCGGGAGATGGTTATTTCTTCCATGCTGTCGCTCAGACTGATTGAAACGACCGCCCATCGAGGAGGGATGATGTCAACGTAATGCTTCTGGAAGCCCGTGGCGTCCAGATCTAGGTCGTCCCTCGAAGATGAAAGTTCAAGCTGCGTTGGATCGGGCCATCTCAACTCTTGGTCTCGGCTGGCGACCTCCTTCTCGATTTTGATCACTATTTTCTCCCTGCGCGTGGCTAAGATCCGCGCCGTCTCTGCGTAATCATTAGCAAAATCGCGTTTGGCTGGGGACTATACACGTACCAGCATAGACCACTGGCATTATCGGCCGAATAACCATAGTTCTACTGGCAAGAGTCGCTGCCAGGAGCAGTGTGAGGTTGCTGAGCGCAGAGGATACTGTTCGGACGGTCGACGTTGAGCAATGTCTCGTCGCCATATGCAACACCTCCAACAGTCCATCTCGAGCGTGGCTCAGGCAATCCGCGAAGCCTCGGTGTCCGGCTTTCTTCGGCTTCCCAACTGTTTTGACCTGAGGTCGGTTTGGAGACTTCTCCAAGTGATGAGTTGCTTTGCCCGGACTCAGATCCCCCTTGATCTTGTGGTTCTTTTTGGCCGTCGTCAAGATGGAAGGAAAAGACGTTGTTGACTCCTCGACAACGCAAAACACGGCGTCTCGAGCCATTTCTTCCAGGGACTGACGCAACAGCTGACTGGACAGGCCAATCCGCTGCATGACCGTACCATGAGTGTCCAGCGAACACGATTCCGCTTGTGACAGGAGGGATGCTGCCACCTCGAACTTCCTTGTAAGAAGCTCCACCGCCGCTCGAAGACGAAGGACGTTTCCTCGATGGCTGAGAAGCTCGATGCACTCGCCTGATGCCAGAGATGATTGCTCTGATTTCGGATCTTTCTTCTGCTTTCCGCCTCTGGCTTGCACCCTTCGATTCTGCCGTGGGGCAGAAAGCTCTTTCAACGCTTGATCATCTTTCAGCGACAATGACGCCATTTGTTGTTCCAGAGAGGACGCTGTTGAGCTTAAATGATCAATCTTCTTGATCGCATTTGGCTGTAGGAGTTGGTCGAGAATTCGGTCGGCCTGGATATACTCCACTCTTTCTTTCTCAACCTCGCCTTGTAGCCTGTGTAGGTGGCCTTCCAAACAGTGGATCTGTACCTGGATGATGTTCCTCTCTTCCTGTACGCTCAACGTCTTGGCTTGTGCGGAAAGCTCGCCTCCCTTGTCCATCTGTCCACTTCTGATGTAGAGTCCCCTGATGACGACCAGGTTCTCGACCATCAGCAATTTAGCGTCGACAGCTTCGAGTATCTTCTGAACTTGCTCGGCGTAATATAAAGCCTCTTGAAGCAGTCCCAAGCGTGCGTAGGTTTGGGAGAGATGCTGAAGCGAGCGGATCAAGGAAGGAACCAGGGACCAGAACGCCGCACCGTTCAGGGAGCTGTGTGTGGTTGACATGACTGCTGGGATTTGGGAGGTTGAGCACGAAGCGACGGAGATCTCTCCAGCGGGCACGTCTCCCTCACTCTCGCTGGCCTCTGTTGTAGGCTTGACTGAGGATTTGCGGCTTCGATGTTCCAAGCTGGCCCATACTCGATAGCACAGCTTCACGCACCGCTTGGCAAAGGACAGCGCTTCATGCCAGCAGCCCTTCTCGGAAGCAAGCCGAGAAAATGCATAGCACGCGTCGGCATGGAGCCGAGTCGTCTCGATTCTTTTCGTCAACGAGGCTGTCGGTCCGCGGCCATTCTCCAAGTCCGGGCTGTTCTGTGCAATCTCCTGGGATGCGGCAAGGTGTTCGATGCTACCATCATTAGCAACTGTAAGAATATCTACACTAGGGTGCCTACCATTTGTCTGAATTACCCAGAACCAGAAGGTACTCTGCGTATGCCAAGTGCCATCTCAAGTTTGCTTCGGTGGAAACCGAAGAGCGTTGCATAGCATGGTGCGCCTTTGTCAGAGCGACACCAGCTTTACCGGAATATCCAAGCTTGAGATAATGCCGGGCCAGGTCTGACAGCTTAAGGACAGATTCGCAAGCAGTTTGGGATTCTTGTAAGGCCCGAATCCGGAGGATGAGGTTCAGTGTGGGGATGGCCATCTGAGTAAGGCCCTTCATCGCCAGATATTCCGCCGTCGAGCAGAGCTGACTGAAAAGCAGGTCGACATCATCCACCCCATCTTCCAGTTGTGCCAAGTCCTTGGCCGACCCCACCATCTGAGCCCAGACAACGAGAGATTCTTTGATTTTTTCCATCTTTGGATCTGGCCCTCCCAGGGTAAGCAGGAGGTTCAAAGTGGCTTTCAAATGGTCTCCGTACGCTGAGAGACCATCCTCTGCGGCAGTAGATGATACCAATGCCAGTGCTTCGTCTCGGATCCATCTGGCGGAATCGGATGGTAAAAGTGCCTCGTTGGCAGCTAGCAGACCGAGCAGCGCGATCACGATTCTCATTCTTCGCAGGGGATATTCTCTTGCATCGAAGATTCGAAGCAGCTCGTCCGTGATGACCTGAAGTAATGGTTGGAGGCCCTGGGAGGAGCGGCTGGAGCTCAACAGCCCAGAGAGCAGGATGAGATGCCACTCGAGGAGGCAGCCCTTTTTTTGGTCTGAATCAATCCCATTCAGGAGTGACTGAAGTGTATCTCTTTCCACGGGCAGCTTAGAAAAGGTCCTCAGAAGTGCGGACAACGTTTTTTCAAACAGCGATGCACCGTTTATTTGAGAGGCCGCCTTCTTCAATGACTTCCTGGCCGCGTACTCTGCGCTTCTCTGCAGTACCCCTTCTTGAATTTGTGCTTGAAGAGATTCGGCCAAGGTTCGTCTGCCTTTGCTGACCGCCCCTGATGAGATGTAGATTCTGCCTAATCGCTCTAGTTTGACGCCCAGCATGGGCACCAGGTTACCATCCGCCGTTGCTGCCCGCGCCGAAGCAATGGATCTTTGCAGACAGTGAATTAACTCCGTCGAAGCCGGCTCGTCTTTGCTCTTCTGCAATTGAAGCGAATGAGCCCAATACACATTCGATACCTTGGTCGCAACGGTTTTCACAATCTTCCTTGGCGTTTCGCAATGGCCTTCCTCGGCAGGTATCTCGTCTAGCAATGGTGCTAACGACATGCAGTCTTGCAGAATCCCATCAATTGCTGGCCAATCCATATCGTCCTCTGAGATGCTCGTTTTGAGCAAGGAGAGCGAGGATTCAATTGTCGCCATGACCGACTTGGCAAATGTTTTTCTTCGCGTCTCGTCGCGAGAGAGATATTTCGTAGACTCGTCTGTATCTGTGCGAGGAGATCCCAGCGATCGATAGAACACGTGAAGGGAATTGAAGATCAGAGTCCGGCAGACCTTGACGACCTGGGCATCCGAGTCGGCGGTACAGTTGTCGGTGACGCGCTGATCCCATGTCGAGACATACGATACTGCTTCTCGCCTCAGTGCGGTAACATCGTGAAGCAATCCGTCCAGCTCGGTGGAGGAACCGCGTATGCTGCCCGCCAAAGCGTCCCGGGCCCGTTCCAGCACTGGGATAACGTCCCTGTCCTGGTGATCTTTTGAAGTTCGACGCAGAGTAAAGGCAGCTATCCTTGCCAGCAAAGCAGACCGATCGGCGCTGGTCGACCCTGTCCTGCTTAGCGGCTGCAGAGCATCCTCCGTCCATCGCACAGCATCTTCCATCAGTGAAGCATCTCGAGCGAGTACGCCCAGCACCTTTGGGATCTCTGGATCGATGAAGTGTTCGTTCTTTCTGGCTACCCCCAACGAAGCATCATATTTCTCAATGAGGTCGGTAAGTTCGTGGTATGCGGACGATGCATGCTCGTATGTAGTATTGGCGTTGAGGGCGGATCGCCGCGCAAAGGCCCGAAGACAGCGGGAGAAGGGTTCCCATATATCTTTGAGCAGATCCCCGTGATGGCCATTTTGCGTCCACAGTCGCACCCGATTCTTGAGTCCCAAGACCTGTTTTTGAAATGTAGCTTCGGGCGTGATGGCACCTTGAAGACTGGTCTTTCTCTTTGCGACTTGGGTTACTACTTTCGAGGCCCTTGTTGCGCCGGGGCGTGCTGCTCGAAGCTCCGTCCGGGCGCTAGACATTGCAAAGAGCACTGTTGATCAAATGTCAATCAGCATGCGGCGTTCTGAATCAATTGAGCATTGCGAAACTTACAATGGCACAGTTAGCATTTGGTAGAGGGAGGCGATGTTTTGGTCGCATCCGAGTCCGCGGTCTTGGGCGGAAGCTTTTGTTGCCTCGGCAACCGTCGCGGACTTTGCCGTTCATATTGTCTTCATCATCCATTGACCATTGACACTCGACATCCCATTCCAGGAACATGAGCACTTCCAACGGTCTTCCAAGGCTCTTCGGAGCCGTTCGATGCAAGGCCTGTTGTCATGCGAATATCAGCAGACCAAGACCTGCATTCTCGAACTCATGTGCGCCAGTGCGGTTTCACTGGCAGTATCCTTCTCCACGAGCCTATGCAACAGCGGCGCCGTCAGAGAATCTGCCACGGATCGCTCGCCCATCCTTATGGACGTCTCTGATCCCGCGATCACTTCGACAATCGTCATCTCCTAAGCCGGTCAAAAGCCGATCAAATCAAGAATGGAATCCAGCGACATTCTACATCGTCATGTTCATGTTGATCGGATCGCAAGCGATTCAGACCATTGCGCTGCGCACTGAATATGCTGCTTTCAGCCGGCGAGCGGATGCGCGGATTGCATTGCTACGAGAAGTGATTGAGCGAGTGAACAAGGGTGAAGAGGTGGATGTCGAAGGGCTGTTAGGGACAGAAGACGAACAGAAGGAAAAGGAGTGGGAGGAAGGTAAGCTTGTTCCTTGAATTTATCTCTCAGATTGCTTGCTCCACTGCAAGCAGTGCGTACTGACTGGGGTTGGATCAGTTCTCCGTGAAATTGAAGAAGAAGATCGATTGTGGCAGGACACAGCCAAGCGGCGACAGCGAAGACACAAGGTCGTGGAAGACGATGATGACCTGGATGACGCGCGCGCGGCAAGCGAGGCAGCTTTGGCAGCAGAAGATCGATCTCCAATGGACACCTCCCCGGAACGGTCGGGAAATAGCTCGAAAGACGACGGCAAACCGGTGCAGGCATGGTTCCGCTGATGAGCTTAATCTGACCGAATCTTCACAAATTACATATTATCTGGAAACCCATTTCTGACTATATCGGTGCGCGTGGTTGTGGATCTGGTGTCGAAGACAGTGAATTGGAAGAATGCGTTGATGTCACGGATGTAACTTGACGCAACAGCTGCAAGCGAGCAACACCAGAAAACCCGATCGACTCCATCATCTTGCTCTGACAGAACTGGTGTCCAGACATCCAATTCAGCGCGAACGTTGTCACATTGTGAATCGCGATGTCTTTCACCGTCAATGCGACTATCGCCTCATTCGGCGGCAAGCTGTTGAAGCTCAGCCACGATGCCAGCACCACGGGATGTCATATGGCCCTCAATCTCTATCTTCCCCCTCAAGCGGTCCACCAGTCACAAAGGGTCCCCGTTCTATTTTACTTATCCGGTCTGACCTGCACTGGTGATAACTGCGCCGAGAAGGGTTTCTTTCAGCATGGTGCCAGCCGACGAGGCGTTGCCGTCGTGTATCCCGACACCAGTCCCCGTGAGCTGCCGGACCCCGTCAAGACGAAGTGTCAGGGTCATTGTCTCTTATATATGAACTTTTGTAGGCGGTCTCAACATCTCTGGCGAGGATGACTCCTACGACTTTGGTACCGGCGCAGGCTTCTACGTGGATGCCACCAAAGAGCCCTGGAACAAGGGGTATCGAATGTACAGCTATATCACCGAGGAGCTGCCTCGGGCGTTGTTCTCCCATTTTCAGGAGCTAGACGGAGAGAGGGTCAGCATTACAGGCCACAGCATGGGTGGACATGGTGCCTTGACGCTGGTATGTGTTTCGTCTTATGTCGTTCACCCCTTCACATATCTGGCGTCCGACTGATGCACAGAGGTGATGCTAGTTTTTAAGGAATCCTGGAAAATACAAGTCCGTCTCTGCCTTTGCTCCAATCGCTAATCCCATGAACTCTCCATGGGGCCAGAAGGCGTTTGGTGGTTATTTTGGGGACGATCAACGCCAACTGTGGGAAGAGCATGATGCAACGGAACTGGTCAAGAAGTGGAAGGGGCCGTTGGATATCTTGATTGATGTGGTATGTCTTACACCTTAATGTACCAACAATATGCGATGCTAGATGCAGGGCGGACCAGCTTGCCTTTGAAAGGGTTGCTGAACTTTTATTTGTGCGTGAACAGGGCACTGCGGACAACTTTTACAAACAAAAGCAACTGCTTCCGGAGATTCTGGTCGAGGCTGCGAAGTCGACGACTGATGCAAGCCAGAAGAATGTTAACGTCAGATACCAACCAGTAAGTTCAGTTCTCTTGTTGTTCTCAGTTGTCTCATTGTCGTTACCCATCTGCTCTATTTCTCTTGCAACATCTACTTCCATCAAGAGTCAAATGCTTCGAATAAAGTTCCTGGATAATCATTCCGAAAGTGAGAATTGCTAAGCGAATTCTGATGACGGAGCTCTCTAGGATTACGATCATAGCTACTACTTCATCGCCTCTTTTGCGGATGACCACATCGATCATGCCGCGAAATACTTGTTCCCTTCAGCCTAGGACCAAGAGCAATGACGCTGCAGGCTATGGTGAGTTCAGACTCCGGTCATTGATGAGATTGAGTTCTGGCATGAAGATCGGTAAGTTAACGCCGTTACGACAAGTTGGGAATAAAATCACAATGCCTTCTATGTAAGTAGCTGGTGCTGGCAAGAATTAACATCTGCATCATATGCAATTGACTGTCACGCTATATTCGCAGCAATCTGCTTCATCTGGGCCTTCACTTGCTGTCTTCGCAACTCGTTCTTCTCTCCAAGGTCAATAGCAGCCTCTCCAGCGCAGCTGCTATACATACAGTAGCTTTACTGTATATCTCTTTTCCGACACCTTCTATTACTCCATGCCCTGGACTCTGCTGTATCGTACCATGCATTGCCAACTTACCCTCTTCGCGCTCGTATCCTCCTCTGTAGCCTCTCTACATCCATCAATACACTAGTCCTTCACTTTTCCTTTTGCTCTTTTTCAACGCACCTACCCCCTCGAGACTCTCAACCCATGAGGTCGTCCTTGACTGGCTTCTCTGCATAAGTGACTCGGTACCGAAACAGGAGGAGCGTTTGTGGTACAGCCCCCAATCGACCGAATCGAGAAGAACTGCCACTTCGCTTGGACTAAAGTCGGTTCACTTCTATGAAGGAGGATTATGGTCCATTATGCTCCTGGCTATGGCAATCGAGACGCGCTTTTCCTCCTGTCGACCGAGATATACCCTGTCAACCGTTGTCAGCAATGCCTACCACGCGGCCGCCCCGATCTACTCAAAAAGCACGGTTGAACGTCCTCGCTCGTCATCAGCATCTTCCTTCTCCGACAGGTCTCCTATGTACTACCAGTGGTGCTGAGGAAAGCGATTCCGGATCTACTCCCTCGACATCAAGTCAATCTCAGCCACGATCTGGTCTCACGGAAGTTGATGTCAATATATTAACTATCAAGCGCCTTCCTCATCCTCAAAGAGATATGGGAAGATAGCACTGGCACTCCGTCAGCCAGCAATCTCGTTGTAAGAGGACAAACCACAAGAGACGACTCCAAGGGCCTCTACCTCGAGTTCGCGCCCGCCTACTCTTTGGACACCTCTCTCAGCTCCGTCACGTCTTCCACTACCGATGTACTCCGCCCGCCCTTTTTCTGGTCCCACCACGCCTGGCTTTTGCTGTCGTTCGTCAACATTCCAGCAGGCACAATGCAAGCAAGTAAGCAGACAACACTCAGAACTATCTGTTTGTGGCTTCCCCTGACACCCTTAAATTTTCCAACGCTTCCTTTAGTCACTAACTAGCATGAATGAATAGGGGGATGAAGATGATATGGATGATGGGGAGGGTAGGTTCAGGGTTCCGCTCGCGCAGAGTCGATACTAATAGAACAAAACGTTGCCATCCGAGTTGGAAACGTACTCATCTCCATCTATCGACATGTTTTATGTCGGACACTACAGTACTTCGGGCCTCCGTTGAGTTGAGTGGGAAAGGGTAAGTTAGTTCAAGTGGCGATATGAGTTTATGTAAAATCCGTGGAAGGGGTGATCGATGAGAATATTCGTGGTATGAATAACCTTCTTCTTCTCCTCTCCTTCTATCTCGCAAACGTCTGTGTATTGTATGAGTTCATGGTCCCTGAGCGAGACAAGCTAAGGATAGAGGCCTTGTCTCTCAATCCATCTTTCCCTCTCAAGTTCTCTCCATTTATATTCGACCTGTACTGGGGAAAGGACGGAAGGAAGATCATCAACTGGCGGAACCATTGTCCCAGTTTTATTCGTTTCTCAAATGAATTGCACTTGACTGCCGCTGATGATGTTCGTATTGTATCTAGAACATTATTATCAGGTGTATCAAACAGCGTGCCATGGTCGAGCTAACAAAATTATTGACGAGGCATCTCGAGACGACCAGGTTCTCTCCAGACAATCTCATGGTCAGTTACTCACTTCCACTTCCACTTCTGCAGCTACTGTATCCCATATCCTCGCCCATCGGGCCTTGGTGTTGGAACTGAACTACGGATGTACACAAACTTCAATGATGATTATGGAACTGGAGAGATAACGTAGCTGAACGAAATTGTGGGATTGATCGAACAGGCTAAATGCACATCGAAACATATAATCACCGGCGCACCGATTCCCCATCAAATTACATTCTTCCTTCTACCCTTTTGCCCCTTCCAAAGTTGGATCGACACTAGTCCCTTATTTTCCTCCTCCGAAACATCCCTTCCTTCAACACCTCTGGAAGAAAGATGAGAGAAGGTAATGTAACAAAATGCGACGATCACAAATTCACATCACACCACTTTACAACACAATGGCCATGCCGACCACACCGACCAATCCAGCCAAGCTCGCGGCTATAGCGCCCGTGGGTTTGACACCCGGGTTCGACGTCCGGGTGGTCGACTGACCGCCCGCACCTCCTGCACCGCCGGTAGCCGAGGCATCACCACCGTTCGCGTCCGTCGCGGTGGAAGTCAAGGTCCCTCCGGTGACGGTTCCGTTGCGTCCACCGCCATTGACGGTGCCATTGGTACCTGCCGGACCAGTAGCCAGGGGTCCCACAGCCGTCGTAGGGGGGGTGGTTTGTCCAGGGACCGGCGTCGAGGTAGCAGCCGAGGCCAGACCAGCGGTGTTGGTGAATCCAAACGAGGACGCGAGCTGATTGAGCGTCGATGCTTGGCCCGCCAACACGGATTGCACGTCCGGAGGCAGGGAGGAGAACCACGCCGGTGTTGCCGTCCCCGTAGCGCCCGCGAGAGGATCCTCGAGAACCGATGACGGGAGACCAGTCGCCAGGACGGAGATGACGCTCTCGGGAATGTTGGTGACCGCACCGGCGATGCTGGATGCGGCATTGACGAGGCTGGCAACGACGGCGGGATCTGTCGTTTGAACACCTGCCAGGGAGGCACTGATGGGATTGTTAGTCTGGGTGTATGTATAGCGAGGGGGTTATGATAGAGATGATAAAACATACAGCGAGGCAAGTCCTTCCGCGGCGCGACCGCCCGGAGGCGCCTGTCGCTTGTCGAGCGCCTCAGGAGAAGCCATGGCCAAGCTGGCCAGGCCCGAGAAGATGAGCGTCTTTGCGTGCATGTTTGTTGATTACTGTAGTTGATGCGAGTGTAGTGAATTATAGAATAGGAACAACGAGTGTGATCTAGAGCTGCAATATACGAATGACTAGTCCAGGAGATTGAAGACTGTAATTCAAGTAGAAAGCGTGAACGAGAGAGAGAGTAGACGAGCAGAAGATGATGTGAGATGAGAGAGAGGTCTGTCAGAGCTCAGGGGGGACGACGTTCTCCTTTTAATGCCCCCAATCTCACTTGTTCCTCCCGGGCTCAGCTCAGCTCCGGTCCTCCACCCTTTTCCGCTTCCTCCTTCCTTCGGCTCGTGTCTCCCATCTGTAACAGGCAACGGCAACGGCAACGGCAACAAGCAATGGAGCCCAACACCAACAACAACAACAACAAACGGGGACGGGGACGGGGCGGGAGGACGGGCTGGTAGGCAGGGTGAATCCACAAGGCTGGCCAATGCGAGAAATGGAAAAACAATATCTCTCCGCTCCAATGTGCGTTCCCCTGCATGAAGGGAAAAAGATGGGGATGTGCTGGTGGAAATGGCAGGACAGGACGCGCGGGAAGAGAAGAAGCGAGACGGGCGAAGTCAGCACAGCACAGACAGCACGGCTGATCCAAATTTACCTTTTACAAATCACACCGTCTATCGTTTTCTCAGCCTCTTTCTGAAAGAGGACGTGGAGGAGTTTGAATGGCGGTTGCTGGGAGAGGGAGGTGTATTCATTCAGGACTGAGTGAACCTGAAGGGACTTTGCCAAGGCCAGCCTCGGCGTCCTTTGGGGCTGGGAGGAAGGCCACAAGAGCTGTGCTCTGCAACTGCAGTACAGGACTCGTAAGTGCCTACGAAAGCACACTGTCAGCCCTTCTGCTTGGCGTTGGCTTGTCCTCGTGTCGTTTCGTACGTAGCCCTGCTAAGCCACCCCGTCCACGCCGCATCCTTCAGACGTTACGAGGACGGAGTATTGTGCGTGGGGAATAGTAGAGTATAAATATAGCAAGCACCGGTCGGTTCGAAGAGTGTCGGTTGTGTGACTTCCTTGAGGCACAGTAGTTACTCTGCTCGCACGAGTTGTGTATGGTAGCTCCTCTGGCGTATGAAATGGCTGGTGTATGTAGCAGCTGTTCGGGAACTTCTTAGCTTGACCGATGGAGGGGTATAAAGAACCCGAGGCTGGACGTCTGAGTATTTCTTTCAGAGCGCCTTCGGGACGGATGGACCTTTGAGTCTTTCGACTCGCACCACCAAAAATCGTGCCAACTGAGCATACCATCTGAGCCTGGGAATAAGCTCTCAACGCACTCGAAACTATCAGGCTGAGATATAAGTTCTCATGATGCTAGCTTTATGGTCAAACAGCTGGAATCAAGTCAGGTTCAATATCACATTAGCCTACAATCAATCAAGCAGAATCAAAGTGATGGAAGCAGGTACATACATACCCAACTCTCTCAAGGATAACATTCAACCCAAAGATCTCTGGAGAATGGAAGTACTGTAGAGCTTGACCTGGTCTAGAAGGGGTATGATAATGTCCAATCAATGGTTACAATATGTGGTGATTGCCAGAGACATCCATCGACATCTTGTCCTGGAGCTCATATTTGACTGAGGGCTTGTATATAGGGCCAGTTCAATATCTCAAGACCGGGCCCCCACGGCCCTCTTACAGGCTCTCCGAACGGGGCTCGGCATCGTCTGGTCGGCAGTCAGTCAGTCAGTCTACAGGACGGATCCGTACGGATGGGGAGTTTGTCAGACACCACGGCGACCGTGTCTACAGTCGAGCTGGCCCAACAGGACTTCCATCGCTACAAGATATGATCAAAGATCCATCATCTCCCTTCTATCGTGATCATGAAGGAGATCCATTAGTCCCGTCCCACCCTTTATCAAACGACGTGATTAATGGCATCTTATTACAGTCCATTGGTACCGTAACTACGCGATCTTAATAGTGCCATCTATCAGGCATGAACCCCTATCTAGAGAGAAGAGGAAAGGCTAGATGGAATAGTCAGGAACAGATGGACGACAGAAAGCGGCTTGAAGTGTATCGTTCGTTATGTTCCATATCCCCGGACTATACGCTTTACGAAATACAGGTCGTCAGAGCTACCTTAAGAGACGTATCACATCACAGCTCGAGTTCCAGACCACAGCTCGAGTTCCAGTCTATAGTATAGATGGAATACACTGCCCCTAAAACTTTCCATTAGCGAACGACTTGCTGATTCCATCCTAACTGACCCTAGGTAAGCTGCTCTGTCTAAGAACTGACTGAACGTGTACGAAACCTACGCTTCTAATCTTCTTCCCTTTGCTACAGAGACAGGTGGGCAGTCCGCCGGTACAAGAACCCTTTAAACTTCTGGTAGTATCAAAGCAGCTCCTCGACGGTGGGTGCTCGCACCCAAGACTACATCATCATAGCGTGGGTGCCCTACACCCCGTCGAGTGACCACCCCATCCTGATAAGCAATCCCGCCACCTACCTATATCTTCATCGCTAGCCAACATCCTCCAACAGACATGTTCCTTCGATTGCGAAGAGAGAGAGAGAGAGTCGGTCGCGGCCAAAGTGGAAGGGCAAAACAATATGTCTTGGTTGTCGTCCTTGGACTTCCTGGCTGAAGTATTTCGCACTCGTACGAAAGTATATATCTGACCAACAGCAGATGGGTCCATCGTTTCGAAAGAAACTGGCCAAGTGTTGGAAATGAATCTTGCCCTGCAGGCAGGGGAAGAGAGCGACACACAGACACACACAGATCCGATAACCGATTCATATGATCTTCCCTCCCACCTTCAATGAACTTCTTTTGTCGTCAACTCAAGGATCGATCAGGGGCGTTGGATATTGCTATGGATGTCAAGGGCGGAATCAACTCAACTCCTGGCTGCGGCGGACCCGAAAGATATAGTATAATAACACTCGAAGAAGGATATATAGGGTGGGAGGGAGATATGACTTGCGTCATCGGTGATGAGATTATATAGAATAGTATCGGTAGTAGCAGCAGTAACAACCAAATAAATACGGTACCAATGGAAATGATTCAACGGAAATGATCTCAACGACGGCAGTAGATTGATTGGATCAAGCCAGGAAATATAATGAATAAGATGGATGATATGATTGCAATACAGAAATCAAAGAAATTTTTTAGATGACTATTCTCCTTTAGAATACTCTTCCTAGGCTCTCACTCACTCTCGGATGTGATGCCGATCGATTAAGGAAAGGAGTCTTTCTTGATCGATGGAAGACGACGGGTTCATCTTCCCTTCTCTTCCCTCTCTTCCCTTCGTTTTCTTCCTCTCACTCTTCTAACCCTCCCAGGCCAGGCCAAGGGTAGTATGGTGCATCCCCTTTCCTCTTCCCAGCTGATGCGGATGCTTCGATTCGGTTCGATTCGGTTCGAAAGAGTAGAAGAAGACAGAGATCAAAGAGATCTTCATATGATACGATATGGAGAATAAGATAGATGCGGAATATCTCAAGGATCCAGATTCTTAGATCGATGAAGATGATGATGACGTAGAGAAGAAGACAAGGCAGGCTTCCTCACCATCCATCCTGCAATCCAGCATTACCTTAGGTACTGTACCCGACTGAATAAGAATAAAATAAGCGTCGAGTAAGTAAGAATAAGACGCATATCCAATCGTCCTACCCTACTCTACCTCCGTCCCATCCCATCCCATCCCATCCCAGCGCCGACGCTAAAGAGGTATAGTGATATCTCCATCCCATTTCCCGTTCCCATTCCATCCAATCCAATCCAATCCAATTCGATGAGCACAATCAGTTCGGTCGATGCCGAGGCCTTCCTGCCCAGATATTAGAAAATCCATCCAATCCCAGTTTCAGTTCGCGAATGATGTTCGAAGGTGATATGGTATGTCGAGAGGGTGCACTCGGAAATGCTGGTGGGTGATATAGGGAGACTGAGGGGTGGGCTGTGAGAGCGAGCGGATGGATCGAGTCGGGCAGCTGTGATGACCAAAAGGGAGGCCGATTGTTCGACTCGAGTCGGGTCTTCTTCCGAGCCCTAGTTGAGTCGGAGAGGGGAGAGTAGCAACTGCCGAAAGTCAGGAAGTACCAGTCACCGGCACCCCAATGCTTCCTTTCCCTCTTTTCCCCACCGTCGGCCCTGTGCTTGGCATTCATCCACCGATATGCTCCCACACATGTCCAACTATTGAGAAACAAAGGGGGTATCCCAAGCTGCCAGTCGTCCATTTCCGCCCAATGTAGGTAGATGGTGGTTGTTGTGATGATGAGTATTATCGAGTCGAGTCGAAGGGAGGAACAGTGGTTTCATTAAACGACTCTTTTTGCTCCTCCGAAATTAAAAGAGCCAGTTGCTTGCGAGCAGGATGAAGATGGCCAGCACCGAGATACCGGCGAGGGATTGATTGGGCGCCGCCATTGTTGCGGCACCTCTAGCGGGAGGGATACTGGCGTTGACAAAGTTGGGTCCGCAGCTCAGATTAATCACCTGGGCAGTGGAGACGTAATGTCGACTGGCCGGTTGCGTGGCGTTGCTCGCCGCACCGGCGAAGATGGACATGGTTTTCTGTAGGCAGTCCGTACAGCTGCTTCACAGGCATTCAGTCTCAGGAGCGGAATTCATCGGTTGAAAGTTTGGATGGATAAACTCACGCGGGTCGAGATCCACCCGGCAGGGGCAGACCGAGGGGCATATAGTACGGATAGGAATCGCTGGGAGAGGATGTGTTGGTGATGGCATCGGCGAAACCTGGATGACTTATCATTAGCAACGAATGCCGAAAACACTGTGGTCATGCTCATGAGCATGCTCATCGGCACGTACAGTAGCTCCCCGAATCCGACTTGAGACAGCCTGCTTGATACAACGGTTGATAGGCAATCATGCCGTTGTACGCCTGCACCACGACGGGGTTCTGATCCCTCAAATCTTGCCCACAATTGTTATCTCGTCGGATATCCTGCGCCAGACGTGACATGAGGCCCGAACACGCATCCAGGTTGACATTGCAGGTCGCGTCCAAAGTTTGCGTGACCCGAACCACGCTCTTGGACGCTTGAAAGAAGGAATTGGAGTTCTGTGCGAGTCAAAGATGGTCAGCGTCTGAATCTTCAACTACTCGAGCGGATGGAGGTCTGCTCTACCTGAAGCAGTAACGAAAAGGGCAAGCAGTTTCGAAACTCATTATTGGCGAGGAATTGTCGAAAGAAGTCCGGACAGGCATTGGAAGTGAAGTTAGCGCCCAGGCTGGTATCAAAGACCGTTGGCAGCGGCGAACCGTTACCAGAGTCCGGATCCGTCACCACGCTCGACGTCGACGACGGACTGGCGGAGCTCGATGATGCCGACATGGACGAGGTGGATTCTGCAGAGGAAGTTGAGGATGGTGACGGAGTGGGCGAGCTGAAGAGCTGTCGTCGTTGCAGATGTGCATTGGCGGGCGCCGGTGGCGTGCGAGGATCAAACAAGATCTCTCCTCGACGCTCCAATCGGTCCAATGTCGAGCGCAACAAAAAACCGGCTGCACCATCTCCACTCTCGGCCGCCGTGACGACCAACATGAGCGATGCCACCATCAGCATCCAGCAGAAACCGACGGGAGTCCGCCAGCGATGATGATGCCCACGCCATCGCGGCGCAGCCGGGCTGTGTCGCCGGTCGACCGTGTCGCCCGAGACCATCTTGCGACAGCCGTGTAATCGCGAAACATGAATCGTGAGCCGACGGGAGGAGTGGTCCCGGCTACCACACGCAATTCGAAAGGAGAGCTGGCGTGCTCAGAGAAGAATGAGGAAAAGCCACACCAGTGGGTATTCTCATGGCTTGACGGCGAAGCACGTCTGTCGCCGCACCATGACCGGGACTCCTGGTAGGCCGCTTTCGTCGATGGGATTTCACACGGCACCGTCCACCAAACCCGGGGATATGCTGAAGCTCTCGATCGTGAGACGAAATCCTTCCACAGCAATGCCCGCCTGGAGTCGACCGTCGTGCTCGAGGATCAAGATGATGCG
>QQTW01001405.1_pt1 | contig 16796 bp, 17 predicted proteins | sample 1904831 | NCBI WGS metagenome assembly QQTW01 (sample SAMN09435610, study PRJNA476489) | Subsurface metagenome, whole genome shotgun sequencing project. | reverse complement strand
CCTGAAAATTGATGGAGTCTTCATTAAGGACATTGTGCAAGACGCGATCGCCTCGTCTATGGTAGAGGCTATTGCTGACATCGCATCAGTAATGAAAATCCAGACGATTGCTGAGTTTGTAGAAAATGATGCCATCCTGACAAAGCTCAAACTGCTTGGGGTGGATTATGCTCAAGGATATGGCATTGCTAGACCATGCCCTTTGGAAATTAGGGAATTTTTTCTAGAAAAGCCAAGTCAGCAGGCGTATTACAATTGAAAAGCATTTGGGCATCTGGGAGCGGTAGAACTTGGACTGGATGTTGCCCTAACCAGTGCTGAAATGATCGCCCCCCTTGGTTAATAAAGTCTGTTAGTGCTGGTAGACAGCTGCGGCGGTAAAAGCCACACAAGGGATTCCAGCCTTTTGAGTGGTGGGTAAGAAGGGCAATTACCTCATTTTTCACGCTGTCTAGTCCACCTGCCCAGTCTTGCAACACTTCTACCTGTAACCGAGGCAAATCGCAAGCCAGCAATAGCACCCAATCTGTTTCTACTTGAGCAAGTCCTTGGGAAAACCCAACAAGTGGACCCTGGGCTGGAGGGACTTCCTGAATAAACTGGCAACTTGCCGGTAGTAAGTTTTGATAGCGTTCCGGCCAGGGCGTCACTACATAGACCTGATCACACAAAGCGATCGCATTCCCATAAACTAGCTGCAGCAGAGGCACGCCTTGGATGGGAAGTAAGGCTTTATCCTGACCCATACGAGAACTCTGACCCCCCGCTAAGACAATGGCCGTGAGGGTTGTCACATCTTCAGACCCCTAAATAGCGCCTTAAAAAGCTTTCCAGGGATTCCAGCTTCAGGTTAAACATCGACTCCAGGGTTAAAATCTCATCACGTGTGCAGAAAAATTCATTCGCCAACAACGTCCGCAAGGTTCCTAATACTTTTTGAGTTTGGAAACTCACCAGCCCCACTGCACTTCGCACCCCATCAAACAAAAACAGTGGCGGATTAACCACCACTGGCTCTTGATTAAAGATGCGCCCAAAGATGCGGGGTATATCCTCTCGCTGTAAAACTTCTGGCCCTCCCACAGACAAAATTTGGTTTTTAGCACCTTCAACCGCGACAGAATCCACAGCGATCTGCGCCAAGTCATCAGTACTGACAATTGAAGTACGGTTCTTGGGATCACCAATAAGCAGATAAATCCCAGTTTGCCGGAACCGTTCTGCCAACGGGAGAAGATTTGAGGCTAACCCAGCTGGACGTAGGATAGTATAATTTAAACCACTAGCTTGCAGATATTTTTCTACTGCCCGCTTTGCCTTAAAAACTGGCGCATCCTCATAGCCTCGGTCAGCTCCAAGCACCGAAATGAAAACAAAGTGTTGCACTCCAGCTGCCTTCGCCTGGTCAATCAGCTCAATATTAGCGCGATAGTCTAGTGGCAAAGCATCACCATCAGAGCCATGAGCACTAATGACGTATTGCACGCCCTGAGAAGCTTTTTGAATATCCTTTTCTCGCCGCAAATCACCGATAAAGATTTCGGCTCCCCGGTGTTCTAACTCGCTGTAGCGAGAAGTGAGGCGAACAAAGGCGCGAACAGGTGTTTCCCGCTCTCGCAGTAGTCGCACCACTCTACGGCCTATTCCTCCTGTTGCTCCAGTGACTAAGAACATGGCAGTAGTTCCTCATTTATTCTTAAATTCTAAAACCTATCTTAAAAACTACAAAGCACTAAGAACCTAAAAATAGAATTATTCCCTACACGCAATTTGCCCTCTTGGCGCTCTTGGCATCTTGGCGGTATCGCAATTGGCTCTCCCACACCGCCTTCTTTTTAAAACTCAACAATTACTGGGGCATGGTCACTGGGTTTTGGTAGCTTTCTGGGGGAGACATCAATTGTGCAGTACTTTGCCCGATTGTAAAGATCGGGAGTGAGATAGTGATGGTCAATCCTCCAGCCCAGGTTGCGGCGGAAGGCTCCAGATCGATAGTCCCACCAGCTGAAGTGCCCGCCTTCGGCTATAAATTTGCGAAAGGCATCGGCAAACCCCAATTCCAGAATTTCCCGTAAAGCTTGGCGCTCTGGCTCAGATGCCATAACGTTACCTGTCAAGGTAGCTGGGTTATGAATATCCCGGTCTTCTAGGGCAATGTTGAAATCACCGCAGACACTTAAAGCAACTGGTTCTTGCCGGAGGCGTTGCAAGTATTCCCGTAGCATCTTCAACCAGCGAAGCTTGTATTCGTATTTCTCGCTGCCCACAGATGAGCCATTGGGTACATAAAGATTGACAATGCGAATGTCATCTATAACTCCAGTAATCACTCGCTTCTGTTCATCCAAATTCTCCAGAGACAATTCATCAATTACCCTTTCACCCAGTATTGGTGTAAAACCAGTGCTTACATCCTGTAGTTGTTTACTACTGAGAAGGGCAACGCCATTGTAAGCTTTCTGCCCCGATATGTAGAGGTGATAGCCCAACTGCTCAAAGGGCGATCGCGGAAAATCCGCATCTACAACTTTGGTTTCTTGCAGACACAAGACATCGACCGGATTTTGCTCCAGCCAATCAGTCACCTGCGATAATCGAGTGCGAACCGAGTTGACATTCCAAGTGGCAACCTTCATTGCCTTTTCTACGACCGCTCCGGTTTGAGAGTTTGTAACATTTGCTTGGGAATTGTACCATGAATTCCCTTGACAATGTCCACAACTTGCGACACGTCAAAATCAATTGCAGCACTGCCCAACAACAGCGCATCCTGTTTAGTCATCCCATACTTTTCGTTGGCAATTTGTAAGTACTCACGGACAGCCTTTTTCATGGCTTCATCCAGGTCCTTGTCCAACCCGATCGCAATCCAAGCGTCTTTAGTTTCACCCATCGGTTCAGTTAGCTTCATGTCTTTGTGAACCACCAATTCAAATGTGGGAGTCAAGGAGCATTCAATTGCGGTCAAAGCAACCTCGCCATTCCCTTGCGCACAGTGAGGATCGCCTGAGTAGAAAAGTGCTCCTGGCACCTGCACAGGCAAATATAGACTAGAACCGCGTCCCAATAGTTGGATATCGACGTTACCACCATACGTCCCCGGTGGAATTGAATTCGCTGCTTCTTCCCGATTAGCTGGAGCCACTCCCATAATTCCCATAAAGGGCTTAAGTGGAATTTCTACAGGAGGTAAATCATTTTCAGGTTGGAAAATACCCACTTCGCGTTTGGCATCTATAGATATAACTTTGGAATAAATCGGAGCATTATTTTCTGGGTATTCCCCAGGCAGCGCACCTCTGTTATGGCGATTAGAAATCACTCCATAAGGTGATCTGTAATTAATAGCAATAGTTTTAATCTCCAAAACATCCCCTGGTTCCGCACCTTCCACGTATACCGGACCTGTAATCACATGCGGACCTGGACCAGTCTTTTTTACCGCTGCCTTCACCTTCAATTGGTCTGGCAGAATCTTATTCTGAGCAATTAGACTTTTGGTATTCTGAGGAATTCCACCCTGAGCAAAAAACTCAACCGAGTCTCCTTGGTCTGGCAGAATACCTTCATGGGAAATTGTCTGCATAACAATGCGATCGCCTGACTGGACTCGCATGATCGGACGGCTATCCGGCTTGAATAATTCTCCCCAGATGACGTTCTCAGGCGTAGACATTATCCTGTGAGTCCGAGCCACTGCTTTTGCAGGTGACAGCCAAAACCCTCCAACTAAGCTGCACACTAGTACCATCCCTACAGTCAACCCTGCCATAAACCGCCATCGGCGAGGCAAAAAATTGTATAGATTACGATTATTCATTAAGTATTAATAGAGCAGATGAATTCGTACCGGCTCTATTTTGAATTAAAGTTATACAAAATTTTTGTATATATAACGACAAACCACTATCTTTAGTCTCACAGCTTGCAACTTAAGTCACCAGCTTTTTGAGTGAAGAGGTAGTTTTCCCGGTAATCCACAGGGCAATCAATCACAGTAGGCACGTCAGCAGCCAAGGCATCTTTGAGCGTGGGAATGAAATCAGCCGTCGATTCAACTCGATAGCCTTTAAGCCCCATACTTTCTGCAAATTTAACAAAATCAGGATTACCGAAATGGACATAGGAAGCCTCTCCGAATTGATTCTGCTGCTTCCATTCAATCAAGCCATACCCACCGTCATTGAAAACCAAGGTAACAAAGGGCGTACCAACACGCAAGGCAGTCTCCAATTCTTGGCAATTCATCATAAATCCGCCATCACCAGTTGCCGCTACAATTTTGCGCTCTGGATAAACCATTTTGGCAGCTACAGCACCCGGAATCGCAATGCCCATCGCCGCAAAACCATTAGAAATCAAGCAAGTATTAGGGCGATCGCAGTGATAATGACGTGCAATCCACATTTTGTGCGCCCCCACATCAGAAATAACGATATCTTCTGGCCCCATTACCTGGCGCAGGTCATAAATAAGTTTTTGCGGTTTAATTGGAAACCCATCATCGTTCGCGTACTGTTCGTAATCTGCCCGAATATCTGCACGTAATGACAGAGCAAATGGCTCAGGCTTCCCTTGACGGTCAGACCGTTTCAAGATTTCGTCGAGGGAATCGGAAATATCACCCACTACTTCAATCATGGGAATATAGCTACTATCAATTTCAGCTGAGATTGCCCCAATATGAATAATTGGAATAGTTCCCTCAGGATTCCACTTTTTCGGGGAATATTCAATCAGATCATAGCCAATAGAAATGACCAGATCCGTATTATCAAAAGCGCAAGTGATGTAATCTCGCTGCTGCAAACCCACCGACCACAAAGCCAAAGGATGAGTATAAGGAATAATCCCCTTCCCCATAAACGTATTCACCACTGGGATATTCAGCTGAGTAGCAAACTCAGTCAGGGCAACACTTGCATTCGCCCGAATAGCCCCATTCCCCACCAAAATCAAGGGATTAGTTGCCCGAGATATGGCAGTAGCTGCCTCAGTAAAACTTTGAAAGGCTGCATAAGTTTTTTGCCGATTGTCCTGAGCCAGTGGTTTACCAACAGCTGGCATAGCAGCAATATTTTCGGGTAAATCGATGTGAACTGCGCCTGGCTTTTCACTCTGCGATCGCTTAAAAGCTTTACGAACGATTTCCGGCGTATTGCTAGGTCGAACAATCTGGGAGTTCCATTTAGTTACAGGCGCAAACATCGCCACCAAATCCAGATACTGATGGGCTTCAATGTGCATCTGATCAGTACCCACCTGCCCCGTAATCGCCACCAAGGCAGCCCCATCCAAATTAGCATCAGCCACCCCAGTCATCAAGTTAGTAGCCCCTGGTCCCAAAGTAGAAAGACAGACCCCTGCTTTTCCAGTCAAGCGACCATAGACATCCGCCATAAAAGCCGCCCCCTGCTCATGGCGCGTGGTAATAAATTGAATCGAAGATTTCTTCAGCGCTTCCAGAACATGCAGATTTTCTTCCCCAGGCAATCCAAAGACATACAATACGCCTTCATTCTCCAAACAAAGCACCAACAACTCAGCCGTATTCATATTCTCTCCTCATCCTCCCTCTCCTCATCCCCCTTGGCTAACTTGGCGCTCTTGGCGGTGCACCCACACAGTTTTAACATTGACAAACTCATATATGCCTTGGCTACTCAATTCTCTTCCATATCCAGAACGCTTAATGCCACCAAACGGGAGGCGTGGATCAGATTTGACCATGCCATTGATAAAGACGGAGCCTGCTTCTATTTCGCAAATTAAGCGCTCCTGCTCTTGTTCGTCCGTTGTCCAAGCACTCGCTGCCAATCCAAAGGGCGTATCATTAGCCAGCTCAATCGCTGCATCAATATTAGCTACCCGAAATAACAGCGCCACTGGACCAAAAAATTCCTCTTTCTCAGCTGGTGTGCCAGCGGGGATATCGGTCAAAATTGTGGGAGGATAGAAATTCCCCGGACGCTCTAAGGGTTGTCCACCAGTCAGGACTCTGGCACCGCCCTTGACCGATTCTGTGACTTGGTAGTCTAAATCCTTGAGTATACTTGGCGTTGCCAGTGGTCCAAGATCGGTGTTGGGGTTCATCGGATCGCCCACTGAGAGGGCCTTAAACTTCTCCACCAACTGCTTTTCAAACTTATCTGCGATCGCGTCTACCACAATAAAGCGTTTTGCCGCAATGCAAGATTGACCATTATTCAGCATCCGCGCTGTCACAGCTGTTGTAACAGCTACCGCCAGATCAGCACTCTCTAAAACAATAAATGGGTCACTTCCCCCCAATTCCAGGACAGTTTTTTTTAATTGCTTCCCCGCCGCTGCCGCTAAACTTGCCCCAGCTGGCTCACTCCCAGTTAGTGTAGCGGCTTTAACTCGCTCATCGGCAATTAGGGTAGCAACTTTATCTGACCCGATCAGCAAAGTTTGAAACACCCCAGTTGGGAAGCCTGAACTTTGAATAATTTCCTCAATCGCCAAGGCAGACTGAGGTACATTCGAGGCATGTTTGAGTAAGCCCACATTTCCCGCCATCAGCGTTGGAGCGGCAAAGCGGAACACTTGCCAGAAGGGAAAGTTCCAAGGCATCACCGCTAAAATTGGACCCAGAGGTTGGTAACGAACAAAGCTATGGCTGGCATCGGTTGAAACTGGAACATCGGCAAGGAATTCTGCGGCGTGTTCAGCGTAGTAGCGACACACCAAAGCGCATTTTTCCACTTCCGCGATCGCCCCCTTCAGCGGCTTGCCCATCTCCAGGGTGATCAGTTTGCCAAAACGTTCCTTCTCTTGCTCCAAAATCTCAGCGGTTACCTGTAGCCATTGGGCTCGTTGCGCCATTGGCGTCTTGCGATATATCTGAAAAGCTCGTTGTGAGGATTCAAGTTTGGCAAAAATCTCTGCATCTGTCAGCGGCTCAAACGTCTTGAGCGTTTTTCCTGTTGCAGGATTAACGGTAGCGATCACCATTGCTTTACCTCCCGTTCAAAACACATTAGGGTAGTACGGCTTTTTCTTTGATTTTAATGTAACCGCCAAGAGCGCCAAGGATTTCACAAATCATTTAGGACTGTTATGCCAGGTGTTTAACTTGTGTTTGACTTATGTTTATGTTATAAAATATACTAAAGTTGACTCAAAAACTTAGATACAATTAATAGGTTTTTACAACAAAGTTGATTCACCGAAGTTTATTGCATAGATGCTTCACAAGGTTTCAAGTTTTACGGTATTTTTGCTAAAATCACAGGGAGATTCAGGTTCCCGCTCTTCTTGCCCCCTTATCTGCTCAACCACAGCGCACACTGTCAGTCAGGTAGGCCATCCGCAACCTAGTTCATGACGAGTGCCTTGCCGTCATTTAGCACATGCCTTGCTTGCGGATTGGGTAAGGATAATCTCGATTATTGACGAATTTCCCTAAATGAAGCATGAACTTGGAACTTCTACTCCAATGCCCTCAGACAATTGTAACTAGGCAGCCACTAGTTTTAGCTGTAGACGACGACGAAGACAGCTTGCTACTGCTGACCGAAGTACTCAGAGCTATGAGATGCTCATTTATCACTGCTACCCATGGTGAAGCAGCTCTACTGATAGCGCAAGCTTACCAGCCGAAGCTGATTTTGTTAGATGTTATGTTGCCTGACTTAAATGGAGTAGAGGTTGTACAGCGCCTCAGACAAGACCCACAAACCAGAAAAATACCAGTCGTTGCTGTAACAGCTCTAGCAAGCGCAAAAGACAGAAAAAGCCTCTTGCTCGGAGGTTGTGATGACTATGTTAGTAAGCCGTATATGCTTGAGGATCTAGAAGCCATCATTCATCGCCATCTGAATCAGATATCATTTGTTGCTTAACTCAAAAAGTTAGATGTTTGAGGCGGGGCAACTAAAACAGCTATGGTAATTACATAACCAGTCTGGATTTCAGAGCTGCCTAGCAGATCAACGACGTTTACCCCAACCGCTTCCTCAATTAGCGCCTTCAGTAGTGGTTGAAGTGTTTTGTATATAGTGGACCGCACTTCTTGAGCCAGCTCGTGCTTACCACTCTCGATTAAGAGTTTTTCTATTTGAGTAATCGGATCGTCAACTGTGATTGTCAGCGTTTTATCAATCAATTGGCAAGAAACGCTACTAGGTTTATGGCCCAGTTGAGTCAGGTACAAAGACTGAATGCGTTGGGAGACGTTTTGTTCTAGCTGTGCATGAATTAGTTTAGATATTTTTTCCTCCATATGTCCTAGACTTTATCAAAAACATATACATTGAATAAATTATCAATATCTTAACAGCAATAGTAAATTGAAAAAACACTCCAAGGATATAGATTGTTGGGATCATATGTGTTGGGTGGTTTAGTTTTTGCCGAAATATTGAGTTTTTTGATGATTTTAGGTAAGATTAACTGGCAAGCAACGCTACCACTAGCTTATTGCGTTTTTTCTCAATAAATAACAACCATCAACCTAGTGGGTTAATCAACGAGCCAATCCATTGCAAGCGCTGTGAGCGCCGTTTGGGGAATGCCTCGTCCAAGCTGCTATAGCGGCTCTACAAGTTTTCTCCAACAGATGATGGAAGTGAGACCTTTTCATAACAATAACCAGCAGGACGATATCAAACATCCTCTGGTTTTGGCTGTAGAGGACAATGAAGACAATTTGCAGCTACTTATTCAAGTGCTCATGCTGTTTGGGTGTTCGTTCATACCAATTAGAGACGGTCATACAGCTATACTCAAGGCACAAAATCACCAGCCCGATCTGATTCTGCTGGATATGATGTTGCCTGACTTAAATGGTTTAGAAGTTGTCTATCGCCTTAAGCAAGATGCTTGCACCAATAAGATTCCAATCATTGCTGTTACGGCTATGGCAAGAGCAGAAGACCAAAAGCGCTTCTTCTTAGCAGGCTGTAATGACTACATCAAGAAGCCTTATATAATCGATGATCTAGAAGCGAAAATTCGCCGCTATATCTGCTAGACATATTTGTCAAATTTTAGGTGTTAGGTGTTGAGTGTTGTATTAGCGTTGGTTGTAAGCAATTCTCAACTAATAACTGACTACTGACCCAAGACTCAAGACCGAAGACCCAAGACTTTCCTGTTTCACAGTTAGGACTGGTTGCGAAGTTGAGGCGTCTCAGCTAAAATGGCGATAGTGGCGATTCGGCCTGTTTCTAACCTGGCGTTGGTTAATAAATCGATCACAGCTACTCCAACAACTTCCTCAATTAACGCTTTTAGTTGCGGCTCAAGTGCCTCGTTTAACTCATCTCGTACTTTTTCAGCTAACTCTTGTTCACCACTATTAACTAGAAGTTGCTCCGCTTGGGTAATAGAATCTTCTAGAATGATGGCAATCTTTTCATCAAAAACCTGACAAGTCACCTTACTTGGTTGATGCTCTAGCTGATTGCGATACAGAGCTTGAATCCGTTGCGACAGGGTTCTTTCTAGTTGCCCACGCGTAGGAAAGGATGCATCCATAGTTTAAAAAAAAATTAAAGAAGAACAGCTATCTCTTAATAGATAATAAAGTAAAACTGTAGCAATACTTAAGAATAAAAAATAGTATATTAAATAAATAAATACTATCTGAATCCTAAACGATTCTTGAATTTCTTTCCTTGGCGCTAAGAGCGCGATCTTTGCGCTAACGCCTAACGGCAACGCTAAGTCGCGCTTCGCTCCGGCGGTTCAGCTTTGCTATCTAAGGATAGAGCAAAATCTTATAGGTCTCTGGGCTGGGATCAATCGCAAGTTCTACAGCTGTGGATAAATCTTGGAGAGGGTAGCGATCGCTAATCAAAGCCTCTACATCAATCCGGCGGTTGAACACAATATCAGCTGCCAGGTTCTGGAGGCGGTAGGAAGAACTGTAGCTGCCTATCAAGTCAATTTCCCGACGGTAGAGAATATTAGGGTTGATGGAAATTTCTACCTGATCTGGAAACTCAGCAAAAAAGAGAATTTTGCCGCCTTTACGTGTACATTCTAGGGCTTGGAAGAAAGCTTTGTCACTAGGAACGGCTAGCAGAGCGATATCAACCCCCATGCCATCGGTAAGTGCCTGGACTTTTGCCGGTAGTTCTGGATCACGGGCATCAAATGCAGCCTCAGCACCCAAGCTCAAGGATTTTTCAATCCTAGCGGGGAGGAGGTCAGTAGCGATCGCTCTAGCGCCGAAGTATTTCACTAGCATAATGAACATCAAGCCAATTGGTCCAGCACCTGTGACCAGAACTGTTTGACCGGGGGCAATTTGGGCTTTTTTAACCGCTTTGAGGCAGCAATTAGTCGGCTCCACAAAACTAGCCTGCTCAAAACTCACGCCAGCGGGAATAGGAATTAGTCCACCGTTGCGGACAATGTGACCTGGAACTTTCACATAGTCTGCAAACCCGCCACCACTGGGAGTAAACCCAGCCGTTGTGGAAATATTTTTGTAGATATCGCACATAGAGAAGTTGTCGTTGAGACAATAGCCGCAGCGCATACAAGGGATGTGATGCATCACCACAACCCTTTGACCTACCTCCCAGCCAGTCACTTCATCACCGACAGCTGCAACAATCCCAGCTGTTTCATGTCCAAAGATGCGCGGTGGTTCGTAGAGGGGATAGCGAATCTTTTTAATATCCGACTGGCACAGCCCCACTACCAGCACTTGTACCAGCACTTCATCCGGTTCAAGTACCGGTATCGGCAATTCTTCATAACTCAGCTGATTAACGCCTCTAAACACTTGTGCCTTCATGACTATTGCGCTTTACAGATCAACCCTGCTCATTATCTTCTATTATCTGCGTGTATCTGCGTGCATCTGCGGAGCGCAATGAAGTTAGTGATAGATGAACTAAAAGCGGATGTCTTGATTGTCGGAGGTGGCACGGGTGGAACCTCTGCCGCTATCCAAGCAGCTCGGCGCGGAGCCAAGACAGTTCTTGTAAGTGAATTTCCTTGGCTGGGGGGAATGCTGACCTCCGCTGGGGTGTCTGCTCCAGACGGCAATGAATTGGTTGCCTTTCAAACCGGGTTATGGGGTGCATTTTTACGGGAACTAGAACACCGGCAAACCGGTGGGTTAGACAATAGTTGGGTTAGCTTTTTTAGCTATGACCCACGCTTTGGTGCCCAGATATTTGCCGATTGGGTGCAAGAGTTGCCGAACTTGCACTGGATTGCTGGGCAGGTGCCACTAGAAGTTTTTAAGCAGGGGAATTGTATTACCGGCGTTAGGTTTACCGATTTTAGTGTCAAAGCAAAGATTACTCTGGACGCTACAGAACTAGGAGATTTACTCGCTCTGGCTAATGTACCTTACCGCTGGGGTTGGGAATTGCAATCCGAGTGGGGGGAACCTAGTGCTACTAATGCCTTCAATCCTTTAACAGAAAGATACCCAGTGCAAGCACCCACTTGGGTCGTTATCATGCAAGATTTCGGTGAGCCAGCTGCTCCAGAAATTCCAACTTCACCCAAAGACGACCCTGTGCAGTTTGCTGGTGCTTGGGATGGTTACGAGCCAGAGCAGTTTTTGAATTATGGACGTTTACCAGGGAATTTATTTATGATCAACTGGCCCCAGTCTGGTAATGACTATGGGGAAGGGGTCAGTCGTCTAATTGAATCCGAGGCTTCACGGCGTCAATTTCTCCAGGAAGCCCGTTGGCATACCCAAAGTTTTGCCCGTTTTATCCAGACCCAGCTAGGTCGTCGCTACGGCTTGGCACAAGTCTTTCCCACTTCCCTCGGCGGAGGCGCTTATGCTCTGCATCCCTACTACCGTGAAAGCCGTCGCCTAGTGGGACTGGCGACAGTAAGGGAGCAGAATATTTTACCGTTAGCTGGGAGTCGGGTTGCACCATTACCTGTAGATGTTGGGCGGGTGAGTGCAATTGCTCTCGGTAATTACCCCAACGATCACCATTATCCCGGCATCAATTTTCCTCTCCAACCAAAATCTATCCGTTGGGGAGGACGTTGGACGGGAACCCCTTTCACGGTTCCCTATGGTTGCCTGATTCCAGCCCAAACAGATGGCTTATTAGTGTGTGAAAAAAATATCTCGGTGTCTCATATTGCTAATGGTGCTACCAGATTGCAGCCAGTGGTTATGGGTATTGGTCAGGCAGCTGGAATGGCAGCTGCTCTATGTGTAGATCTAGGCTGTCAACCGAGGGATTTACCCGTGAGCAACCTGCAAGAAGCATTATTGCAAGACCAGCGATGCCCAATCGCCATCGTCCCGTTGTTCAATTTGCCCCCCAACCACCCTGACTGGCTGTACTGGCAGCGCTATTATTTAAACCACCCAGAAGCTTACCCAGCTAGCGGTGACTGCCCCACCTCGTCGCCATGCTACTCCGAGAAACCCGGCGTCGTTCAACACGGCATTTTCCATCGCCGCGCCGAGCAGGATTACACTCTCACTATCACTGATTCAATTGGGCTAAGACAAACTTGGACACTTGTTACGTTGCGATCGCTTGTGGACGAGCAACTGCAAATGTGTCTTGACCAGCAGCCTCTCACAGTTTGGGGTCGGCTGAATCAGGCGGGTAATTGGCTATTAGTGGAACAGATAAGCTAGTAGCACGGCTGCGATCGCACCTATCAGCGTATTTAAAATATTCACCACCTCATTTGTTAGCCAGGCTAATTTAGCTTGCAGCGTGGCACCAATCACACTTTCTAAATTGGTGGCAATAAATGCCGCCAGCACGCAAAAGAAGACTCCCAGTGGGTCGATCAGACCTACGCCCCAGCCAACCAGTGCGATCGCAGCTGATCCTACCACCCCTGCCAGTGTGCCCTCCAGACTCACTGCTCCTTCTGTGCCTCGCGATACCGGTTGTAAAGTAGTAATCAGAAATGTCTGCTTACCGTAGGCTTTCCCTACTTCGCTGGCGCAGGTATCAGAAAGCTTCGTGCTGAAACTCGCTACATAGCCCAATAACAGTAGAGGCGTGATTAATCCTGTTTTTACCTCAACGGCAGGAACCACCAGCGTCCCTAAAGCACACACTGCCCCAGTCAACGCCGAACCCCAAACATTTTCTGGTCCCCGTGCTCCAGACCGTTTCTCAGCGATCCCCTCTGCTTCCTTTTGCGCCATGCCAATCCGCGTGACGGCAGAGCCAACTAGAAAATAGAACACTACCACTAAATATCCCTGCCAACCCAAGCTGCCCCAAATCAGAACGCCCAGCAACCAGGCGTGGAGTATCCCAGCTGGGGTGAGTAGCTTTTTGGGAATGATCCAAACGATCGTTAACAAAACTGTATTCAATCCCACTGCAACTAGCCAGGGATTAAGAGAATAAATTGAAGAAAGCATAACTACGAGCCTTAAGAGTAGATCACTCATGAACCAAACTCTATTTCATCTTGCCTTTCCGATCACCGATATTGCCCAAGCAAAAGCATTTTATGTCGATGGTCTGGGCTGCACCGCCGGTCGTGAAAACCATCATGCCTTAATTCTCAACCTATATGGTCATCAGTTGGTGGCTCATATAACTAAAGAACCCCTGAAACCTCAACAAAGCATTTATCCCAGACATTTTGGGTTAATTTTCACCTCAGAAAGCGACTGGGAGAGCTTGCTAGAACGAGCCCAACAGCAGCTGCTGCTCTTTAAAGAGGAACCCAAGCACCGTTTTCCCGGTTCACCATTAGAGCATCGCACCTTCTTTCTAGAAGATCCGTTTTATAACTTGATGGAGTTTAAATATTACCGTCACGAGTCGGCGATTTTTGGTAGGTCCGACTATGCACAAATCGGTGATCGCGCTTGAGTGGTTCGGAAAGTGCCGCCACTACAGCATCTAGGCTTCTGGGGTCTATCGCCATCCAGTCATGGTATATGACAGGTACTTGCACCTCTCGACCGACCGGCATTTTCGAGCTGATTGCTGGAACAATCATCAAATCAAAGGGTGTCCAGATGGATGTGAAATTTAGCTGCTCCAGCATTGCTGCATCTTGATTCAAATCTTGGAGAAAAGCGCTGCCCAGTCGCATCTGAATACAGCCAGGTCGCTCAAGAGCGTAGGCCGTTAAAGTTCCATGGTGGGGAGAAGATATTGTGATCAAGCGCTGCACCCGCTCAGTTCCTCCCAGCCGTTGAACATAGTAGCGGCTGACAATTCCTCCCATGCTGAAGCCGATCAGATCCAGCGGTTGTTCAGGAGAAAATGTCGTTGCTATGTAATCAGCGACTTGCTGTGCCAACTGGTCAATACCCACATCTCCATTACTGGGCATGAGAGTGAGGTCGTACACGAACCAACCCAACTTTGCCAAGTAAGCAGACATGGCGCGGAAAATAGCGGCACTGCCATTAAATCCGTGAATTAACAACACGGGATTGCGGTGGGTTAAAGTATCCATGGTTTTCTTGAGTCAATATAAATATATGTAACTATTTATCAAGTATTTGCTACTCCTATGGTGAAAAATTTAAAATTATTACTTAAAATTTTAATAAGTAAAGTTTTGTCAAGAAATATCTAATAATCTTGCTTTCAGGCTTTGGAGAATTTCATAATTAATTCTGGAGTTAAAATGTAGAGATCAGTTACCTGAAAAGACTTTCAGTACGATTTCGATACCGCCGAGAGCGCCAAGATCGCCTCAGCGAAGCGAAGGGCTTCAGCCCGTTAGTGAAGAAGGGATTTTAAGAATCATTTAGGAATGCATATAGATAAAAGGTAATATTTTTTGTAGTTTTCAAGAAAAGTTGCGATCAAGTTCGTCTTACAAAAGCTAGGAGCATTTAAAATGAGCGGTTTTATCAAAAACTCATTCAGCGCAGGTTTATCTTTTTTCGTTGGGCTTCTCGGTGGAAAGAAGGCTGCTCAAGACAATCCCAGCCTAAAAGCTGCCGCCAAACCGGCAGCAGCCAGTACCAAAAAACGGAAAAGCAGGGGCTATTTCATGGAACTTGACGAGCCGGAAGAGAGCAATTCTGTAAATGGTAGTCAACCAGTTAAGGACGCGGCGGCAAAAACTCTAGAAACAGCCAAGAACGCAACGGCAAAAACTCTAGAAACAGCCAAGGACGCAACGGCAAAAACTCTAGGAACCAAGGACGCAACGGCAAAAACTCTAGAAAAAGTTGGCACTGCTACCGCCGAGCAGAAGTCTGATAAACCCGCCAAACAGAAATCTGCTAAAACTCCGGAACCCGCAGCAGCAGATCAATCTGTCCAAATTGAGCTAGTTCAGACTGCCAAAGGAGTTCAGCCTGAAGCTGCCCAACCGTCGGTGGTCAAGAACAATCAGAAGCCAGCTGAAACCACGTTCGCTCCCAAATATCTTACTCCGACTAATTCAAACGGTCGTCGTCGTCCGGGTCCGAATATGAACCCTTTCCTGGACATGGCGCGTCAGGTCAAAAATCCTAATTAAGCCACTTATGAGGGAGTAGAGCTCCTCTACTCCTTCTCAAAAGCTGCAGCCGTTAGGGATAAAGCAACTACCGGAGCTGTGACGGCTCTGAGGATGCGACGTCCCAAGGAAACTGGTTGAAACCCCGCTGCGATCGCGCACTCCACCTCAGATGCTGTCCACCCCCCCTCTGGACCAGTGGCTATCAAAATCTCAGTTGTAGATACAGAATTGAGCGCTTTCTTTAAATGAAGGCAATTGCCACGAGCGACGCAAAGATACCGACAAGTAGCAGTAGCCGCCGTAAGACCAGTGGCAAAGGAAACTGGTTCTAGGATCTGAGGCACCAAGGAGCGCTCTGACTGCTCGGATGCCTCTTTAGCAATCCGCCGCCAGCGATCCAGTTTCTGGGAACTAGGATTTAGTAAGGTGTGCTGGCTGATCACTGGTGCAATACTAGCTACACCCAGCTCAGTACAGTAGCGCACTACTTCATCAAATCCATTACCTTTTGGCAATGCTACCATCAGCGTAATAGCTACAGGTAACTCGGTTTGAACCAGTATTGGCTCTAAAACTTGCGCCTTTGTTCCTGCCAGCACAGCTAGCCACCATTGCCCCAATCCATTCATTGCAATAAAACGCTCACCATTCCGCAACCGCAAGACGTGACTCAGGTAATGTTGTTGCTGAGTCGTCAGCATAATTTGCTTGTCTTGCAGTTGGGAAGGTGCGATCGCTACTCGTTGCAGTTGATCCCCCTACTCTCCCTCTTTTAAGTACGCTTCTATCGCCTCATTGACTAACTGAGTCATAGGCTTGCCTTGATTGGTGGAGGCTTCTTTTAGCCTGCTATAAATTGCATCCGGAAGAGTGATCCGACGCCGTACTTTACTAGCAGCAGTAGTAGTATTGGTGAGCGCTACCACATTGCTATCACTATCTTCTGTTATTTCTGCAGTAGTATCGGCAATTGACTCGACCAGACCATCACTATCGTCTGTTATGTCTGCCTCACCAGCGGCTTGGTACTCATAATTAGTGGCAGACTCACGAATGGCATCGAACCCAACCCGGTGACAAAAATCACCAAATTTTTCTCCAGATTGGCGTGACTGCTTGAAGTAAACGAAAATTGGCTCTAATTGAGTTTCCAGATCGTCTATGGGCAGTCGCTCCATATATGGTAGTGCTAGTCGCGTTTGAGCGGGCGAACCACCTAGCCAAACCTGGTAAGATTCCGGTGCACTGCCCACAAATCCCAGTTCTGCCATATACGGTCTAGCACAACCGTTAGGACAGCCCGTCATCCGCACGACAAAATGCTCCTGTTCTAAGCCTACTTTTTCTAGAAGCGTTCCAATTCGCTTCAGGACGCTGGGCATGAC
>QQTW01001404.1_pt1 | contig 16797 bp, 15 predicted proteins | sample 1904831 | NCBI WGS metagenome assembly QQTW01 (sample SAMN09435610, study PRJNA476489) | Subsurface metagenome, whole genome shotgun sequencing project. | reverse complement strand
AATGCAATGTTGTCATTCTTTAGCACCGGTGCCGAGAAGGTAGTAAAGTTGCCACTACCGTCGAGTAGCTGCGTGTTGACATCCACAACTTTAGTAAAACTAAAGTCGGCTGCTTCTACCTTGCTAAGAGAGAACCAAGACACTAACAGCACCGTAGCTAGACTACTAGCTATCAGTCTGAGCCAACGCCGGGTTTTTGTATGGCTTGGCGATGTTTTTGGTTGTGGCTGTTTCTTTCCGACTACTGCTGTTATGATCGGAATTATTATTTTGTCAAAGATAAACATCTGGGCAGAGACCTCCAAAAAATAGCTGATTGTTTGTGTCGATTGATTGATACCTGTGGCACTTAATTATGCTGTTGGCTTCAGTCATTTTTATTCATAAAGTTATTATTAAGATCGTTTTGTTGACTCTCCAGCTTTTGCTTTGGATTGCATATGAAGTAAACCACAATTAGTTGGCATCAAGCAAGCAACCACATATTTGTACGTTACAACAGACAAGTTTTATACAAAGCCAGCTAATCTTTACAGAAACTTCATAAAAATCCGATCTGATATTTTTGACAGCGCAGTATCTATGGAGTTATCGGTTCCAGCTATAAATTTTTCGCAGAATCCACTCTTTTGTTACAAAGCTTCACAAACTCCCTTGCCTTACCAACCTGGGTTAGAGTCGGGGGATTTGAAGATATTTTTTGAATTAATTATCGAGTTCGTGTTGATAATCAGGACAAATTTCCGCGTCTACACCACGAGGATGTACGGCGCGAATCAAATCAATTTCGTTGTAAAGTGTTAAAACTTTTGATGGATAAGATAAAAGCTTCCACATGCATTTGAGCAGCCTCCTTACATAAGCTTTGAGCAATACCCCCTGCTGGCACGATGACCCCTTCGTGCTTTTTATTTTGGTAACTGTATCTTCATCTTAAACACGGATTTATTTATGAATTATTTATAAATAATGGCTAAGTTATTACGAAGAAGCAACCAATCAATCGCTTAAATTTTGGTCAGCCCTACGCTCGTTGCATTTGACTGACTTCAAATATATTTTCGCATAAACAGTAACATTGCGGTTAATGATTTTGATTGTTAAAGCCTAAGATGTAGGGAATCAGAAATGAAAAGTTTCCACTTCAGTTACAACAAAAAATTTTACGCGAATAAACAATTTACAAAAACAGATGACAAATAATATCTTAAGAATATTAAAAAAATCTTTGCTTATTTCATTAGGTACTGTTGCTTTAAGTGTTGGAGTCGCACAGACTGCTAAAGCTGATGTACTAACTTTTGATGATGTGACTAATTTGGATACTGATTATATTCCTAGCGAGTATGGCGGATTATATTGGTCGGGCTTTACTCTTGTAAGTAAAGATGTTGCCCCAGTTTTTGAGAAAGGAACAGTTTCAGGTAAATACGCTGCCTATACAACGTCGCCACATCGAGGTGTAATTAGTACTGGGGATTATAATAAATTTTTTGATTTTAATAGTGCCTTTTTAACTTCTACTTTCAGTGATAATAATTATGTTACTGTCGAAGGTATGTTGTTTGGACAAGTATCCAAGTATTCAAAGACTGTTCTAGTAAATAGAAACGCTCCCACAAAGTTTGATTTTAATTTCTTGGGGATTAATTATCTTCGATTTAGTTCGAGCAATTCACAAACAATGGACAACTTTACTTTTAATGAACGTGTCACCCCCCCTAATCCTACCTCAGTCCCCGAACCAGGTTTATTAGCTGGTTTATTTGTAATTACCCCCTCTGCTGCGGCGTGGTTAAAACGCAAGCAGCTAAAGCAAGCAGTTCAATAAAACGAAGCTTTGTATCCGCAGTCGCTGATAGAATAATACACCAGCTACAAAGATATAATTGAATCAATAAGGTGTAAAACCTGGTGCTAAAATAACCCCTACTCTGAATAAGATAGGGGTTAAATTTTTTTATTTCTGATATTTTTTAAGATCAGAACGGAATATCTTTATCGGTGAAAAAACAATTTAGGCACCAGTACCAAGTGTAATCGTATCTAAATTCCCCACACCCTTTAGTGCCGTAGGGATTGGGTGCAATGCTTTCTGATTTGATATCATCGAATTGCAATTCGCACGATGACCCCTGATGCACCTGGTAGTGTGGTAACTTTACCATCTCATGTTTCTTGACCCTTTTTTTTAACTCCTTGATTTTACTGGGTTTTAGGGCTTCTGTTAGGCAGTCAGATGCATAAGTTGTTCCGCTCATCCCTATAGAAATATAGGTTTGACCTTCAATATGAACTCAAATCTGAAACGAGAGAGAAAAATCATGTCTAACCTCAACAATCATGGAGTAACTATGAAAGCTAAAATTGCTGCAATTCTCGCTGGTACAATGCTTACTGTCACTGGCGGTACAATGAGCGCATCAGCTGCCGTAACAAGCACAATCAATCAACAAGAAATAGGTGGGCAGCAAACAACGCTACTATTAGCTAAAAACCGTAAAAAAAGTCCTCCTCTGTTGCGTGGGGGAAGAGTTAAAGATCAACCTGGTGTAAGATTCCATAGAGTGCCAGGTACACTAGATAGTAATAAGCTAAAAAAGTCATTCAATACGATAAGAAAGTTAGGTGAATCGATAAAAAAGAAAAAATGACTACCTTGATAAACGTTTAGTCCATAAGACTTTATGGGGTAAATATAACAAGCTGACACCAGGGGAGACCTCAAAAAACATCTTTTTTTTGACTGAGTTTTAAACTCAGAGCTAAAGTTTTAGAGAACAAAGAACAGGACATTTTCTGTTCCCTGTTCTTATTCCTCAAACTGAATTGGAGTTTCGTTGAAATGCTTGTAAATAGTTTCTGGACGGAACCACTTTGGCAATGAAACTTTATGTTGTTCTAATTTCTCTCCCTCATCATCTACAAATCCCTCCAAGGTTCCTTTAAATAAAGGTTTTGATTGCCGATTAGATTTAAGGTTAAGTCTATAAGTTTGAGATTCAATTGCATCATGCATTCCGGTACAGCCGCCTAAACAATCTTGTGTAAGTTCGTGCGCGAGTAGGGGTATGAGAATCATTGGAACAGAAAACCGGGTTAAGCTTAAAAGCCTTATTAAATAAGGATTTTATCTAGGGTTGTAGTAGCACACTTGGATAATCCTCAAGTAACCGCTTAACGGTAAATCAAGGGTTTTAGTGTCTAAAAACTTTTGTAGTATTCTTGTAATGCTTCTTATCTCGGTTTTCTGTTCCGATGCTACTAATACCCCTATAAGCCTGAGAAAAAAGTTCATACAGTTTATCCAACAAAAAACGTTTTAGAATTAATTTTCGCATTGAAATTTTAATGTCTTTTACGTTTAAAACCTATGCCCAGCTTGGCTTTTAAATCTGCGCTATTCGTGCGGTGTTGCTACTATCTGCGTTTATAGTGGATCTGCGTAGATGCATAAGATAATCTTGATTACCCCTATAAGTAAAAAGAACGCAACTTCAAGCGTTCCCACATCTAAAATCAAATTCAACTTTTCAGGAGTAAAATCATGTTTAACTTCAACAAACAACTAGCGACTGTAGCACTTTTAACTGTGGCTTCGGTAACTGGAACAATGTTAACAGCTGATTATGCATCCGCCCAATCTAGTAATGGATGTACAGGTGTAGTCAAAAGGATTGAACTTAGGAACGCGCAGAATCAAAAAGTTTTTTGCAGCCAGGGTGCTGTTAGAAATACGGGTAGGTTTGGCAGACAAGCTACAAGAGTTACTGTTCAAGGTGGAAAATGGAGATTTTACACAGGTAGAAACTTTACAGGTCAATCTGTGACTGTTAGTGGTGAAACTACTCGAGCTCTTAACTTGAGAGGAGGAGTTTCATCTTTTAGAGCTGTTCGTTAATCCTGAGTCTGTTGTACGTAAGGCTGTGTCTAAATCAATGAAATACTGCATATTATATTATGTGTGCAGTAATGTCTTCCTACTATTACTTGGAGAAATTAGATGAAACTTCATTTATCAGTTATCCTTTTGGCATCAGTTCTGTACTTACCTGGTTGTGCTTTAAGGTCATCAAATGCCTTAAATACTGCATCAAGCTCACCTACAAGTGCTACTTCTACAGGTTCTGCTTCTACATCTGAACAAACTCCAGCATCAGTTACAAGTAACTGGTACACTTACACGAGTCCAAATGGTAGCTACACAGCTTTATTTCCTGCTAAACCACAAGAGACAGTTCGATCTCGAAATACAAAAGTAGGAAATATTAACTTAAAACTTGTTACTTACGAAAACCGACAAAAGAATATAGCTTACTTAACAAGCGATATTAAATATGGTAAAGAAATTCCAGCAGGCAAGGCCTACAAGATGTTGGATGATGCCAAGAACGGTGCATTAAAAAGTGGCAACAAGACTTTGATAAATGAAAAGAAAATAACGTTGAATGGATATAGCGGAATAGAATTTACAACTCATAGCAAAAAAGAAAATATCTATAATCGTATAAAAATATTTTTTGACCCTAAAAATTCAACCTTATATCAGGTATGGGTGGGAGGTCAAGAAGCAGATATAAATTCGCAAGAAGCAACGGCTTTTCTTGATTCGCTAACCATTAAATCATAAAGGTATCAAGCCGAGATACGACCAAAAACCTGCACTTCGGGTCTGAAAACTCTCATCCTGTCAAGGTTTGAAAATTTGCTACATTGAATTAAAAAAGCTGTTATTTACAACGTAAAATCAAGCCTTTTGAGGTCATCTTGCAGGTTTTTACACGTATCCTGGCTCAATGCCTTAAACATCCTGGTTCAATGCCATGTTGTCCAACTGAAGCAACAAGCGCAAAAGCTTAAACCCCGGTCGTAAAACCGAGGTTTTTTGTTTTAAGCCCTATGGTGGTTGGCTAAATTTATCCCCCTTCTGTCACTCTCCGAAAAGTTTTATCATTTCTGAAGTCTAGAGTTATTATACAGTAGGCGATAGCAGGATTTTTACTTCATAGAAATTCCTGAAAGCCTGAAACTTGCCAAAATTAAATGAGCAAGTGCTGTATTGCTTGTTATACCTTTTGCTCAGAAATTATTAATAATAGGGAAAACCGGAGAGTGACAGAAGAGGGATAACAGCACTGAATCAAATCGATAATTATCAGCATTTATTGGAGGATTTGTCAACAGTTCAAATAGTAAGCTGGGAGATTGTTGAAAGAGTTTATAAAATATTGAGTCTCGCCGCATAAAGCATTTTACTAGTATGAGCATTACAGGTATTATCCTGCGACCTGGTTAGCGTTACCTACGATTCGGCTTATCGAAATATAAAATTATAACAAAGTATCCGCAAACACTGCATAAAACCGAGGCATCAAACAAATAGTTAATAAGACTGGAATTTTAAATTGCGGTTGTGTAGTAAATATACGAGTCACAGAGGAAGCTGGGGTTCCCCCCGTTGTTGTATGTGGCGTTAGTCCTAGAGGATATAAATTATATGAACAAGCATTTGAGTTTTGCGTTCGCATTCCCTATTATAGTAGCTAGCACTGTTCCCGCTTTGGCTGATACACCCATTCAGACAACGCAACCAATAGTAAACCCACAGTTAATCTCACCTCAAGTTCCTATTCTTCAACGACAGAATTTTGTTAACCCAACTGAGGAGGTAAACGGACCGGGTCCTGGAGGTACTACAGTCAAACCACCAAAACCACCAAAACCACCCAAGCGCGAGATTAATGGACTCCAACTCCAAAATTTAAGTACATTATCCAAACCTGCGGCAATTAACCAGAACATAAACGTCGCTCCTGTGCGGGGATTTTAGGGTTAGTTTGTAGATAATTATGTAGGCGTAAGCAACTGCGGACTAGTAGACTATCTAAGTCGAATGTTCGCAGCTTTGTGCTATCTAATCGCCAAAGTTTAATAGTACTATCGAAACTGGCGGAGGCGAGAAACTTTGTATCGGGTGTGAAGCTAACATTGAGAATCGCGTCGCTATGTCCGCGTAATGTGTTGAGTTCTTTACCTTCAATGTTCCAGATTTTTACGGTTTTATCGCTACTCCCACTTGCGATTAAAGTTCCGTCATTGTTGAAGTTGAGGCTCCAAATGGCATCTGTATGTCCTTCAAAGGTGTTAATTAATTTACCGTTATCGACTCGCCAGAGTTTGATGGTTTTATCTGAACTTGCGGAAGCGATAATTTTACCATTGGGAGTGAATGCAACACTGTTGACAGCGTTAGTATGTCCTTTGAGGGTATGAAGAAGTTTCCCGGTGCTAACTTGCCAAAATTTAATGGTATTATCTCGACCAGCAGAGGCAATCATTTTACCATCTGGATTGAATTTAACAGCAAGAATCTCTTCGCTTTGGGTTGCGAGAACTTTAATTAAAGTTCGATTTTTTCAAGTTCCATAACCTGATGAAGCCATCAGCACCAGCGCTGACCAAAGTTTCACCATCGGGACTAAAGTTGACATTATTAACTTCGCGATCGCTTCCGAGTAATGTCTTCATCATATCGCCATCGCGGACGCGCCACAGCTTCACCCAAGTTTCTTGTCCTGCGGAAGCTAAGGTTTCACCGTCGGGACTAAAAGCTAAACTATAGATGCTATCGCGATGTCCAAGCTGATACTTATCGCTGTATTCTGCAAAAGTTTGATGTATGCTGCCATCGGGAATATTCCAAAGTCGAATTTTTTTATCTTTACCACCGGAAGCAAGTAAATTACCCTTGGGATTAAAGGCAATCGTATATACTTCTCCTTTGTGTCCAGCCAGTGTTTTCCACAAGCTATGATTACGCTGCCAAATCCGAATCGTTTTGTCTTCGCTTGCAGAAACTAGGGTTTGGCTATTGGGACTGAAGCTGACATCATACACCCCAATACTGTGACCTTGTAGAGTTTCTAACAATTGTCCATCGTTACTATTCCAAAATTTGATGGTGCTGTCGGTACTGGTTGAGGCTATTTGTCCGTCGGGACTGAAATTGACGCTGCGAACTTCACCACTATGAGCATTAATCGATCTAATTAGACTACCATCACCGATACGCCATAATTTTACAGTGCGATCGCCACTTGCTGAAGCCAAGATTTTTCCGTCGGGGCTAACTGCCACGCAGTATACTGTCGAAGTATGAGCGGGAATATCTCGCAGCAGTTTACCATCACTCACCTGCCAAAATTTAATCCTCCCGTCAATACTTGCAGATATTATTTGATTATTAGGTGTAAAGGTAACGCTAGTAACGTTGTTTGAATGAGCTTTAAGTTTTGTTAACAAGCTATTATTGCTAAGTTGCCATATACTAACGCTTCCATCAGCACTACTTGAAGCCAATAATTTACCATCTAAGCTAAAAGCGATACTTAGTATTTCGGTTTGTCCCGTTAAGGTTTTGATTAATTTTCCGTCGTTACTATTCCACAGTTTGACTGTTTTATCAAAACTGGCAGAAGCAATAACTTTACCATCGGGACTAAATCTAACACTTTTAACCGGATTGGTATGTCCCTGAAGATTCCACAATAAAGAACCATCACTGCGCCAAACTTTGACAGTATTATCATCGCTCGCAGAAGCCAATATTTTACCATCCGGACTGAAACTGACACTGTTTGCGATCGCATTATGTCCTTCCAATCGATTTATTTCTTGGGTATTGCTAAATGCTTGCTGGATTGTATTGATAGTTTTCTCACGAATATCAGCAGGTACGGCAAGGGTATTTTGGAGTTGTTTCCCAGCTTTGACTGCAACAATTAACGCTTCAAGCTGTTGATTTGATAATAAATTTGCCTTAGATGAAGAATTTAACGCTTCAATTTCCCTTAACTTTGCTTCGCGTCCTTGCCAATAGGCTAACCCACCGAAGCTACATGCGGCAATACCCAAAATGCTCAACCCAACTACAGCACGTTGTGCTTGACGCAAGCGTTTCTTTTCCTGAAATTGCCGACGTTTGCGTTCAACTAAACATGCTTCGATATATCTTTGCACATCTAGTGAAAGTTCATCGGTGTATTTAATATAAATATCTTCAGCTTCCGCAAGTCGCACACCTTGGAGAAGAAAATCAGCTTGTTCGTGACTTTGCAACCAATTTTGAGTAGCTTGTTCGATTTGCCGCTGTTTTCGCAAACGTTCGCGATTTTCCTCCAACCACCATCTTAATGTAGACCAGTGACGGATGAGAATTTCGTGGGCAACTTCGACTGTGACGGAAGAGGGGAGTGGGGAGTAGGGGAGCCACTGCCGTGCGGGGGTTCCCCCCGTTGAGGCATGTGGCGTAGTAGGGAGTAGAGGGGTTAATTGATTATTTTCAGCACTTACGCAGAATCTCTCTACAACCCTCTTCCCTTCGTGTCCTTTGTGTCCTTTGTGGTTCATTACTTTCTGGTTTTGTTCAATTCCTTTACTGCTTGCTTCTTTTACTGTCTCAACTTCTTCAACATTGACAACAATTAACTTAGCATTTGTTAAAACTTGTAAAGTTTTATCTACCAATTCTGCCGGGTACTTTTTGACTATCAACTCCGACTTAAATACACGTCGTCGAGTGTCTTCTGTACCTTCCCCTAACTGAGTCAAAGCGAGAAAAATCCACTTAGCACAATCTTGCAAATTTGGTTCTAAACTTTCATATAAAGCTTGCGAAGAACGTTCCAAAGCACCTTGAAGACCACCAAGCTGCTGTTGATATGCTTGTAAAGTTAATTCACCATTAATACGATGCTGCCAAAGTTGTTCTAAAACAAACTCTAGCAAAGGTAAATTACCCACCGAATTGTCAAGTTCGCGCAATAAAACTTCAACTAATTCCGGTTCGACTTTTAACCCCACTTGATGAGCGGGTTTGGTAATTACTTGGCGATAATCATCTAAACTAAGCTTGGGTGAAACTAATACACTCGATTGCTGTAAAGCTTGAGCGAGTGCGGGTACTTCCAAACAAGGAGCGATGAAATCTGCGCGTAAAGTGATAATTAGTTTAAAGCGATCGCTTGCATATTTTACCGCTCCCAGCACCAGTTCTAAAAATTTTTCCCGGTCAACATCGTCTGCAAGGGTAAACAATTCCTCAAATTGATCCACCACCAACACAATCATCGGATATGGTTGACTCCGCAACCAGTAAACAAACCCTTCCACACCTTGGTGTAATATTCCCTCGAGGAGGAGAGGGAGGGAGGGGGGAGACAAGGGAGACAAGGGAGATAGGGAAGAAAAGGGAGAAATTATTTCACCTTGTCCCCCTTGTCCCCCTCTCCCTATTTGCGCTAAAGCATCTATTGGAAGCGAACCGGGACGTATAGTTTTAACTAACCATTGTTCGCTGTTGGGAATTTGTTTGCCGAGTCGTAATTGAGGTATTAGACCAGCTTGGACAACTGAAGATTTACCACTTCCGGAAGCACCAACAACAGCGAGAAATGAGCTATGCAATGAATTAATTAACTCTTGGGTTAAAGTTTCACGACCGTAATAATACTGTGCATCGTCTTCCGAAAAAGCATTCAATCCCATGTAAGGACATACATGTAAATCTAAACCCTGACTTTGTTCCTGTCCCTGTAAATCAGTTTTAGGTGGTAGAATTTCGATGATACCCTGCGACCCTGAAAGCGAGACTTGAAAAGGGATATTGCTACCTGCTAGAGAAAATTGGAGTTGTGCGATCGCATAAGCTGCTGATATTCCATTACTTTGAGAAGCTGCGGTCAAAATATCGAACAAAGTAGTTGCAAATTTTTCGGGTTGTGAAGCAGTAGATATGCACGATATTATACATTGTCCTTGCTGAGAATCAATTTGCAAATCCTCTACCCAATCCTGTAGAGACGCGAAATTACCCTTCGGGAACGCTTTCAGCGAACGCGTCTCATTTCGCGTTTCATTTCGCGTCTCTACAGAACAATCTAAAATAATAATTTGCTTTGCATTGCTGCGACGTAGCTGTTGTTTCAACCACGAACGTTTAATGCGAATATCCTCTCCTAAAATCAATCCTTCCCAAGCTTCAGTATCTTCGATTCGTCCTCGTAGATAAAGCAAAATAGTTTCTGATGGGGAATTTAAATAACGAGTAATAGAATTACGCACTTCGTCAGCAGTTGCTTTGATTGCTGGCAGATATTCTAATTCAAAACCTCCCGCATTACCAAGAAACTTGCTGATATCTAATGTTATCTTACTTGCTGATAATCCCTCAATTACTACCCCTACCCGACGATGTAGTAAAGAAGCACTTTTATCTAATTTTTTGCCTAATACTAATTCTCCCACTCCTTCAACAATTCGCTTCGGAGTTTGTAGGGAATATTCACTTGTTAGTTTTTCCCCTTTGCTGTGTTTTTGCTGGTTAATCAGACGCAATTGCTGATTGGTTTTATCGATATATTGCAATGTCTGGTGATAAACGTATCGATAAAGACTATCAGCGGAAATTACATTATTAGTATCCGCAGCATCACCTCGTAATCCCCGCATCAAATAATATGTAAATACACCATGTCCTAATTCCGGAAATTCCCAAGATTGCTGATTTGTGTCGCAAGATAGCAATGCATAAAAACCTTTACTAATAGCAGCACGTTGCTGTAAAACTTGTACTAACTGGGGTGTTGGACTCAATAAAGGTTCTACCGTTGTCCCTCTCAAAGTCATTCCACCGCTATGACAAGCATCTAGCCATACTAACTGATTTTGTGCCGCACAATGACTTAAAGATTGCAACAAATCCTGTAAAGCTAAACCTGTATTTTCTAAGTTAGATTTTTGAGTATCTGCCAAACACAGAAATGCTTGTTGGGTATTTGGTTGGATTATTCCATGTCCGGAAAAATAAAATAGAACTGTGTCAAATTGTTTTGCAGCAGCGGTGATTTCCTTTAAGCTTGCACTTACCGTTTCTAAAAGTGGTAATTGGGGGGCAAAATCGTGATAGATCTTCACTTCTTTTTGCGATTGCCCAGCAGAAGCATCTATCAAAGCTTCTGCTAACCCCTGGCAATCAACTGCTGAGTAACGTAACGATGGTATTTGCTTATCCTGATATTGATTTACCCCCACAAGCAATAACCACAGCTTAGGGGTATTTGTTTTACTTTGAGTTGAACGACTAGTACCAACACCGATAGGAGACATTTTTGATAACGCATTCTAGATTGTGCAAGCAAGAGATGGAATGTTAAGTATATTCAGCTTTTATACATTAATATTACCAAGATTGAAAGGAATATGTCAAAAGTTTTGATGGGTTAAAAAAGATTCGTCAGTGCGAGCAAGATGCTCGCACTACCTATCAAAATTAATGACATAGACTATTAGTAATCCGCCACATTGAATATAAGGGTGAACAAACTTGAAATTTCTTTCTTTTTCTTTCTTCGTGTTCTTTGTGTCCTAAGAAAGCGGGAACGCGTACAGCGCGTATGTGGTTCATTCTCTTACCCCTCAAAATTAATGTGGTAGACCATTAGTGGTCTATTTCATTAATTTTGACTAGTCAAGAGGCCCAGATCCCCGACTTCTTCAAGAAGTCGGGGATCTAGCAACCCCATCGCTCAAAATTTATGAAACATAATTTGGATTTATTGTAGTAAAGTTTGTGCAGGTGTGGTTTAACACCTTCACTTGTTCTCTATGTCGGATTCCTATTTTTTATGCACCCTCGACAAAGCATTATTGAAATTTTTTCGACATTCGTACAATTTGAAGGCGATCGCTTCCACAATTGGGCGACGGATGCTAGATTACGTCGTAGTATGCTTCTTTGCGCTAAAAATAACCCCCAGGAAACTGCCGATAATTTTTGGGTTTTGTACTGGTATAACTCTATGCCAAAGCCTGAGATAGAGAAATTAGCCAAACAACATCTAGTTGCTTATCTACAGGAAGCTTGTTACTGGGCATCACAAAAAACATCTGCGGGATTTACCAGTACGCAGTATAAATTATCAGACTGTTTTCAAATTGCGATCGCAAAAGTTGATAAAGTACTCAAAGGGTTTAATCCTAATCAAGGGTTTACCCTTAAAAATTACGCTCGTACTAGCTTTGCTTGTAGTATCCGCGAAACTCTGCGTCAGCTTCACGAAGTCGATATTTGTACTCCTTGGGGACTGTTACGCAAAATCAGTCAAAAGCGTTTTGTTGAGTCTTTAGAAGCTGTTGGTTTAGCAAAGGATACAATTAACTCTTATATATTGGCGTGGAATTGTTTTAAAACGCTTTATCTACCAAATCCAGGTAGTAGCACTCGCCAGCTAGTTAGACCTGATAATAAAGTGTGGGAAGCTATAACTCAAGCTTACAATTCCCAAAGCAACCAGAAAGCAACCCCGCAAATTTTAGAAGCTTGGTTGTTAGATTCTGCCAAACACGCACGCACGCATCTTTACCCAAATACAGATTCGCTCAATAATCCTAGAGGTGGCGATGATTCATCTGAATGGTTAGATAATTTATTAGGGTCGGAGTCTGTACTTACTCAGGTTATTACTCAACAAGAAGAAGAAACTAGATTTTCGCAGCAAACCGAGATTAACAAGCTTTTGGTGAATGCGATCGCGCAGTTAGAAACCCAATCGCAGCAAATGCTGGAGTTATGGTATCGTCAAGGGTTGACTCAGCAGCAAATTGCTAAACAGTTAGATATTCCACAATATACTGTATCGCGCCGATTTACCAAAGTTCGAGAAACTTTGGTTAAAGCTGTAGCTAGCTGGAGTAAAGAAAAAATGCATATTTCCCTTACCCCAGACATATTAAAAGAAATGACAGCTGTCATTGAAGAATGGTTGCAAAGCAAATTAGGGAGTAGGGAGTAGGGAGGGGCGGGTTTACAAAGATTTCTCATTATTATTAAGTATACTAGTGAACCCGCCCGTACAGAGTTAATTGTCTCCCTTGTCTCCCTTGTCTCCCTTGTCTCCCCTTCCCCCTTTCCCCTCCCCTACTACCATGACTATATTTACTTTCACTTCCCCAAATGACTTAATCCTAGAAATACCAAGCGATGTACAAAATCAAGCGCGTCGTAAAATCCAATCTTTTTCTAACCCTGCTTCACAATATCAAGGGTATATAAACGAACTTTGTCTTCTCACAATCTTGCCCTGGTTGCAATCGGAATTTACACCGCAAGCCGAGATTTTCCCCTCTAACGCAGCTTTACCCAGTTTTTGGGAACTGGTAAATGGTACTGCCATTACATTAGATGGAAAGCGCTTTATACTAATCCCTAGCGTTGCTATGGATTTGAGTGAATTGAGAGTTCCTCAAGAATGGGTAGATATACAAAGCCTTTCTGGTAATTATTATTTATCAGTATATATTGAACCAGATGATAACTACGTGCGAATTTGGGGTTACTGTACCCACGCACAACTCAAAACTAAGGGAAATTATGACGCAAGCGATCGCACTTATTCACTTGATACTAGCGACATCATCGAAGACATTGCGACTTTAGCTGTGGCAGATCAATTTTGTTCGGAAGAAGTCACGAAAAGTGCGATGCCACCGCTGCCAATTTTACCGCAAGCACAAGCCCAAAATTTGATTTCTCGCCTAGCAAACCCAGATATCGTTACACCTCGACTCCAAATTCCATTTGAATTATGGGGTGGATTAATCGAACATGGTGGTTGGAGACAAAGTTTATATCAACAACGCTTGGGACTTCCCGAACAATGGTCAGTTTTACAGTGGTTGCAAAGTGGAGTTTCTCAACTTGCTCAAAGTATAGGTTGGGAAAGCTTGAATATGCAACTTAGTGCTGGGGCAAGAAGTACCGAAGCAAGTCAAGAAGATGTAATGCTGTCTCGACGGTTGGCGATCGCGGGGCAGTTTTATCAGCTTTGTATTGTACCACAAAATAGAGATGAAATGACAATTTGGCGTTTTGAATTGCGTAATGCTGCTGTCGGGGGAGTAATTCCCGGTGGTTTCAAACTTAGATTGCTTACCGAAGATTTGCAACCCTTCCCCAATAACGAAGATGTAGCGACAACAGCTGTTGAACAACTCTTTGTAGAAGTGGCATTGGAACCAGGTGAAGGTATCGTTTGGGAAGTCGAACCGAAAAGTGACAACTACGATCGGGAGATTCTCAGATTTTGAACATAGAAGAAGTGATGCGGAAATGCAAGCTGCTGTAATAAATTGTAAGCAGCGATACAGCTTAACTGAAAACCCGCGCATTTATTCAAATTCAGACGCAGGGATAACCTCTTGCTCGCGTTTTGCAGCTTCGATCCATTCTTGGATTGCGGGAAGTGCCAAAATCGCTTTAACATAACTCTCAGACACAGCATCTAATTCCACACAATAAGTAGCAAAGCGCAGTACAACTGGAGCATACATCGCATCGGCAATTGTAAATCCTCCAAACAGCATGTTGCCTCCTGTACCAAATTTTTGCCGACATTCACGCCAAATAGTTGTAATTCGGTCAATATCTTTTTGTACGCCAAGTGCCATTCCTTTTCCAGGTAATTTTTTACGACAATTCATTGGCATATTCTGCCGTAAATTTTGAAAGCTAGAATGCATTTCTGCACTAATTGAACGGGCAAATATACGCGCTGCTTTGTCTTGAGGATAAAAATTCAAATTGGGAAACGTTTCAACGAGGTATTCGCAAATCGCTAGCGAATCCCATATATATTGTGTATCGTGGATTAAAACGGGTACTTTTCCAGTGGGAGAATATTGGCGAATTTTATCCGACGAATCGGGTTGATTAAGCGGTATGCGAACTTCGTCAAACTGCAAGTTGAATTGTTTCATCAACAACCAAGGACGCAATGACCAAGAAGAGTAGTTTTTATTGCCTATGATTAAAGTAAGTTGTGACATCGATTTGTTGTTAGTTGATAGGGGAAAGTTTATTGAAATGTTTTGTGTACCCGCTTTCTTAGCTGATTAAACCCGCACACTACATTACCATAAAACTCCCAATGATGAAGTAAATTATCCCGATGATGACTTAATTGCCTCTTCTTGTGAGAATGGTTCGTTCGATATTTTCACATAAAGATGGTAGCAAATATTAATTTTGATGAGGTTTGTTTTCTGGTAAGTGGTCACGGTGCGTTACGCTGAAGGCTAACGCAACGGCAACATTGGGGGAGGAAAATCCACACCCCAATTTGCCTCCCCTACGTATATTTCAGCAATTCCCCCAGGACGGTTATAGTATGCTGAATAATTTTTATGGTTTAATTAAGTTGTCAGTTAGTAATATCTTTCCTTAAAAAACTAGTAGGTGAGAATATGCAAGATATCTATAACTACATTCAAATATCAGATTTAATCGCAACTTCCGGACAACCAACTAAGGAACAATTTCAAGCAATCGAAGTATCTGGATACGAAGTTGTAGTTAATCTCGCTTTACCCGAATCGATGAATGCGTTACCCGACGAAAAGTTAATAGTCGAATCTCAGGGGATGCAGTATATACATATTCCTGTACTGTGGGAAAATCCGACTTTGGAAAATATCGCGGATTTTTTTGATGTGATGAATGTAAATGTTGATAAAAAGGTTTTTGTTCATTGTGCTGCCAATATGCGAGTTTCAGCTTTTGTTTATCTCTACCGTCGCATTGAAGGAGGTATAAATGAGGAACAAGCAACAGCAGATTTACACAAGATTTGGATTCCTAATGAAATTTGGCAGAAGTTTATCCAATCTGTACTTGATAATTATCAGCAAAGGAAAACTTTATTTAAACAAAATTAAAAAATTATCTTCGGCAGGTCGCAAGAATCCGGGATTCTTAAAAAAACCCGGATGTCTTACCTCATGATTTATCAAACTTTCCGTAATTATCCCCACCGTCCTGACTTTTTGGCTTTTTGTGATGAAGATGTAACTCTTCACCATTTAACAAGGACTCTCCACATATAGGACAGTAAAGTCCAACCGCAAGTCATCCAGTAGGCAATCATAGATATATTGCGAAAAGTAAAAAAAGTTGATTTAATTTACTGATGGATATAAACAATGGTAATTTACTTCCTTGGTATCGTTAACTAGATACAAAAATGCGGTTTTGAGCGCAAATCTCTATCAACTATGGCTTCACTCACAATTGAAAGTATATACACCGATGGCGCTTGTACGGGTAATCCCGGTCCTGGTGGCTGGGGTACTGTAGTCTATTTCGATGATGGTTCGGTGTATGAAATGGGGGATAGATGTCCTCAAACTACAAATAACCGCATGGAAATGCAAGCTGCGATCGCAGCGTTGCAATATCTCGAATCTTCAGGACAAAGTTACCCTATCACCCTTTACACCGACAGCGAATACTTAATCAACTGCGTTACCAAATGGGTAAAAAGCTGGAAAAAGAAAGGTTGGAAAAAAGCCGACGGTAAACCCGTCCAAAACCAAGATTTATTGGAAATTCTCGATTCACTCAACAGCCGTAAGGTAAGGTGGGAACACGTTCGCGGTCATGCTGGTAATATAGGTAACGAACGCTGCGATGCGATCGCACGAGCTTATGCAACAGGTAAAACTCCCACTTTAAAGCAGGTTCACGATGACAGTTCAACTACTCCTTCAAGCATAAAAACTGAGTTAAATGTAGCAAATGTATCTGAAATAACGCCAAACTCGACAATAATTAACGGTAACGATGAGACAAGTACTGTCTATACTTTTGAACCCGATATAACCATGATAGATGCTTCTATCGCCCCTACAAATAACCATAGCGGCGAAGATATACCCCGCGAAATGCGCGTGACGCAACTTCGT
>QQTW01001403.1_pt1 | contig 16798 bp, 10 predicted proteins | sample 1904831 | NCBI WGS metagenome assembly QQTW01 (sample SAMN09435610, study PRJNA476489) | Subsurface metagenome, whole genome shotgun sequencing project. | reverse complement strand
ACCAGCAACGGCACCAAAATCTGGGATAAACGTTTTGGCGGCTCTTTAAACGAGTATGTGGAAGGGCTGGTGAAAATACCGGAAGGCGGCTACCTGTTAGGGAGCTATTCTAATTCCGGCCTCAGCGGCGACAAAACCCAGGCCAGCCAGGGCGGCTACGATTATTGGGCGGTAAAAGTAAGCCCTACCGGGGAGAAAGTCTGGGACAAGCGCTTCGGCGGGTCCGCCGACGATAAACTGGCGGCTCTCATCCGCACCGCAGACGGCAACTACCTGTTGGGCGGTTCTTCGGCTTCAGAAGTAAGCGGCAACAAGACCCAGCCTTCGAGAGGCGGCACCGATTACTGGGTTTTATTACCGCTGGCACCCGATTCGGAACTGCCGCCCAGCAGGTAACCATCGTCGCTGGTCTGGATAATGCTGTTGAGTGCTTCGCGGCCCGTGCCGCCGAAACGCTTGTCCCAAATCTTATTACCAGCGGCATCTGTTTTTACCACCCATATATCATAATCTCCGTAGCCAGCCTGCGTCTTATCGCCGCTAAGAGGTGAGTTGGAACTGCCGGCTACCAGGTAACCGCCGTCGGCAGTGGGGATGGTCTGGGGGAAACGATCGGTGGCAGAACCACCGTAACGGAAATTCCACGTAACGGTAAGGGGCGGAGGGGGTATATTTTCTTTTACTTTCACCAGCCAAATATTTTCCGGATATTCTCCGGGTAAGACCTGGCTTTTGTCGCCGCTTATTCCGGAAAAGGAATGGCCTCCCAACAGGTAACTACCGTTGAAGTATGCCAGGTCTCTTAAATAATCTGGGTCGGATCCGCCAAAACGCTTATCCCATATTTTGGTACCAGTGCTGCTAATTTTTACCAGCCAGTAATCATCTTCTCCCCGGCTGGCTTCGGTTTTATCGCCGCTGATCCCAGAACTGGAAGAACCGCCTACCACAAAACTTCCGTCGTTGGCAGCAACTAATACGGTGGCATTATCGGCATTATTTCCGCCAAAGGCTTTGTCCCATACTCTTGCACCGGTGGCATTTATTTTTACTAGCCAGTAATCGGCGCCGCCCCGGCTGGCGGCGGTTTTGTTACCGCTCACCCCAGATTGAGAGGTGCCGCTCAGAATATATCCTCCGTCGGCCGTGGCCACCAGGGCCGCTAAACCGTCTTGGTTACTACCACCAAAAGTTTTATCCCACACTTTGGTGCCGTTGCTATTTACCTTTAGTACCCAGTAATTGGAACCGCCCTGGCTGGGTTCGCTTTTATCGCCTCTAATGCCGGCGCTGGTCGTAAATCCTAGCAGGGCGCCGCCATCGGGAGCGGCAATCAAGGCATTTAAGAAATCGCCGCCTACATACTCGCTGTCGGTCCCAAAGGATTTACTCCAGATTTGCGTGCCGGTCTGGGTAATTTTTGTTAACCAGAAATCGTCGCCGGTTATGCGAGAGCGGGAGGTGCCGGCCAGTAAGTATCCGCCATCGGTAGCTACGGCTAAATAACTGAAGTCGCCGTTAACGTTATAAGCTTTGTCCCATATCTGGTTACCGTTGCCATCTAATCTGATGACGTAATTAGATTCGGTATATTCACAGTCAAACTCACAACCTGCATCGGTAGGAGTAAGCAACCGGCTGCTTATCAGGTAGCCGCCACCAGGTATGGCGGTGGCCGCGAAAGGCACGGAGTAAGGCGTTACGAAAAGTTTTTTATTCCAAACTGTATTACCAGCAGCATCTATTTTGGTAATGCTGTATGGATGAGAAGAGCCCGGCCCCCACCGATACGATTTACCCACCAGATTTCCGCCGTCAGGCGTGGCAATGGAGAACCAAAGCGTATTTTCGGCACCTTCCTGACCAAAATCTTTATCCCAGACTTTAGTTTGGGCTTGGGTTACGAAAGAATATATACTACAGAACAGCAGAATTAAAATAACCCGTAGCCGCCGAGGACTGAATAGAGGAATGGCAAATTTTGAATGGGGAAGGAATAAAGGTGTTTTCATGGGGGTTGATTTTAAAAGTTAATATAGCGTAGCTATAGTTTTGAACCGTTTTTAAACGGTTGCTGCTGGGTAATTAGTCCGGAAGACAGAAAAAGGAGTTGAAAAAGACCAGCTTTATGAAAAAAAGCTGGTCTTAGAAGAATATAGTTGCAGTTTAGCGGTTGAGCAGCACTTTACGGGTTTCTACCTGAGTGGAGGTTTGCAGACGGATGAGATAGAGCCCGCTGACGTGTTGCGTTTTAGGTTGCCATGCGGCTCGTTGGGGTATATTGGCCTGAACGGTTCCCCGGAACAAGGTACTGATTTCCCGGCCCTGGCTGTCGTAAAGCTTTAAGATAGCTGACTGAGTTTGTTTTAAGGTAAAGTTCACGGTGAGTTCTTCGGTGAACGGATTGGGATAAGTGCTTAAACCGAAGGAAGAAGCCGTTTCTTCTTGAGGTATATCCGCCGCTGCTACTCTGGCCAAAATAGTTGTTTCCACTGGCGTTACTTTCACGAGCCAGTAATCCATTCCACCCTGGCTGGGCTGGGTGCGGTCGCCGCTTACCCCCGAATCACTTCTACCGCCGAGCAGCAAACCGCCGTCCTGAGTTTGCTGAATAAAACGGAATTCTTCCGTACCGCTGCCGCCATATCTTTGGTCGTATTCTTTATTACCTTGCGCATCGGTCTTCACGATCCAGTAATCACTGCCCCCCTGACTAGCCTGGGTCTTATCCCCGCTGATGTTAGAGTCAGAAGTACCCGCCAGAATATAGCCTTGATCTTTGGTCTGAATGATCGAGCGCAGTTCTTCGGTGCCGCTGCCGCCAAAGCTCTTGTCCCAGAGTTTCTCACCATTACGGTTTAAAAGCAACATCCAGTAATCACCCGCGCCTTTGCTGGCCTGCGTTTTGTCTCCGCTTACTCCCGAAGTGCTGTGACCAGCCACAAAATAGTTGCCTGCGGCATTGTAACCAATCGAAGACAGTTCGTCCGTGCCGCTGCCCCCGTATGCTTTGTCCCATACCTTCTTGCCTTGAGCATCAATCTTGACTAACCAGTAATCCCGACTGCCTTTGGTACCCTGCGTCTTATCGCCACTGAATCCCGAAGCCGAACTGCCGGCCAGTAAGTAGCCGCCGTCTGAAGTTTTGGTAAACGTTTCTAAATAGTCGTGATTGGTGCCGCCGTAACGCTGGTCCCAGAGTTTGGTGCCGTTGCTGCTGATGCGCACTACCCAGTAGTCGGTAACGCCCCGGCTTTCCTGGCTTTTATCACCGCTCAGAGGGGAGTTGCTCTGACCGGCCAGCAGATACCCCCCGTCCGAGAGCTGGTTTACTTTCCGGAAGTCTTCGAAGCCGCTGCCCCCGTAAGCTTTGTCCCACTGCTTTATACCAGCACCATCAATCTTGACTATCCAGTAATCCTGATCGCCGCGCGATGCCGCCGTTTTATCGCCCCCAATGCCGGACTTAGAAGAACCGGCCAGAATATAGCCTCCGTCTTTCGTAGAAATGATCCGGGCCAGAAAATCATCACTGCTGCCGCCGTAGGTTTTGTCCCAGAGCTTAGCGCCATTCGCATCGGTTTTGACAATCCAGTAGTCAAAACCACCTTTAGAAGCCTGGCTCTTGTCGCCGCTTACCCCGGAGTTGGAGTACCCGCCGGATAAGTAACCGCCGTCACTGGTCTTGATTACCGATGTGAAACGGTCCGTGCTGCTGCCGCCGTAACGCAGATTCCATGAGGCAGCAACTGGCGGAGCAGTAGTTTTTTCCTGGATCTTAATTAACCAAACAACACTTTCCTTATATTCCAGTTCCTCATCAATTTCTGTACCGCTCATATCGCCGCCTGGCCCACCGGGAAACCGGGCTACACCACCTAATACATAACTGTTATCGGCTAAAGCAATAATGGCATGAAGGTCATCATCTCCGAAACTGCCGTAGCGCTTATCCCATAGTTTTTTTCCGATTTCATCTAATTTTACCACCCAGTAATCCTGATGTTCTGCAGCACCGCCCCGGCTAGCTTCCGTTTTGTCGCCGCTGATATCCGAGGCGGAGGTACCAGCTACTATATAACCGCCATCAGCAGAAATAATATCTCTGAAAGAATCGTCTTGATTGCCACCGAGGGTCTTATCCCATATTTTTGTGCCATCAGCGTTTAGTTTAACGACCCAGTAATCAGCCTGGCCCCGACTATCTTCGGTTTTGTCGCCACTCACACCGGAAAAAGAAGTACCCGCCAGTATGTAACTGCCATCTCTGTTAGTAATGATTTTTCCGAAAACATCATCTTTATTTCCTCCTAAAGACTTATCCCAAAGTTTACTGCCATTAGCATCTAATTTTACGATCCAATAGTCTAAACCGCCGCGGCTGGCTTGGGTTTTATCACCATCTATGCCGGCGGGAGAAGTACCGACCACAAAGACGCCGCCATCAGCGGCAAGCAGGGCACGTAAAGAGTTATCGTAATTATGATTTTCCCCAATGGTAGCATCGTTCGTACCAATCGTTTTATCCCACAGCTTATTGCCGGTATTATCTATTTTTACGAGCCAATAATCCTGAGCGCCGCGGTTAGCTTCTGTTTTATCGCCGCTAACATCAGAATTAGAATAACCACCCAGCAGATAGCCTCCATCAGCGGCAGCGATTAGTTGAATGATGCTTTCGTTGTTGTTACCGCCAAAGGTTTTATCCCAGACTTTATGGCCGTTACCATCTATTTTAACTACCCAGTAGTCTGTTCCCCCACGGCTGGCCTGGGTTTTATCGCCACCAGCACCAGAAGACGAATAACCGCCTAGTAAATAGCCGCCATCGGGGGTAACTAGTATTTGGGTAATACCTTCGTCGTTGGTACTGCCCCAGGTTCTCTGCCATACTGTCTGGCCGTTGGTATCCAGTTTCCGAAGGTAAAAGTCGTAGTTAGAAGTAATACAAACGTCGTCCCATTCTTCGCCGGTTTCTACATTTTGTGCTTTGGTACCTCCAATAAGCGTACCTCCATCTGGAGCGCTTACTACGGCCTTCCACAAAAGGGACAGACAAAAATCAGAATATTCACGAAAATTGGCTTCAGTGTTAGATACTTCCCACAACTTATTGCCAGCTTGATCCAGTCTGGCAACATTATCTTCCCGGGTGTGATTGCCGGGCCCGGCGTATCCACCAGTGTATCGGAGCAAATAACCCTTATCTGGCGTAGCAGTTAGAGAGGTAAAGTTAGCGAAGTCCTGGCTGCCAAAAGGTTTATCCCACTGTTTAGCAACAGGTGCGTTGTTATTTACCGTGAACGTACGGATGACATCCGGCGCAGCCAGGTAGGTAGCATTACCAGCCTGAGAGGCTTTAATGGAAACAATACCAGCGCTGGTTATAGTTACCTTGTTGCCATTTAGCGTGGCCGGACCCGATACAATAGAATAACTAACGGGCAAACCCGAACTAGCGGTGGCTCCGAGCACAATGGAACCATCGTTGAGCGTTCTTTCGGGGATCGGATCAAAGGTGATCGTTTGTTCTAACTTACCAGTGTCTTTCATCTTGACGATCCAGTAGTCAGGGGTGCAGTTGAGGTAAACGCACCCGCCCCGGTTGACTTCGGTTTTATCGCGGGCTATATTAGAATTAGAATAGCCGCCTAGCAAATAATTGCCATCGGCGGTAGGTATCATGGCCGTAAGGTAATCATGAACGTGCCCTCCGAAACTTTTATCCCAGGCCTTTTTACCGTCGGCCATAATTTTTACCACCCAGTAATCCGCCCGGTCGTATTCGCCGCCCGGCTCGGTTTTATCGGCTCCCTTTCCCGACTCAGAAGCCCCACCGAGCAGGTAACCGCCATCGGGAGTAGTAACCACCCCCGAAAGATTATCTACATAAGTTCCGCCCAAGGTTTTATCCCAGATTTTGGCGCCGTCGGCGGCAATATTTAGTACCCAGTAATCCCAGCTACCCCGGGAAGCTTCCGTTTTTTCGCCGGCTATACCGGATGAGGAAGTACCCCCAAGCAAGAAATTGCCATTCGGGGCAACTGTTAAACTCTGGAGCTTATCGCTCTGCGTACTGCCGTAAGTCTTGTCCCACTGCTTTTGGCCGTTAGCATTTATCTTAAGTACCCAATAATCTCCTTTCAGGAAATCTGGCTCGTCTTTACTATCCCGGCTGGTTTCAGTCTTATCGCCGCCTTTTCCCGATTCTGAGGTGCCGCCCAGTAAATAACCGCCGTCCGGCGTTACAATTATGGCTTGTAGTAGATCGTTGCTTTGCCAGCCGAATCTATTATCCCAGATTTTATTGCCGTTTTCATCAATCTTAATAACCCAATAATCATAACCACCCCGGGTGCTTTTGGTTTGGTGGCGGCCTCGCATGGCATTGGTGTAGCCACCCAGCACGTAGCCGCCGCCCGGAGCAGCCACCAGGCAGGTAAGTATATTCACGCGCGAATAAGTTCGATTACCACTAAAGGTCTTGGTCCAGACTTCCTTACCGTTTTTATCCAGCTTTAAAGCCATGTATTCGTCTGAGTTGGCGGTAGTTCCCACCAGGTAGCCTCCGTCCGGTGTATTAACCACGGTTTTCAGGTAGATGCTGGCACTTTCCCCAAAATTTTTATCCCAAATTTTATTACCGTTTGCATCCGTTTTTACCAGCCAGAAATCCCGGTTGTCTTTATTAATATCCTGGCTTTTATCGCCGTCTTTACCCGATTCAGATATACCGCCTAATAGGTAACCACCATCCGTGGTGGCCAGTAAGGAAGTTAATCTATCTGCTTTTGTGCCTCCGAACGTTTTGTCCCAGATTTTGGTTTGGGCAAAAACTCCCGAAGATAGAAAGCTACAAAACAGCACGAAAAGTAATACCCGCAGCCGCCAGGGGCTAAAATGAGGAAAAGCAAAAAATAAATGGAGGGAAGATAAAGGTGTTTTCATGGTGGCTGTTTTTGGGAAGTTAGGGGTATATTCTAAAAGTAGAGCGGCCCGCGCCGGGTACTTTAATTATATATAATTACGCAAATTTTATTTATAAATATAGCCAGAATTGATAAATGGCGGAAGTAATTTGATAAGTGGCCGTATTTTGCCCTCTGGCGGTAAAAGTATATTGAGGGTTAATCCGTTGAAGATGCTGAATTAATATATAATTAACTGATAAACAATATATTATTATGTTAGAACAAAAGAGAAGTAAAGTGTTTGAGAAGATAGTTGTATCCGGTCTATTCTGGTCGGCCAACTACGGTATAGTTAATAGAAAAGATACCCGTACCTGAACGGAGAAGATGGTTTAGCAAATCCGCGCAGATAAATGGTACACGTTTCGGGTTAATGCCCCGGGATACATGAAAAAAGCCGCCCAGTTATGAACCGGCCGGCTTTAAATACCCGTACTTTACAGCGGTTAAGAATTGGTAATTTGTTCAAATATACCCCGGGCGGCTTCTACAGATTTAATATTATCAAAAATGACGATCAGCTTGTCTTTGGTTTCTTTCAGGCGCGAGGTGCGGCCGTGCTGCTGCACGTATTTTAGAATATGCCCGAACGTTTCCGACTGAAAATATTGGTCGTTGTTCTCCGACGGGATATACCCCTTCATCACGTCTTTCTTAATCGTCAGCTTTTCGAAACCTAGTTCCTGGGCCTGCCAGCGTAGCTTTACAATCTGAATCAGTTTCTCCACGGAATCGGGTAGGGGGCCAAAGCGGTCGATAATACCGTACTGGATTTTTTCGAGGCCAGGTAAATCTTTTACCCGATCTAGTTTGCTGTACAAATTTAAACGTTCCGAGATATTGCTCACGTAGGTATCCGGAATCAGAATTTCCATGTCGGTTTCCACGTTACATTCGCGCACCACATCCAGGAACTGGTTCAGGTCTTTCTCCGGGCCCAAAAACAAGTCGCGGAATTCGGTTTCTTTCAGTTCCTTAATTGTATCGTCGAGAATCTGGTGGTACATTTCAAAGCCCAGATCGTTGATAAACCCGCTTTGCTCGCCGCCCAGCAAATTACCGGCCCCCCGGATATCCAGATCCCGCATGGCTACTTTAAAGCCGTCGCCCAGGTCCGAAAATTCTTCCAGGGTGCTCAAACGCTTGCGGGCATCGGAAGGCAAACCGGATACCGGTGGCGTGAGTAGATAGCAATACGCTTTTTTGTTGGAGCGACCCACCCGGCCCCGCATCTGGTGCAAATCGCTGAGGCCAAACATGTGCGCCCGGTTAATAATAATGGTGTTGGCGTTGGGTATATCTAATCCGGATTCAATAATGTTGGTAGAAACGAGCACGTCAAACTCGCCTTCCACGAATTTGAGCATGCGTTTTTCGAGCTGTTCGCCGTCCATCTGGCCGTGCGCAAAAGTAACTTTAGCGTCGGGTACCAGTTTCAAAATCAAATTGGCCATTTCGTCGAGGTCGCCCACGCGGTTATGCACAAAAAAGACCTGGCCACCCCGCTTTAGCTCGTGCATCACGGCATCCCGGATAATGGTTTGGTCGAACACGTGCAGTTCGGTTTGCACCGGCTGGCGGTTGGGTGGGGGCGTGGCAATCACGGATAAATCGCGGGCGCCCATAAGCGAAAAGTGCAGGGTGCGCGGAATGGGCGTGGCCGAAAGCGTGAGCGAGTCTACATTTACCCGCATTTCTTTCAGTTTTTCTTTTGTTTTAACGCCGAATTTCTGCTCCTCATCGATAATCATCAAGCCTAAGTCTTTAAATTTTACGTCTTTGCTCACGATGCGGTGGGTGCCGATTAAAATATCGGTTTTGCCGTCGGCTACCCGTTGCAGGGTTTCTTTTATGTCTTTGGCGGTTTTAAAGCGGTTCACAAATTCCACGTTTACCGGGAATTTATCTAACCGGTCGCGGAACGTTTTGTGGTGCTGCATGGCCAATATAGTGGTGGGCACCAGCACCGCTACCTGTTTGCCGTCGCAGGCGGCTTTAAAGGCGGCCCGGATGGCCACCTCGGTTTTGCCGAAACCCACGTCGCCGCACACGAGCCGGTCCATGGGGTGCGGTTGTTCCATGTCGTTTTTCACGTCTTCGGTGGCTTTGGCCTGGTCCGGGGTATCTTCGTAAATAAACGACGATTCTAACTCGGCCTGCAGAAAACCATCGCGGGTATAAGCGTAGCCGGGCGCCGACTTGCGTTTGGCGTATAACTTAATGAGTTCGGTAGCAATATCTTTAACTTTGCTCTTAACGCGTTTTTTCTTGTTTTCCCACTCCGGCGAACCCAGTTTGCTCATGCTGGGGGGCGTACCTTCTTTACCGGTATATTTGCTGATTTTGTGCAGCGAGTGAATGCTCACGTACAATAAATCATCGTCGCGGTACACGAGCCGGATGGCTTCCTGCATTTTGCCGCCTACTTCTACTTTCTCCAAACCGGCAAAGCGGCCAATGCCGTTATCTACGTGCACCACGTAATCGCCGGGTTGCAGCGACCGCAGCTCTTTTAGCGTAAGCGCTTTGGATTTAGAAAAACGCTCTTTGTTTTTGTACTTGTAAAAGCGCTCGAATAACTGGTGATCGGTGTAAACGGCTACTTTTACCTGGTCGTCAATATACCCCTCGCGGAGCGAAATGGTGAGCGCCTGAAATTTAACGGCGTGATCGAGTTCATCGAAGATAGTCGTCAGGCGGTCGAGCTGGCGCGGCGAATCGGCGGCAATAATATTGGTAAAACCGTTGGTCTGGTTATCGTGCAGGTTGTTTACCAGCAACGTAAAGTCTTTGTTGAACGAGGGCTGCGGCTTGGTATTAAACAGCAGCGTTTCGGCGGCTTTAAAATAAAAGCGTTTGCCAAACTCCACGGTGGTGTAAGGTTCGAGCAGTTTCTTAAAACTTTTGCCGGTTTCAAATAAATCTTCGGGTTTAGATACCACTTTGGTGTTACCGGTAGTGAGCATCAGATACTCAAAAGCCTGCTCGGCTTTGGTAAACGATTCGTCGATGATATCTACCGCGTGCCGCACGTCTTTAAACCAGAACTTGCTGGTTTTAGGTAAAAATTCCAGAAATGATTCGCGGGTTTCCTGGAGGAGCTTGGTTTGTACGTTGGGCACAATCGAAACCGAGCTTTTAGTTTCGACGGAAAGCTGGGTGTTGGGGTTAAACGTCCGGATACTTTCGATTTCGTCGCCAAATAATTCAATTCGGTAGGGCAGCTCGTTGGCGTACGAATATACGTCTACAATGCCCCCGCGCACGGCAAACTGGCCGGCTTCGTACACAAAATCCGTGCGTTCAAAATCGTATTCGGTGAGTATATCCGAGAGAAAATTCACGTCCAGCTTTTCGCCCACTCTGGCTCCGAAAGTGTTGGCTACCAATGATTTTTTGTTAATTACTTTTTCGGTGAGCGCTTCGGGGTAGGTAACAATGAGGATGCCTTCCTGGGCTTTGTTACTGATCTGGTTCAGTACTTCGGCCCGCATGAGTATATTGGCGTTCTCGGTTTCGTCGAAAGAGTAAGGTCTTTTGTAAGATGTTGGAAAAAGCAAGGCGTCCTGCTTACCGTGAAACAGGTGCAACAAATCCGAATGGAAATAAGCGGCTTCTTCTTTGTCGTGGAGTATAAATACGTGATGACCCGGTTGTAAACTGCTTACGGCGGCCGCCAGCACGGCATCGAGGCTGCCGGCCAGTCCTTTCAGGTGCAGGTGGGTTTGGTTAGGAGCGTGCAGGTGTTCGGCAATGGTTTGCACCACCGGATCGAGCCGGTAAAGCTCCAGGAAATCCTTTATTTTCAATGTTCTTGATCTTTCGGTAATAAAGCGGCAAAGATAGCGAATAATCTGCTCGCAACTTGCTTACGCATAAACTGGCAGCAAGGTAAAATTTAAGCCGAACGATTTAACCGTAACGGCGTACAATCCAACGGCACCCGCTGGTTATGAGTTTATTGGCCAGCGGATTGCTCATAATCAACCGGGCGCGTTAATACCTTAAAACAGACTGTTTAGTTTTTAAATAAATGCATCCGGATACTGTTTTTTGAACCGGCGCCGGCCTCGGACGTACCTGACAGATTTTTCGTGATAAATAACTTGCTCAGAAAATAACCGGTAAGCATAAAAGGATATGAAAAGTAAAATAGGTGCAGCAGGAGTAGGATTGTGCTGTTTAATTTGTCTGGCAACTCCGATTAAGATAAATGCCCAACAACAGACCGGACCGGTGAAATCAGAAAAAATGGACCACGGAAAGCACCGTTTTTTGCTGGTATTTTCGCCGGACAACCTAAACGAAATGTTACAGGTGCAGGATCGTATGCTGCAACAGGCCCATCTGGGTGTCGAAGAACGAGATATAGTAGTACTGCAGGTAATCGAAAATAAGGTACAGGCCTCGGCCGACTTTACCGGATCATTGCCCGCCGCTACGGCATTACGCGAGGAGTACAAGGTAAAGCCCGATCATTTTACTTTGATTTTAGTGGGTAAAGACGGCGATGAAAAATACCGGGCTACCCACGCCCAGGCCCCGGCCGTGCTATTCCAGATAATTGATGCCATGCCCATGCGCCAAAACGAAATAAAGGTAAAAGCGGATAAGCAGTAGCGCAGTAGCCCGGGCTACTGCGCTACTGCTTAATGGTGGCAGCTTTGGTCGGTAGGCCGCAGGTGTTCCGTGTCAAACCCTTTTTGCTGCGCATTTTGCACCAGATTCTGGTATAAGGTAGGGGCCATATAAGGTGCCCGGGCCAGCACCCACAAATGTTGGCGGTCCGGGGTGCCTACCAGCGCGTACGAATAATCCTCATCCAGGGCCAGAATCCAGTAATCGCCTCTAAAAGGCCATTGAAACTGCACTTTTAATTTGGCGTTGCGGCTGCCCGGCACCACAAAAGCTTTGCCTACGGCTTGGGTCTGTTTGCCCTGCGCGCTTTTCCGGTTACAGGTGTTTACCACCTGAATATACCCGTCCGGGTGCGGCGTATACTCGGCGGTGGTGCAATGGCAGCCGCGTTCAAAAATTAGCGGGAAAGCCGCAATCTCGTACCATTTGCCGGCGTAGCGGCTCAGGTCCACTTCCGGTACTACTTCCAGCGGCTGGTGATGACGGGAAAAATACCGGAGGGCCAGGCTGCCCGCTACTACTGTTCCGGCACCAATTAATAAATCGCGGGTATTTCTTTTCATGAGGTAAAGGTATGCAGGGTATTATCAGAGCCGTTTAACCATTCTGTAATGCTGAATTTCCCCAAATAATAAATGGGTTTTTTCTACCACTACATACCCATTCCGGCGGTAAAAGTTTACGGCATTTTCGCGGGCTTGTAAAGTAATTTCTTGCGTGCCCCACTGCCGGGCTATATTTTCGAGGTAAGTTAGTAATTGGTGGCCTAAACCCTGGCCTTGTTGATCGGCCCGAATGGCCATAAAACGGATTTGCGCTTCAGGAGCACTGGCCCGGTGCAGTCGGCAGACGCCCACTACCTGTTGCGCTTCGTTCAGCAACATGGCGTGAGTAGCCGTATCGTCGTCGGGCGCGCGTTCGCTGCCGCGGGGTTGGCGCCAGGGCTGGCGCAATACCTCGTAGCGCAACTGGTGGTATTTCTCAAAATCTTCGGGGGTAACGGGCGAAACAATGGTCATAAGTTTACCGGTAGGGAACAGAGTATATTTTATCGGGTGGCAAAGTTCAACAAGAATCGCCGGAAAATTCTAACTTTGCCGGTCATTATCCGTCTAATGCCTTAACGTTGCTTATAAATAAAATTTACAATGGCCTCATTCGATATAGTCAGTAAAGTAGATCCGCAAACGCTGGAAAACGCCCTGAACACGGTAAAAAAAGAAATTCAGAACCGTTACGATTTTAAGGATACCAAAGGCAGTGTAGAGCTCGATAAAAAAACAAACATCATTCATATCACTACCGAAAATTCCATGCGGCGGCAGCACATTGAGGATATTATCATGAGTAAAATGGTAAAACAAAACCTGGATGCCACTGCCCTGGATTTTAGCGCGGAAGAATACGCCTCCGGCCCGATGGTAAAAAAAGACGTGAAAGTGCGCGCCGGTGTAGATAAAGAAACCGGTAAGAAAATAGTAAAGCTGATTAAAGACAGCAAACTAAAAGTGCAGGCCGCCATTATGGACGACCAGGTACGTATTACCGGTAAAAAAATCGACGACCTGCAGGAAGTAATTGCCCTCATGCGCCAGTCTAACCTGGGTTTGCCTTTGCAGTACGTTAACATGAAATCATAAATAAGTTATGAATTAGAAATGATTCGTTTAAGCTGCCGATTCTTTTCTTACCTCTATCCAGGCAGATTGTATTGCAGTTGATGAAATATAAATGACCAAAGATTCTATCTGATTTCTGATGCATAATTTATAATTTTTTAATTTTAAAGAATAACCATGCTTGAACTACTTAGTAGTCCGGATACCTGGATCAGTTTAATCACCCTCACCTTTATGGAAATAGTGCTGGGGATTGATAATATTGTTTTTATCTCGATTGTGGCGGGTAAGCTGCCGCCCGATTTGCAGCCCCGGGCGCGTACTATTGGTTTAATGATGGCCTTGATTTTCCGGGTATTGCTGTTGTTAACCATTTCCTGGATTGTGGGCCTGAAGGAGCCTTTGTTTACCATTAATCTGCCTTTTGGTTTTGAAGACTTTGGGGTAACCGGCCGGGATATTATACTATTTGCCGGGGGGTTGTTTTTGCTGGCCAAAAGTACTTCCGAGATCCACGGCAAACTGGAGGGCGAAGAAGAACATGGTCCTACCAAAGCCTACCACAGTATGAGTAAAGTAATTATTCAGATTGTGCTGGTAGATATTGTGTTTTCGTTCGATTCTATTTTAACGGCAGTAGGTCTGGTAGATCACGTGAGTATAATGATTATTGCGGTAGTCTTATCAATGGGTATCATGCTGGCCTTTTCCGGGATCATCGGTAATTTTGTGAATAACCACCCTACCATCAAAATGCTGGCCTTGTCTTTTTTAATCTTAATCGGGGTAATGCTGATCGTGGAGGCATTTCACAGCCACATTCCGAAGGGGTATATTTATTTCTCCATGGCTTTCTCGCTGGGCGTAGAAACCCTTAATATGCGGTTGCGCAAGAAAACCGAACCCGTTAAACTCCGGGATTCGGATTACGATTAATGAAAAAATTAAAATATGAAATAGCAAAAAGGCCACCGCAATGGAGGCCTTTTTGCTATTCTTAAGGTTGACTTTGGCGCCAATATACCCCCGAGCTTTATTTGGAAGAGTCATCCGGCGGTCGTTAATTTGCTCAGAATATCCCATACTACCACCCCCACCGCTACCGAGATATTGAGCGAATGCTTCGTGCCGAACTGCGGAATTTCCACCACCGTATCGGCCAGTTGCATTACTTCGTCTTCTACCCCGAATACTTCGTTGCCGAAAACCAGCGCGTACTTCTGACCGGGTGCCGGCGTAAAATCCGCCAGCGAAACGCTGCGGTCGGCTTGCTCAACAGCGATAAGTTGGTAGCCGGCGGTTTTTAGCTGCCGAGCCAGTTCGGCGGTGCTGGCAATATACTCCCAGGTTACCGATTCGGTGGCGCCCAGCGCGGTTTTGTTTATTTCTTTGTTGGGCGGGGTGCCGGTAATGCCGCAGAGGTATATTTTTTCTACGGCAAAGGCATCGGCGGTTCTAAAAGTTGCTCCCACGTTGTGCAGGCTGCGCACGTTATCCAGAATTAAAACTACTGGTAATTTATTTTGATCTTTAAATTCGGCAACCGATACCCGGTTGAGTTCCTCCATCTTTAATTTTCGCATGAATAATGTTGCGCCCGCGTGCGGGCTTGGCGCTGAGATTTCTTAAATTTGTTTAATAACTGCCGGGACAAAGGTAAGCATATATTTTATCTTGCGCCGGGAAACAACCACCCCTAACCCCTCCTAAACTTAGGAGGGGAGCTTTATAAAATAAAAATACAGGGGTTGCAGACGATGAAAAGTACGCGTAAGTTAGCTCTGCTATCAGGTAGGCCGCCGGCCGGGTTAGCAAATATACCCTTACTACGGGAGAAAGTTAATATACCACCGGCCAGAGGCCGGACGATGATCCTCACGAGCGAAGCATGCTCGCGGGATAATGAATGAAATTTATAATATAAAATACGCATTTTGAATACAACTGCTGATAGTACCGTTACGCCTTTAATGAAGCAATACAACGTGATTAAAGCCAAACACCCGGGCGCGTTGCTGCTGTTCCGGGTGGGCGATTTTTACGAAACCTTCGGTGAAGACGCGGTAAAAGCCAGCAAAATTCTGGATATTGTGCTTACCAAACGGGGCGGCGGTACCCCGTCGGAAGTGGCGCTGGCGGGTTTTCCGCACCACTCCCTGGATACGTATTTGCCCAAACTAATCCGGGCCGGCGAGCGCGTAGCCATTTGCGACCAGCTCGAAGATCCCAAATCGGTAAAAGGCATCGTGAAACGCGGCGTAACCGAACTGGTAACGCCCGGCGTATCGTTCAACGACCAGGTGCTGGAGCGCAGAAGCAACAATTACCTGGCGGCTCTCCACATCACCAAAAACGAAACCGGCGAGTATATTACCGCGCAGGGCGACCGGGCCTATATTGGCAAACTGCTGCAAAGTTTCGCTCCCGCCGAGGTATTGTACTGCAAGAAAATGAAGGAAGAATTTCTGCTTTCCTTCGGCCCCGATTTTTGCCAGTACGCTTTAGACGAATGGGTTTTTGCCTACGACTATGCTTACGAAGGTTTGCTGCGCCATTTTGGTACCACCTCGTTAAAAGGTTTTGGCATCGAGAACATCAAAGAAGGCATTATTGCCGCCGGCTGCATATTGCATTATCTCTCCGAAACCCAGCACCACGATACCAGCCACATCCGCACCATTTCGCGGCTCGAAGAAGATAAATACGTGTGGCTCGATAAATTTACGGTCCGCAACCTCGAATTAATATACCCCCAGCACGCCGAAGGCGTACCGCTCATTCAGATTCTGGACAAAACCGTAACACCGATGGGCGCGCGCCTGCTCAAAAAATGGGTGGTGCTGCCGCTCAAAGAAGCCTCGCAGATACAGCGGCGGCTGGATACCGTGGAGGCCTTGATCGGCAATAACGAATTGCTGCAGGACATTATTCATTACCTGAAACAGATCAACGACCTGGAACGGCTCATTTCCAAGGTAGCGGTAAAACGCATTAATCCGCGCGAAATGCTGCAACTGAGCCGGGCCCTGGAAGCTACCGTGCCGATAAAAGAATTGTTGGGATACAGCAATATACCCGCCCTTAAAAAACTGGCCGACCAGCTCACTTTCTGCGACGAAATCCGGGAAGAAATTAAACTAAAAATTAAACCCGATGCGCCTATGCTCACCAATCTGGGCAATATCATCAACAAGGGTATTCACGAAGAACTGGACGAACTGCGGGCCATTGCTTTTTCGGGCAAAGATTATTTGCTGCAGTTACAGCAGCGCGAAGTAAAAAACACGGGGATCTCGTCGCTCAAAATAGCCTATAATAAAGTATTTGGCTATTACCTGGAGGTTACCCACGCCCACAAAGACAAAGTGCCCAAAGAGTGGATCCGGAAGCAGACCCTGGTAAACGCCGAGCGCTATATTACCGAAGAACTTAAAACCTACGAAGAAAAAATCCTGCACGCCGAAGACCGGATTTTCGCCATTGAGCAGCAGTTATTTAATGAGCTGGTGGTGAGTACCACGGAGTATATCGGGCAGATTCAGCAGAATGCGCGGGTGCTGGGCGTAATTG
>QQTW01001402.1_pt1 | contig 16805 bp, 20 predicted proteins | sample 1904831 | NCBI WGS metagenome assembly QQTW01 (sample SAMN09435610, study PRJNA476489) | Subsurface metagenome, whole genome shotgun sequencing project. | reverse complement strand
TGCATTTTCAAAAAAGGAAATCTTCTTATTCTATCGTCGAACGTCTTCGGCCTTGGACTCCGTCGGAGCTGGCACCGAAAGACACTTCTCGCGCCGCATTACAAAACGGGCAATATTCTGACTATATCGTTGAAAGTCTTCGGCGTCGAACTCCGTCGGAACTGGCACCGAAAAACCCTATTACAAAACGGGAAATCTTCTGAACTTACCGTCGAAAGTCTTCGGCCTCCAACTCCGTCGGAGCTGGCACCGAAGGACCCTTTTCGCGCCGCATTACGAAAAGGGAAATATTCTCATTCTATCGTTGAACGTCTTCGGCCCTTGGACTCCGTCGGAGCTGGGACCGAAAGACCCCTTCTCGCGCTGCATTTTCAAAAAAGGAAATCTTCTTATTCTATCGTCGAACGTCTTCGGCCTTGGACTCCGTCGGAGCTGGCACCGGAAGACCCTTTCCACGGCGCATTTACGAAAAGGGAAATCTTCTCAATCTATCGTTGGACGTCTTCGGCCTTGCACTCCGTCGGAGCTGGCTCCGTGTACGCAATGTATTCGCGTGGGCGTGCTGTACCATCATCGGCTGTCTTGAAGTTGTTATTGAACATGGTCAGGATGTAACGACCGCCATTTATCAAGCTCATTTGATGGAGTCTAGGTAACGGCGAAATCCGTTGCATTCTTTTGGCATCAGATCGTTTGCTCTTGAGGAAGACTGCGACATGATCCACCTATTTTTTTCTTCAACTTCAAGTTTGACACCCATCGCTGAGCTAGTCCGCGCTCCTTGTTTCATTGCGAGGCCCATAAAGCGTCTGAGCTCCTTTCCAAGGAGAGCGCAGCAGCCTTCTATTGTCTGCTCGGGCGAGTACACGAGCTGAGATGTTACGCCTTATTGTTGCAAAGGGAAGAACAGATTTTGCTTTTGATATCAACTCCGTGAATACAATTCAGACCATCCTAAGTTGAGTCCAGTCACGAGTAGCACTGCGTACTCAGATTTTGTTTGTCTGATTGATTAACGATACATGCCTCTTTGCTGCTTGACGCTTAGCTCCTGACGACGCGCGTTCTACACCCTGCGAACACAGGATGTCTGGGCACCGACCTTGGACGTTGACATGCTTGTTTGCTAGTCTTATACATTGAGATGCTTATTGTGCAGTGGGCGGGCTAATTACAGAAGATACCCATCTAGTCAAGTTCCACGCTCACGAGAGGGCCGGCGCGGTCTTTCTTCGGTCTACTACACAACCAGGTCGATATCGCCAATCTCCATCCGTCCCTTCACCGACTGGTGATAAACGTCGATAAACTTCGATATTGCTGTGTTGTAATCCTGGTATTTCTTTGCGCCTCGGCTACCAACATGAATCGCCAGCGGAAGGTCGACTGGGTGGTCAGGCTCCCGGAGTAACGGCTTGTTTGATTGTGAGTTGAAGCATCGTATACTCCGCGTCAGTGCTTGATGCTGTGATTAGAGTCCGTCTTGCTGACTTCACATGCACAGGACCCGTTCTATATATGACCACAATGCTTATTGTCGTCATCTTCTTTGACCTCCGCCCCTTGCAACTCGCTCAGGGTGCTGACGCGTACTTGGCACGCCCGGCCCCACCATACTGACCCCGTCACCAACCTGTTCTGTGCCCTGTCTTTCCGGTCCAAACGATTAACCGTCACCAGCACTTTCACCAACTTCTTCTTCCATCCTCCAGCACGCTGCTCGCCCCCTCTCACAGCAGCCGTTTCCACGCGAGACCAAACGAAGGACCCAGCCACAAATTCTTGTCTTTGAAACGCATCAATGCCTCCACATTCTCTATCGAGATAGCCGCTGATGAATAAACAAGACTATACGGGCTCATGATCTGGGTTGTTTTCGAAAAGGATGGTTCCACTGACTGATTCATCTCCGCACTCGGTCTTGACGCCGGTCGCCTTAGGCTTGGCTATTTCCTCCGGATTGTCGACTGGTACTTTGACTAAATCAACCCGTTGAGACACGTCCGTGGTCGTCATCTTTCGCAACCTTGCCTTTGTTTTCTCCATGGTAGGCATTTGGAGTTTCTCATTGTGTCATCGTCAGATCAATGGAAAGATAACATCTGATACTTTATCGATTCAAGAACATCATTGATAAAACGGAGCGATGGCGGGTCCACTGCCAATGAGAAATGTGAAGAAGAGACTGGTTGCTTAACATGGTGAGTCGTAACCAAGCACGGGGAAGGTCTTTGCTTGCAGTGGGTAAGGCGAAAGTAGCGGGTTTGGCTCCAACGTTAACCAAAGAAAAGGCCGCTCGAGATCTTCTCTCCTCTTAGCACAGCAGTGGACCGGGAGGAGGTCCTACATCCCCTAAACTGGTCGGAATGTTTGCATACGCTTTGGCATGTGGCCTGTCAAGGGATCAGGAATACGACCTGAGACCTATGCTGTTGGAAGCCCTCACCACACCAGCAAGCCTTGTGAACTGTGTGTGCGGACGTAAGCGATATTCCGTGAAAAGCGGAGGGCCATAGGACGCCGAGAAGGTTTCAGAGGCGATGCAGGTCACCTCAGCAACATCGGCATTGCGGAAAGCGAGGAAGAACTAGGCAATCTTTTTAAAGAGACCTTTCTAAGGAAGTTTTTACACACCACTGAAAAGGTACAGTCGTTTTCCTGCGGGTGCTCTTGAGATTTTGACGCACCTGGGTATAGGGAGTTTACCGCTATGGAGGGGTTCTAGCTGTGAGTGCGTCTCCGCTTGCATGTTGTTGCTTCGCTGATCTTGTATGAGAACTTGATGCCATCTGAGCGGCATTCGCGATTCTTCCCCACTATTCAAGCCTTGACACAAGCTCCGTGGGTACAACTCCATATCAAGCGGATGCTAACGTGGTTTTTGTCTTGAATCCACGATGAGGTGGGCTATCGAAAGTTGCTTACTTCGGACCATTCTCCACATCACCTTATTCCCTCTCCTCTTCGTTCAACTCGTCCATAATCGAAAGAAAGTGCTTGGCAATTTGTTCCCACGATAAGCCTTCTTTCACCAATTTCTTGAGACGCTCGTCTTGTTGAGCCGTATCCTGTTCCAACGCGGCGTACCACCGCGTTATGACCGCGGCCATGCTTCGACCTGGTAATACTTCGGCGATTTCGTCCCAATTCCGGCCGTTCGCTCTCATGTCTTTGATCAACGCGTCCTCCTCGGGTGTATAATCGCGACCCGGGTCCCTGTTTTTACGGTGATTCAACAGTTTTTCGTAGCGATTCCTCAGTCCCATACCGGATCGTCCTTGCCCCGGGAAGCGTTGTGAGAAGGCGTCAGCGACCTCCGGCCACGACGCGCCGTTTTCTCTCATGCTTGCTAACAGCCAATCCTCTTCAGCTGTATATATCGAGCCTTTCTCCCCTTGCGGCGGCACGGGGCCCCCAGGCGGAGGTTCCAACCCTGGTGCCAGGACGCCCCAGTACCGATTCTGTAGCGTTATCTTTGTTCGCTCTGGGAATTGTTTTGCAATTTCACCCCACTTCACGCCTGCTTCTTTCAGTTCCTTCAGACGCTTGTCTTCCGCAGGCGTGAAGTCGGGGGTTCTTTTGCGGCGGCAAACTGAAGGCCACGGTAGGGTTTGCGTTGCAAGGCCACACGGCTCTGGCTTTGGATTCAGCAGGCAACGAGAGTCAAACTTTGGATATTTCGCATCCTTTGTCGACTCGGCTATCAAATGGATAGTCACGCGACACTGTCCGTCTTTCATTGCATGGGAAGCGCTAAGCTCTTTGAACTCTCTTGGGGTATCATCCTCCGTCCATTTTTGAAGGCACCTGGCCTTGATGGAATCTAATATCTGCTTCATGATCATTTCGGAGCACATGGTTTTCCACTCAGCTCCTGGTAAGTCAATGAAGAAGGTGTAGCTGTTCCATTCTTTAGGCGGCTCTGCATATCTAAACGCTTCATAAGCGCAAGTAGCGCGCTGCTGAGGCTGTCGCACATGAAGAGGGTGTAAAGATGGTATCATCCCTAGGCCGTGCGAGCCCAGTACGAGGGGGATTGCCACGACAACTGAACTCCAGAGTTGGTACTTCATATTGACGGCGAAAGAGGATTGTGCAGCTCATGAAACACGAGGCTCTGTTATTAGAGGCGGACGACAGCCTTGATAAGTCCCTTCCATGGCATTACCTAGCTAGGTAGGTCCTGCCATTGTGACTGCCAGCATAGGCCCGGCGCTAGGTCCTTTCCTGAAACCCCTTGAGAACCAGCTACGACCTGGATGGATGAATGGCGGGTACTCAACGGGGGGCTCATGAGCTAAGCATCTTTCTCGGATGCCCACTTAGGTAGGTACTAGTCGTCGGCCTTGCTTGCGGTCAAAGTAGCTATGTGTTTTGTGCCCTTTGCTTGTTTAAGCGCAATCAACTCATCTGAGAGGGCTTTGACCTTATATTAACCCCTGGTTAGTCCATCGCTCATCATGCACTGGGTATTCCGTCATCGGCTATGTTCCCACCTTATTCTAACTTACTAAAAGCCGCATCAGCGTCGACCTCATCTGGAAGCTCTGAATTTTGACAGAGAGAAAACGACAGACCCAGTCGGCGGTTTAGGGATCATTCCAGCCCGAGACGAAACAGCGGCCAGCCCCAATAAACCTGCTCATGGAATGGAGATCTATGGACCCAACCCGAAGGCAAGCTATCTCCGCCGTCCTAAGCAACCCAATCACCGCAGAAGCCGTCGGCACCAAACGCGTGGGAGAAGCGATTCCGCCAACGAAGCAGTAATATTCAGCAAATAGACACAGACTGGATTATCAACTGACCTGCCGGAGCAATCCAAAAAGAGAGCCTCACCGATACCTTATTGAAACTTCAATTCTCAATGGTAGTAGTGGGTGGAAATTTTATATAACGCGGGTCCGTGCACGAGATATTGTAATAATATAGTATATATGTATTATATAGTCATTCAACTGAAGAGTACTCCGTACTCCGTACTCGGTATGATTTTCCTACTATCGGATGATCCTAAGCTTCATCAAGGAAACAGGGCAAAAAGTGAAGGATGGCTGCAGCATCGAAGCAAATTCAAATACGTGCTGCGACACGTCGGGATGCAACCCGGGTTGCGGAGATCCACATGGCAGCCTTTGGCCGCAATGCCATGCTCCATGCCCAATTCCCAACCCCGGCTATCCGTCAAGGGCTTCAAACCTGTATCGAGGACAAGGCTCTCGCCGATATCGATGACCCAAAGACGACTGTACTTGTGGTGACAAGTTCCGATGGTAAGGACTAGCTGCCGTCAAACTGCCATGCTTCCCTGGCCTTCGTTGTGGGGGGCCGACGTCGATGGATATATTCCGCCGCATCTGCTTCAATCGCTGCAAACAAGCGCGAGATGCAGAGCACCTTCTGATGAGCGGATTGCTGACCCTTTTATATCACCAGATCCGGAGAAGAACGTCGATATCGTTGTCGCCTTTGCCAAGTGGTCACACCCTGTCCATCCCGGTGAGACCTACATCGAGCCGCCCTGGAGATGGCCAGAGGGCACCGAACTTGACACCCTAGGAGCTTGGACCGCCAAAGCCGCCGAGGCTGAGCGCCGTTCCATCGGAGATGCTCCTTGCTACCGTATGTCCCCGTGCCAGGGCCATTCCCCACCCGTCCTGCTGGTCCGTATCTTTCATAGGGAGCCGGCATGCTGATGAACTTGATGACCAGGCCTCTCTTTCATCGGTACTGATCCAACCTACGGTAACCGTGGAGCTGGTCAACTGTTGGTGCAGTGGGGCATACAGCAGTCCAACGCCAGCGGCTCGCCCTTGTATTTAGAAAGCACAGTGGAAGCAGCCGCTTTCTATAAGAAAAACGGATTCACTGCTGGGGAGACCATAACCCTACCTATATGTGTCGATGGGGATGCCAAGACTCAGATATACAAAGAGATCGTCTTCACATACCGTCCTATATAACGCCGTGAGCACCTCGGCCATAGCGTGCGATCTGAGCCTCAACCTTGGACCGACGGGTTGCCAGACCATCTCCGTCAACCACTTCTTTCCCAGAAGCCTCCTCAAAATTCGATCCCCCGGGATACTGACTCTCCTTCCTGTATATTATCCGACTAAGGAGGCCTTTTCTGCTGATGCGGTTACGAACTCTTGGATCTCGTCTCGAACCCGTTGGAACAGCTCAAGAGAAGACGACGTTGGCGTCTCGCCGCCTCGTGATGGCGCCTTGTGATAGAGGAATATATACCCAGGCGCATGTGGCACTCAGAGGGACTTCTGGCTGTGTATGAGCAATTCTTTCGGCGCTTCGCTGGTAGGCGATACATTAGGTGCAGGGACTGGCCGATTCACACCGATTCCGATCATTTCCCCGTGACCTAAGCCCGAAGGCGTGGGCGAATCTACTCACGTCGTCGGCGCTGCGGATTGGCGAATCTCGGAAGAGGAGTGTACCGTGCAGAGCCTGCTGTTTGGTAAAAAGTTGATGTTGCGACTGCAGTCCATTGAAGGCTGTGATAATGTCGTCGAGACTGAAAATTTCTACCTAGGTATCCTATGTTGAGACGGCCGTAAGGCTAGGGAGATCGATCTTCCTATAAGACGTGGTGCCCTAAGCTGCCGTTGGTTCGAAGAGGGCAAGTCGAACGGTTCGAATACCGATTTCAATGCTGTCTGGCAACGAATGTATCACTATCGATATTCTGAAATGAGGTTGTCATGATCCGTCAATGTGAAGGTGCGACAGAGTCGGTCGCACATTCCTAGATATGTGATAGAAAGCTCCAGGAAATAGTATCCAAGTAATTAAATCTGCACTTGACGTTTGTAGTATAAATCTGGTCGTGCCTTCGGTAAATCGGACTTAGCTTTAGGTGGATAACGACATGATATAAAAATCATTAACAAGTTATTAAACTACAACTAATAACACTAGAACTATAAGTATATCTCTCTTTCTATTTACTGGTAACAGTAGTACTCTCTTTCTGTTTTTCAGAACTCTAATCCTGTTATATCTTGGCGGCTTTTCTGCGTGCATTGATCGGTCCTTCAGCTCCTGGAGGTATTGACACACGTGCAGGTAAAACTCTAAATCCATTGACTCTAGCAGTGCCATTACCAACAATTATGGGGCCAGCTAGCGGACTCCCCAACTCCGATTCTCCTGATCTGTGCCTCACCCAGCCCACTCCAGAAGAATGCACCCAGATCTGGTCCAGCACCGCGGCCTCGTGGAAGGACTCGCTGACCATACCTCTCTACATCATTGAGGCTCAGTACCTTACGACAGTCCCGCTTGCCAAGGATGGAGGCATGACCACGTGGGTTCTCGTTGAAAGAAATCGGCCGCCCAACCAGCGGCAGGTCTTCTGCTCGTGTGAAAGCTTCCGGAAGCGGTCTCTCACCAGCGATGGCAAGGGCAACGTCGAGGAGGGCATTGTTCACGGTATCGCCAGTGTCTTCTGCCCACCGGAGCTCCGCGGCCACGGCTACGGAACTCGTCACATGAAAGAGCTAGCCAAGGTACTGAAGGGATGGCAGTCTGAGTATGGTAAGAACATTGGTAGCGTTCTATACTCGGATATTGGAAAGGAATACTATGCTGGGCCGGGCTGGCTGCCCAATCCTAGAAACGCGCACTTCGTCTTACCGCCTGCTAGGATAGAGAAGCCAGTGACGGCGCAGTTAGTACCTGAGTCGGAACTTGAAGCACTCTGCCACAGAGACGAGGTCATGATTCGTAAGGCAATGGCAACACCTAGCATGGCACGGAAGCGCGTTGTGATCCTGCCGGATCTGGATCACATGCTATGGCACATCCGAAAGGAGGACTTCGCCACCAAATATATCTTCGGGAAGAAACCGCAGGCGAAAGGTGCGATTGCCGGGAGTCCTGGCAAGCAGGTTTGGGCAATCTGGGTGCATCGCTATTACGGGCACCCGAACCATCCCGACGAGGCGGAAGGGGACGGCGGAAATGTCCTTTATATCCTGCGCCTCGTGGTAGAAGGTGATGACACTGCCAACAAACCCTACGAGGGTCAGTCACCGCCGATAGCGGCGTACGTGGAGCAGGCAGCAGCGCTTCAGGCTGTACTCCAGGCCGCCCAGGCGGAAGCAGCGGAGTGGCACCTGGACGAGGTGAACTTGTGGGAGCCGTCCCCTTTGGTGCAGAACATTCTCGGGCAGAGCGGCCTCGATACTACCTGGGTTGAGCGACAGGAGGCCAGTATCGCTTGTGCGCAGTGGGTCAGCGAGGACGACGATGCCGCAGGTGAGGTCCCAGCTTGGGTCAACAATGAGCACTACGCATGGTGCTAGGTTTTTAGCAACTTGATTCCCGTCCCTTGCGGGTAGTGACGGAGTGCTTCATAGATCGCAAGATGTTGTAAACAAGAGCTCTTTAGTAAGGCAAGAGTAGTGGTATAATGCAGACCCAACGCTATGAGTAAAGGATTGCGCAGGCCGTTGCGTGTACCGACCAACATTGACGTAATCCCTGCCCCTAAGGACATTAATCCCCCCAGTCCATATAATCATGTTCGCGTATTAAGTCCTTAATCACCCCGTTCCATGTTCCTGCTTCCATGGCCACTATGCTGGCCCTCTTGCCGTCTAGTGTCTTGGCCGACTTTTTAAAGCTAGGATGCTGGCAAACCATCTTGAGGAGTTCTGGGTCGCCAATTTTGGCTGCGTAATGTATTGGTGCCCAGCCGTCCTTCCCTATCTGTGGGCCCACGTCCTTGAGTTGCAGGAGCGTCGTGGCGCATTCCACGTGCGAGTTCGAGAGTGCCTCGATCAGAGGCGTGTTGCCATGGTTGTCCCTCATCACTGCCGCACCGGGACAGCCAGATAGCTTGAGCATAACTTGCAGTGAGGCATCCTCTCCGTGTGTGCAGGCGTGATGGAACGCATTCTGCCCGAAATCATCGCTTATATCAACCTTCGCTCCGTGCCGGACCAGGACCTCGACACAGTCGCAGTCGTCCAAGAAGTCAAGCAACGGCGATTTGCCGTTATAGTCCTGTATGTTGATATGTGCTGTGTCCCTCGTATTGCACAGCACCGAGACGACCTTGAGTCTCTCCGCACTCTGCGCCGACAATCCCGCAAAGTGAAGTGCCACTTGCCCATTTTCGTCTTGCACGCTTGGGTCCGCCCCTGCGTCCAGCAGTAGCCTGACGCAGGAGGCAGAGAGGCACGAGGCGACGTGGACCGCCGTCTCACCCCAAACGTTGACCTGGTTGATGTTCATCTCGTCGGAGCATCGCCTCCAGATCCTGAGCGCGGCGACGAGACCGCTATCGAACTTGGACTCGACGGCAGCGTGGATAATGTTGGCTCCGAGGTTGGACAGTAGCACTGGGTCGGCGCCATGCTCGATCAGAATGTGCATCTCCTTGATGCGCCCTGAAAATGCGGCCCAATGTAAGGGCGTCCAGTGGTATTTTCGGTCCTTCTGATCTATCAGATTGTGGATAATCTTCGCTCCCTTCGGCAGCTCAAAGGCCGAGGCTCGGAAGTACTCGAGGATCGCACCGAAAAGGGGGGACCGGCTGCGGTACTTCAGCTTCCACTTCGCCCAGTTGGTGGTAACAGGGGCATTGTTGGCCTCATCGCTTAGTTGAATAAGCCTGAGATCAGTTAGAGAATCGACAGTCTTGGATCTCGCGGTGAGCTATCAATATACTCTTCGAGTGAGGGCCGCTCGCGATCGTCGTGGGTATACAGGTCTAGCACTGCCGTATGAATAGGCGTAAACTCAAAATCTGACAGCACGTCATCCTTCTCGCCGAAGAGCTCTACGAGCCTCTTCTCGTTATCAGTGGCATCCTTGCCTATAGACTTGAGTACGGCAAAATCGGCAGGTGTTCTGGGGAAGAGATTAGAACCCAAGCGAAGCCGCGTGGGGCGGGAGGGCTTCAACACAAACCTGGATCCGATTTCCCCGGTATGTTGTGCTACCCCTATTTCTAGCAAATATTTCACTATTTCGACTTGCCTGTTGTACGCAGCAGCCTACAGAGGTAGGATCAGTATCCACGTTCGACGTGCTCATTGAGTAATTGGGCGACTTGCATGTAGTAGTGACCAGCCGTCAGGCGCTGTGTCCCATATAGTGGCTTCTCCGGATTCGACGCACTTTCTCAGCTTCTCTAGGTTGCCATGCTTTACGTATCGCATTGGGTCACACCCTTCGGGAACCATGCGGAACGTTCCGAGGTCGTAACGCACCTCCACGCTCTTGGCCGACATAATATTAGACAAGACCTTGCGGAAGGAGCGTGAGTACTCTTCGGTGGCATCCTCCAAGGTCGCCTTGTCCATGCAGGCCGAGTCCGTGCATTTGGGCCTGTGGTTCTTGGGTCCGCCTCGAGAGCCCATGAAGTGGCGTCGGGGCTTCGCGGTCGGCTCTTCGTGGCACTGGCAGTGGCAACTGTAGTGACACGACCGCCGCCTAACGAACATTTCCTGGAGGAATAGCTGCCTTTTGCTTCGATGTGTGATATCGGTTCTGGTAAGTTCCTGTTTCTCTGGCTCTGCGGTATCCAGAACCGAGTCGCCGAAAGCCGATGATCCCCAGGACGTGGAACTTTCAATGCTGTTTGCCGAACTGGCGAGGGATAGCCGGTCCACTAGAGAGGAGGTGTCTGAAGCACTGCAGCTGGTGGCGTAGGAGCTATTGCTGTTCTTCCTCGGGCGCGACCCACTAGTGGGTACCTGTAGGTTGGACGGATTTCTTGCTAGGCCATCGACGTCAACGTTTTCCGTAACGATTTTTGTCGTCTGGGGGGGCTGCGACAGCATAAAGTCGGGAAACTGGCTCGTTATGGCCATGAAAGTCTCGCTACCTACAATTAGCTTAGGCGCCGGAATGAAGCGCCATTCAAAGGGCATCTGGGCAGTGTCTTACGCATGAGTGATGGACAGAAACGTGTGCAGCATGGCGTTCTTCTCTTTTAGTTTGCCCCGAAGTTTATTGACGCGAGATTTGCGTTGAACCCATCTTGCTCGGCGTATAGTCGCCAAGCTTGGGCTTCCTATCTGGGTGACGTGAGTCTCAAGCTCTTGTACGAGCTGATTTGCGTGGTCGAGCATATCCTCGAGGACGGGACCGGAGACGCGGTGTAAGGTGTGTTTGCTCCGCAAAATTCGGTCAAAGCTGATGAGCGCCTCGGTAAATGCGGAGAGATCGTGGCCCAGCGCCGCGAGCTCCTTGTCACCATCTTTGAAGCTCTTGATCATATCGAGTACTTTGTTGGTCGAGTCGACGAGCTGGGTGACCGCGGCGGCCAAGCTAATGATTGTTATCGGATCCATTGGTCTCCTCAGCGGCGACCGGCGCGCTTCCTATTTCGAGATGATGAGGCTCGACGCCTACGGTGGATTGGCTAAGTCGTTTTTGCCTGTCAGCCATATGTTCACATTGTCGACCGGCAGCGATCACGTTGATGGGTCCCCAGACCGTACCGATGATGGAGTCGCGGGCTCCGAGCAAAATGGAGTTGAAGATGAGGAGAACGGCTAGTAGTATTTCAACCGCCATGGGTGGATCTGCTTTCAATGTTTGGCGCCGGGCTCTCCCGCGTAGTGTAGCCGCCCCTAGCACATGCATTAGTGCTTATTATTTACTATTAATTGTCCTACTGTACAGTGCCGAGAGTCTGGGACTCTCTGATGAGACTCAAGGCCCAAAGTATGCAACAGTCCCTCGTACCCGAGAACCCGCCGTGCCCCATGGATGGCCGAGTGTGGCGTAGCTGAGGTGTGCAGCCGCCGCACTATCATCTTAACACATCTCTGCACTCCATACGGAGGATGTGCAGTATTATCTCCCCCACTGGTGCTTTATCTTTCAAGTGGGGTACTCAACCGGTGGAATCTCACTCCCTCAGGTGATTGCATTTCGTTTTGGACATCTAGCATCTCGTTGCAAGCTGGGACTTGAGAGAAATCGACAAAGAAATGGATGATAAGACTTGGGTGATAGTAGGCGCCTCTCGAGGAATTGGCCTGGAGCTTGTCAAGCAGTTGCTAGAAGCTGGTCATCAGGTGGTGGCCGCAGTGCGCAACTTGTCGGCCGCCCCAAAATTATTCGAGTTGATTGCTTCTCAGAAAGTTGAAGATAGATGCATTGTCGAGCAATGCGACGTCTCGAGCGATGAAAGCATTATCGTAAGCCTGTCTCTTATACGGAATTCAACCCAGAACGGAGGGACAAAAGAAGACTAAGATGAAGTGATTAGGACTTCATCCGTAAAATCCAGGACGCTGTGAGCAAAGGCATGAAGTTGGGAAATGTCGTCCTTAATGCGGGAGTGTTGAAGTATCCCAACCGGGCGACCGAAATCTCCTTCTCAGACTTTGCTCTTCATCTGCATACCAACACCATCGGGCCCATCATCTGCGCACAAAAGTTGGTCAACTTGAGTCTTGATTCACCACCCCCAAAGATCGTCTTCATCTCGTCCGATTCAGGGTCGACAACACGTTTCTTAGACTTTGAGGATGGATTCGGAGCTTACGCTGCGAGCAAGAGCGCGCTTAACCAGATGTTACGACACATGGCGGCTGAGTTGAGAAGATCTGACCAAAAGAAGCGCAAAACGGTCATTTTGGCACTTCATCCTGGGGAAGTAGAGACGTCAGTTTAATACTTACTAATCAAACGGATGGGGCCCCGACTGACCTTGGAACGATATAATAGTGACATGGCCGATATCGAACTCGGCTGGGAAGTGAAAGGTTCCATCAGCCCCTCAGAAAGTGTGTCCGCAATGTTAAAGGTGATAGCGGAGAAAGGGGAAGACGACACCGGTACCTTCTGGTGCTGGGACGGCAGGGTGAGGCCTAATCCTTTGGCATGACATATTAGGCTACGCTAATGATACATCAATAGAGCCATCCCTGGTGAAGGGGGAGTACCTATGTATGTCAGTTGTGGGTAGTTTTAGGCAAACAACCCATGAAGTGCTATCCTTAGCATGGTCCTCTATTATATCAACCATATTCCTTGACCACTCACTAACCTTCCAATTGGAAGCACACTTCTTTGACAAACTAGCAGAGCCACCAATCGGTGTGATATGCTCTATCAGAGGTCGTGTGAATGATTCTTAAACTAACATTATCCAATCTCTCACCTTATATTTCTCCTCTTCGTTGTCCCAACCTCGTTTACGGACCTGGGCTACGCCCAACCGTTCGAAAAGGTTGTGATCCCTCGGCTTGATAACCAGCACATTCAACCACTGACACAACTCCTCATTGTCAAAACTAAATCCGTCAACCCTTTTCATGCCCACCGGCTCCGTTACTGTCGCAATTTCCACAAATCTATACCACTGGAAGTTGTGCACCATTCGATCCTTAATAGACCGTTTATTGTCAAGCCATACCATTCCGATCCACCTCCCCTCTGACTCCACGATTGCCTCAGCAGGATCATTCATATCAATGCCATCAATACCGGTGACAACTCGAAAGACGGCGACGGATGCCATAAAAGCCAATCGGCAGGGCTTCATAAAGTTATGCGGCAAACCCCCCTCGCCTTGCCGAAGCCGTTCCTCTTCTGAGTCCATATTATTGTCTTGTCCCGTGAAGAAACTTGTCCCCGTATGCGTTATGAGATGGTCATCCTGCAGCTCTGCTAGAGGCGTTCCGAGGATCGCAAGAGGAGTAGCCTTGCCATCGGCTGAAACAACATGCCATTGCTCGACGTTGGCGCTTTCGGCTCCAGGCCATCGGTTGTATCTGACAGCGCCTTTCCAGCCAGCCCAGGACCAACTTGGGTAGGCGACACCACCGGGGTCCGGGTGAGGTGCGCGGCGCTGCAGTGGCTCTGGACCAGCGGGGACCCAGAAAAGGGCATCGTGCAACAATCCGACAGACATGCCACAGATGAATCGATTACGGCTGGCGCGATGGAGGATATTGAAGATGCCGGAGATGGCGGTGAGGACATCGGATTCCCGCGTAAGTGTACGTGGGGAGTAGTCTTGGACCAGTTGTCGATAGTCGCGGAACCCGCTGTTGATGGTGAGAGGCATGTACCGGCTTGGAAGATAGTGTCTTGTAGTCGAAGCTTCGCACTGCTCAAGCACCAGCCAGACAGCCTTGTGAGCCCTGGCTGCCTCCAACTCAATATCTTCGCAGTAGCTCGCTGAATTGCAGATGAAATAGACTTGTGAAGATGAGACTACGAGAGCGCGGCGGGCCAACTTCCACTCTTGGTATGTCCATCCTCGACTGTTCCACTTCGAGCTTTTGAGAACGTAATCCAGGGACGGAGACGACACCAGCACTCGAAGGCCCTGTATGGTTTCAACATACTGTCCTGTTGATCTAGGAGTTTCATGATATCCTGGAAACCCTTGGTCTGCATTTTGTCCGGCTGCAGCTACTACAACCAACATTGCGGAGCTGTAAATCAGATCCATTTGGTGCATTTGTTCCGTTTGGTGGTCTGAATCCTGGACGATGCAGAGAGCATCAATCCACAGATAGTCTTCCTCGAGGTCTTTGACAAGATCAATGGCATCTAGAAATGTCTTTGGTAGCTGTATTGTTGTCAAGGCCTTCTTTCGCTGCCAACGTTTGAGCGTCTTTTTGCATAAGACGATCCTGTTGGAATCAACCCACACATAGCTTAGTGCAACAAATTTGCAGCCATCGACCGCCGGTACGATACGCATTTCGTGAACGTCAACAAGCCACATATTCTTAGGAAACAGGTTTTCCCCATGAGAACTGTTGGAGGCGAACAGCGTGTTTTCCCTTGAGCCGGAACAGGTCTCTTGGTGGCCCTGAACGCAGTTCCGGTACCAAGCCTTTATAAGTGATGTATCGCAGACATCTCCAATGACTCTCCCATGTCCAAGCCTTTTCAAACCCAGTTGATCAGCATCGTCTGCTAATAACCTTAGTTCCGTCTGGAACGACCTCTCCGCACCGACAGCGCTATCGATGTAATTGGTACCCTCAAAGACATCAATCTCAATCGATCGGACAGGCTCCTCTGTAGTTGTAGCCTCTGCAGATTTAAGTCGACAGATCGTTGGCGGATTTGGCTGGAATAGTCGGATCGGCGTGCGGAGAGGTAATGCTGTCCAGCTCATCTCCAAAGACTTAATTATTATGCGGCATAATGCGCACTTTGCAGCCTTTTGGCTCATATCAAGTAAAGGCCCAAGAACCACCTCATGAGGAGGTGTTGGACTGTCCCTTCGAGGACGATATCCGTGCCGATCTGGTCGATCGAGAAAGAAAGCCTTGAGATCTACTTCCCGGCACATGTCGCATAAATCCTTTTGAGAATTTATTTCATCTTGACCACGTTCCTGCGCCGTAACGGTTGCTCCTAGATTCTGGCTATTGCTCGAATTGCCACGCGACTGGTCTTGGCTGGAGACAATCTCTCGAGGGTGCGCATTTTTATCGGAAGGTCTAGGTTGAATCAGCGATGGAGCAACTAAGTGGGGTTATTGCGAGGGGGCCTAATGACTTCTCGGATTGGTGACCACCTGCAACTTGCGACCCATTTGAACGTATGTCTCCAGCCCTAGGTGTAGAACTCGCCACATGTAGTGAATCAGAACTGTTACTATCTTGGGCTTCGGCCAGATCGTGTCCTTGTGAATCAGGCTCTTGCTTATGCTCCGGTTTTAGGAAAAACTTCGTTTTCAATCGCCGAAACAAAGACGCGGCTGAGTTCCATTTCATCTGTGAATTGGATGGGATGTTAGACGTCCATCTTCTCGAATAAATATATATAGGAATAGCTTACTTTTAGCAACTGTTTGATTCAAGATTTCAGAGGTCGACTATAATCGTGAGATAAAAAGATGGATTGAGTATCATACCTACTAATAAGCCAGGCTACGCGCTCGATTAATAAGTATGACTGTAGCATTTGGAAGAATTCGTCCGGCCAAGAGTTAAGAATGAGGCTGATGCTGAATGGCCACTGATAACAAGTACAATCGTTGCTGACCCTGTGCCCTGCAACGTCCGGGGACTGGGGTAAAGGCATCACTAGCGCTCTCTCGTTCGGGTCTAGGCCTTTTTGGTCGGCGTGCGTGGTCGGACGACTTCATTTTGACCTTTGAATGGTCCAGAGAGAATGCAGGAGCACACCTCCATCCAAGGAAGCTGTTACTCATCGCAGCGCGCCCAGCCTCCTAGTCGTCGACCCACCGGGACAATCTGCCACCTCTGCCTGGCATGTTGACGCTCGAGATCAATCAATAAATACTTCGGTGGAAGGCGTCTATCTATACACACAGTGACTGTCACAGCATGGAATCAATCCGAGAGCATCGGACCATGCATTCCAAATTTCAGGTGTGCATGAGGTGACATTTGCTTACGACCATATCTCTGTCGTGGGAGGAACGCAGCCAATCCAATGCGTTCCGACGCCGGGCCTAAAAGGAGACCTTTCGTCGAATTCTTGGCTTGGACCAGTCTGATTGGGGATGCATAGGAAAGCCAACAACTTCAGCCTCACCAGCTAGTAGATGGCCACCAAAGCTGTTTACCCGGTAAGGCTGGTTCATGTCAATCTCTTTTGCCACTCTGCGCTCTTCTCTCCCTTGGGCACAAAGTCGCCTGCTCCTCTCCCTCTGTCATTCTCGCAAGTCTTCTACTGAGAAATCCTTCTCCTAGATTCCTTGCAACCTATGTTAATTCAATGGGTTACTATCGCTGCTTGATCACGCTTAGCGTGGTAACCTTGATCAGTCTTTGCGTTGGAGAAGACCCCTTGAAAGATTTCTGTCGTCGCTTCGGCCATCAAAC
>QQTW01001401.1_pt1 | contig 16819 bp, 13 predicted proteins | sample 1904831 | NCBI WGS metagenome assembly QQTW01 (sample SAMN09435610, study PRJNA476489) | Subsurface metagenome, whole genome shotgun sequencing project. | reverse complement strand
CGGGAAAGATTGAACAAACAGCCTACTTCTTCTAACGTACAAGGTTCGCTGGTCGTCAAACCATAACGCAGGGAAATAACGTCTTTTTCTCTGGGAGTTAGCACGTCTGCTAATACGTCCCAAATTTCTTGACGCATCATGGTTTCATTCATTTGCTGTTCGGGGGATTGTCCGTCTTCATCTTCGAGCAAATCTACAAGTTCGGTGTCTTCTTCTTTACCGACGCGATGATTTAATGATAAAGATTTACGTCTTAGTTGTTGCAACTGGCGCAGTTGTTCGGGAGTAGTATCTAAAGCTTCAGCAAGTTCGCTTTCTGTAGCATTGCGATGGAGTTTTTGCTTGATTTCTCGCTGGGCTTTTTTGAGTTTGTTGAGTTTTTCGACAATATGAATAGGTAATCTAATAGTACGAGCATCATTGGCGATCGCTCTTGTAATTGCTTGTCTAATCCACCAATAGGCGTAGGTAGAAAATTTGTAACCTTTGTCTGGATCGAACTTTTCTGTCGCTCGATTCAATCCCATCGCGCCTTCTTGAATCAAGTCTAAAAATTGTACCCCTCGATTCAAATACCTTTTGGCAATGGATACTACTAAACGTAGATTAGAGCGAATCATTTTTCGCTTTGCTACTCTGCTTTGATACAGCTTTTGTTCTAGCTGACGTTCGCTTAAACTAAGAGCGGTGGCGGTTTCTGCTTGAGTAACGTTGCGGTTTAGTTCGCTACTCAAGCGCTTTTGAATTTCGTCTACTTCAACTAAAAACTGGACTCGTTTGGCTAATTCTACTTCTTCTTCGGCTTTTAGCAATGGATAACGCGCCATTTCTTTAAAAAATGCCCCTACTGCGTCGTCCGAATCAGTTTTCCGGTATCCTGATGGTCTAGCGGCGGCTAAATTATCTCCATCTCGATCGTCTGAACCTGTATTCTCTATATCTCCTATTTCTTCTACTGCTACTATATTTTCTAGAGAAAGTTCTTCTAAATCGTCAGCATGAGGATTACTTGTTTCTTCTATTGGTAACAAAACATCAATTGAGTCTAATTCAGTAATATTCATATTTACGTTTTAGGTGAGATGGGACTAATAAGTTACTTTGAGACAAATACAATTATTTTGCATAACTACTTGAGAACAAATTAATATAGCCTATTAACTAAATAGCAGTTCAAATAGGCAAAACTTACTATATTTTTGTCTTTATGTCATTCCTGTAATTTTCTCCTTTTGCTCTTGGATGTTTTGATAATTCTGTTTTTATCCTAGCGCTAATACAAAAATAAATGTTTGGTCTAGCTGGCATATAGTGCAAGTATTCACCATTTTCTAGGCTCGGCTGAGTTAAATTCTTTTAAAGTTAGATAAAATATTCTCTAAAAGTTGCTTAACTTAAAATTTATTCTGTTGCCAAGAGTTGTTTATAATTAACCTTGGGCAACTTATTAAGTAAAATTTAGTGATGTCACAGCCGAAATATCAAAAATTATTAACTACCTCCACAACTTTTTTGCCTTAATAACTACTTTTGCGACAGAGTAATTAAAATGATAGATGGCAATATTTGAATGTTGTGCTAAGGCAAGTTTACTTAACTGATTTCTACTACAGAATTAGACATTTATCCCTAAACATTACTGATTTATTGACCTCAAAAACAGAATCTCATACATCTCAAAGCTTTACTCTCTACCGATAGGGAGAAAATATCAGTTTTCAAAACAAGTCCTCCCGTAAAATTAGTTACAAATTTTGAGTTCATTTAGGGAAATTGAGCTAAACAAAGCTCAAGGCGGAACTGGAAAGCAGTATAAAAAAGTTAGCAGGCTAAAATAAAGATTTAATTACGGATACCTATTTTTATGTATATTCCTGGGTTAAAAGAGTCAAATTTTGTGGTATCAGAGCCTACAAGCTCTTATCAGCAGGGTTTGGTTCATCCTCAGCGTTGGATTGAGGTATTAGTAGACTGTCCGGGAGCTACAGGGATATATACGTTCAAAATACCGAAAGCTATGTTATCTGTGCAACCCGGTAGTATTTTAAGTGTTCCCTTTGGTACGCAACAAGTAGGAGCGATCGCAATTCGGTTATTAGAACAACCAAGCGCTGACGTACCGATTGAAAAAATCCGCGAAGTTGAAGAAGTAGTAAGTAATAGTTTTTTTGGCGCAGCTTACTGGGAATTATTACAACAAGTAGCTGAGTATTATTACACATCGTTGATGGGGGTAATAAAAGTTGCCTTACCCCCAGGATTGTTAGGGCGAAGTCAGCGTCGTATCCGTTTAAAGCTAGAAAATATTCCTGTAGGTGGCGAGGCTTTTTTACCGATCGCGGCTAGACAAGTATTGCAATTACTCCAAGCTCAAAGTAAGGGCGACTACAGCGTTAAATATTTAAAAAGTCAGATAAAAGGAGCAAGCCAAGGAGTACAGCAACTTCTAAAACGCGGTTGGGTAGAAAGTTATTTAGAATTGCCAAGATACTCGAAACCCCAAACCAAACAAGCGGTAACGCTAGTTGGAAATGTATTGTCTGGGGAACTAAACAAGCGCCAGCAAGAAATTTTACAAGTTTTGGGCGATCGCGGTGGCGAATTGTGGCTAAACGAATTTCTCGTATTATGCAAAACTACTTTACCTACGCTAAAAACCCTTGCTGTCAAAGGTTATCTCGTAATTGAACCGCGCGAAGTTTTACGCCAAGAAACATCGCCCATGCAAGCCCAAGATCGCCCAAAACCCTTAACAACCGCCCAAGCAGAAGCTATGGCAACGATCGATAGCTTAGATGGTTTTGCCGAAGTTCTATTGCATGGAGTCACAGGATCGGGAAAAACCGAAGTATATTTACAAGCGATCGCACCAATACTTAGAAAAGGAAAATCTGCCTTAGTTTTAGTCCCAGAAATCGGCTTAACTCCCCAATTAACTGACAGATTCCGCGCTCGTTTTGGGGAAAAAGTTTGCGTTTATCACAGCGCTTTATCCGATGGCGAACGTTACGACACTTGGCGACAAATGCTAACGGGAGAACCTCAAGTAGTGATTGGGACTCGTTCGGCGGTGTTTTCGCCTTTACCCCACCTTGGCTTAATAATTTTGGATGAGGAACACGATAGCAGCTTTAAACAAGATAGTCCCGTTCCTACCTACCATGCTCGGAATGTCGCTAAATGGAAAGCTCAGTTGGAAAATTGCCCTGTAGTTTTGGGTTCGGCGACTCCAGCGCTAGAGAGTTGGGTAAATAAAAATAAAGATAATAGCTATTATCTATCCCTACCCGAACGCATCCAATCGCGTCCCCTCCCTCCAGTAGAAGTGGTAGATATGCGTCAAGAGTTGCAACTAGGCAATCGTTCCATATTTAGCCGATCGCTGCAAGAGGCACTTCAGGATATGAAAGAGCGAAGTCAACAGGGAATATTATTTATTCATCGGCGCGGACATAGTACCTTTGTCTCTTGTCGTAGTTGCGGTTATGTAATGGAGTGTCCCAACTGCGATGTTTCGTTGGCTTACCACCATACCGAAGCCGAGGCGAGTAAATTATTGCAGTGTCATTATTGTAATTACGTGCGATCGCATCCCCGCAATTGTCCCGAATGTAGTTCGCCGTATTTAAAGTTTTTTGGAAGCGGTACGCAGCGAGTAGCGCAAGAATTAACGCAGCAGTTTCCCCAGTTACGTTTTATTCGATTTGATAGCGATACCACCCGCACAAAAGGCGCTCACCGTACCTTACTAACGCAGTTTGCCAATAAAGAAGCTGATTTATTAGTAGGGACGCAAATGCTGACTAAAGGGCTAGATTTGCCGCAAGTAACTTTAGTTGGTGTTATGGCGGCGGATGGGTTGCTGCATTTGGCAGATTACAGGGCTAGTGAAAGAGCTTTTCAAACCCTCACTCAAGTGGCGGGTAGAGCGGGGAGAGGGGACGATCCAGGAAGGGTAATTATTCAAACTTATACCCCCGATCATGCAGTAATTGAAGCCGTGCAAAGACACGAATTTGAGCCTTTTATTGCTACTGAGTTAGAACAAAGAGCGGCGCTGAATTATCCACCTTATGGAAGACTAATTTTGTTGCGCTTAAATAGCACCGATGCGGAGATTGTAGAACAAACAGCGCAGAAAATAGCTAAGGTTTTGGCAAGTACAGCTTATGAAATACTAGGGCCTGCACCCGCTAGTATTTTGCGAGTAGCTAACCGTTATCGGTGGCAAATTTTGGTGAAAATTGCTGAGGAATCTTTGCCGCAATTACCCAATTGGGAAGAAGTGCGATCGCATTGTCCGCCTTCGGTTAGCCTCACTATTGATGTAGATCCTTTAAATATAATGTAAGCCCCAACCCCCAATTCTGGGGGAGTCGGATTTCTTAAAGTCCCCCAGAATTGGGGGATTTAGGGAGCGATAGTACAACTCGATCGCTTAACCTAAAAGTATTACCTCTACCTTTCAACCTTTAAGCCGGATTGAACGCGCCACAAACTAGCATAAATTTTTTGCTGGGCTAATAACTGCTCGTGCGTGCCTTGTTCTACAAGGGAGCCGTATTCCATCACGTAAATACGATCGGCATTACGCACGGTAGAAAGACGATGAGCGATCGCAATAGTTGTCCTATTAACAGTAATTTTTTCCAAAGACCTTTGAATCGCTGCTTCAGTTTCATTGTCTACGGCAGAAGTAGCTTCATCTAATATTAAGATTGGGGGATTTTTCAGAACGGCACGCGCGATCGCAATTCTTTGTCTTTGTCCCCCAGATAACTTTTGTCCTCTTTCGCCCACAATCGTGCCATAGCCTTGGGGAAGTTCTTTGATAAATTCGTGGGCTTCGGCAATTTTGGCGGCGGCGATTATTTCTTTGTCGGTAGCTGTAATCGTCCCATAGGAAATATTTTCGGCTACCGTACCGTGAAATAAAAACACATCTTGACTTACTAATCCAATATGCGATCGCAAATTTTTAAAATCTAATTCGCGGATATCCACCCCATCTAAGCTAATTGTTCCCGATTGCACTTCATAAAGCCGCAACAATAACTTAACTAAGGTACTTTTTCCCGAACCTGTCGAACCGACAATAGCGATCGTTTTACCTGCGGGAATATGCAACGACAGATTTTCAATTACCCGATTGCGCCCATTGTAAGCGAAAGTTACATTCTTAAATTCCAACTCACCCTGTACCGATGGTAAGGAAATATTACCTGTATGAATTGCGATCGGCGTATCGAGTAAATTCATAACTCTTGTTGTCGAAGCCATTGCTCTTTGGTATTGGTCGAAAGTTTCACCTAATCTAGTTAAAGGCCACAACAAACGCTGAATTAAAAATACTAACGTGCTGTAAGTCCCAACAGAAATATCTCCTCTCACCGCCGCCAAACCGCCGTATAACAGCAAAGCTGTAAAACCCGCCAATATAATCATGCGAATTAACGGGACAAAAGCCGCCGAAAGAGAAATCGCCTGACGGTTGCTTTGACGGTAAGCTTCACTATCATGCCTCAGTCTATTAATTTCGTAGTCTTCGGTGGTAAAGCTTTTAATCGTTGTAATACCCGTCAAATTATTAGTTAGCCGCGCATTGAGCAAACCAACTGTTTCCCGCACCGCCGCGTAACGAGGCGCAAGACGGCGTTGAAAGGCGATCGCCCCCCACAAAATAAATGGCATCGGTAGCATTGCCATCCAGGCTACGCTAGGAGCCAAGATAAAGAACGCACCGCCAATAATTAATACCGTTGTAGTGACTTGAATTAGATCGTTTGCGCCTACATCCAAAAATCGCTCTAGTTGGTTGATATCATCGCTTAAAATTGACATCAAACCGCCTGTACTGCGTTCTTCAAAATAGGCAAGTTCCAATTCTTGCAAATGCTTGTAAGCATCTAGTCGTAAGTCGTGCTGAATATTTTGCGCCAAGTTCCGCCACAAACGAGCAAAAGCATATTCAAACACTGATTCTAATACCCAAACAATTACAGTAAGGATCGAAAGAATTATAAATTGCCCGTAGACATCGCGCACGCCATAACGAGCAATAATTGAATCTTGTTGCTTGACAACTACATCCACTGCAATCCCAATTAAAGCTGGTGGTGCGAGATCGAAGACTTTATTTAATATCGAGCAAGTAGTCGCAAGCCAAAGAAGCTGTCGGTAATTACGACTGTAAGCAAGTAGACGCTGAAGGGGTCGATGAGAGGTTAGCGGACGTGAGGGCGATCGCAGAGACACTATGAACAAACCTAGAAGATACTAGATTTCACTTTAGAACTTTTTTAGCTGGTCGGCGTTGGAGTCGTTGCGGCGATCGCTGTTAATTATTTTTGGGGATTTTTGCGCCGGAAAAAACACCACTTAACCGGAAATTGCTATAGTAAAATTTAAAAAAACCTTATAAAAAAGATATGTTTGACGGATTTTGGGACAATGTTTCGCGTTACCCGCGCTACCTAGTGACGATTATATTGGGAATAGCTATAAATGCCTTTGCACCTCTAGCGCCTCTATTTAAAAATCCAGCCAGTGCGATCGCTCTAGTTAGCCTACTATTTGGACTAATTGTTTTCACTGTCTTTACTTTACGGGCAATGCTGGGCTTAAGTCCGGTATAGACTAGATTTGAAGAATACAATTACACGCCCTTTAGCAGGAATAACTATGGCTACAAGCCGTCGCGTTTCTCGCGTTGCCGAATTAATCAAACGCGAAGTTAGCCAAATGCTCATTCACGATATCAAAGATGACCGGGTAGGATCGGGCATGGTTAGTGTAACCGATGTTGTAGTATCCGGGGATCTCCAACACGCCAAAATTTTTGTGAGCGTCTATGGCAGTCAAGAAGCAAAAGCCGAGACAATGGCAGGATTAAAATCCGCCACAGGCTATGTGCGGAGTGAATTAGGTCAAAGAGTACGCTTGCGTCGGACTCCAGAAGTCATATTTCAAGAAGATCCTTCTATCGAACGGGGTACTAAGGTGTTGTCGTTACTCAACCAACTAAACCACGATCGCCCCGCCGATGAAAACTTAGACTTGGATGAGTATGACGACGAGTATTTAGACGACGAAGACAAGTAAGTGCGGTTAAAATACCTAAGTTTAGATATTTAGGTAAGTTCCGATTATGACTGCATCCTTGCCGGATATAGACGCACTCACCCTAGCCGAACAAGTCGCCCAAATGGTTGTAGTTCGTACCTGCGGCTACTTGTTCGATTCTCAAATTCCTTATCCAGAATGGGAAGCAACCACTGCAACCATGCAGCATTTGGTGGAATTAGGAATTGGCGGCGTAATTTTTTTAGGAGGAAGTGCGGCAGAATTAGCCCTGAGAACGCAGCAAATGCAGAGTTGGGCAAAAATCCCCTTATTAATTGCGGCGGATATAGAGGAAGGCGTGGGGCAAAGGTTTCCTGGTGGTACTTGGTTTGCGCCACCCATGGCAATTAGCCAAATTGCCCGCACCAATCCCCAACTTGCCGCGCAATACGCCGAAACCATGGGAGCGATTACCGCCGCCGAAGCTTTGGCAGTTGGCATCAATTGGATACTTGCGCCAGTAGTTGATGTCAACAATAATCCTGATAACCCAGTAATTAATGTCCGGGCTTTTGGGGAAACTCCATCCGTTGTTAGCCCTTTAGCCAATGCTTTTATTAAAGGCGCGCAAGCTTACCCCGTACTTACCGCCGCCAAGCATTTTCCCGGTCATGGCGATACTACCATCGATTCTCATGTCGATTTACCCGTTCTAGCTCATTCTCCCCGTCGCCTAGCAGAGATTGAATTAGCGCCCTTTAAAAGCGCGATCGCATCGGGGGTAGATGCGGTGATGAGCGCCCACTTGCTGATCGAGTGTTGGGACGTGGAGTACCCTGCAACCCTGTCTGCGCCCATCTTAACCGGGCAACTGCGCGATCGCCTTGGGTTTACAGGCTTAATTGTCACCGATGCTTTGATGATGAAAGCGATCGCCTCTCGCTACGGTACTAATGAATCTCCAGTTTTAGCTGTAGAAGCTGGGGCAGATATATTACTTATGCCTTCAGACCCCAAAGGGGCGATCGATGCGGTGTGCGAGGCGGTCAAGAACGGTCGAATTTCCAAGCGAAGGATTAGGGAGTCGGTAGAACGCATTTGGCAAGCCAAGCGCCGGATCGGCGGCATAAAAATAGACCCTAGTAAGATTGCTTTAGAACTATCCCAACCGGAAGCTTTGGCAACGGTCGAAAAAATTTTGCAACACTCCCAAGTAGTTAGGGGCAAAGTCCCTCTAACACCCACTCCCAAGGGCTATAACTTGATTGTTGTAGACAATTTACTTGGTAGCAGTAAGTTTTTAACGGAGCATAGTCCGGCTGTCGCTTTGCCCAAATCTCTTGGTTACACTACTTGGCTATGCGATCGCCACACGCCCTTTGACCCAACTATAGAAACCGACAATTTACCTACGCTTTTACAACTATTTATCCGTGGCAATCCTTTTCGCGGCAATACAGACCTAACCCAAGTAGGCATTAATTGGTTTAAGACATTATTAAATTCTGGCAATTTGCAAGCGCTAATAATTTACGGTAGTCCTTATATTCTGGAAAAGCTTACCCCAGCAATGGATTTTGAGATACCTTGTATTTTTTCCTACGGACAAATGCCTCAAGCACAAACTGTTGCTTTGCACGTCTTATTTAATGAATAATCTTGCTCTGTCTAAAGAAGTATTTTATTTGTTATAAGCTGGGTCAATAATTAAGTAACAAGCCAACTAAAAACTCTATATTGCCTCTAAAATCCCAAAAAATGACCAAAAATTAGATTTAAATACAGCTATTGCCACAAATAATTTTTAGGCTAATTTGTCAACATTTGCTGATTTTTGCAATATATATTAATATAATTACTAGAGCCATAGCGCCACAATGAAAACAATTCAGTATAACGAACTACAAAACCGTGGCTACTGAGGCTGATTTAAATAATATTTGTTAGCCTGGTGTGCGTTCATCGCAATCAAACAAAATGAGTTATTAGGTTAAAACCATGAGTGTGAATACGTTGCCATCAATTCGATATTCTTTAAACGCGATCAAAGACGAAGCACGTCACTTAGTAGAAAAAGGAGTCATCAGTCGGCAGCAGCCAATCTACACTTTGTGCCAGTACATTCCAGCTAGAGAATGGGTTTGTGTAGAATGCGAACTAGAAAAATGCGACTTTTTATTGCGCGATCGCATTGGTGACTTGATTGGTCGGGAACACTGGGATAACGATTAGAAGTTGGCTAATTTTTGGATACAAATTATTAAATGTCCAAGGCTAACTGAAATTAGTAGGCATTTTTGGGGTAAAGAGAGGAAACACAACTAAACGTTGCAAAAATTAATTCAAAAATCGGTTAACCGTAACAGTTAGAGTTTGGTAAACGTTTAAAAATAAACCGCTCCAAAGCTTCTAACTGATAAATTTTATCCCACCTGTTCTAAATACTGATTAAGGTCTTCAATTACGCGAGTAAGTTCGGCTTCGGTAGTTAAGCGAATGTTCTCATCGCGCAGAGTAATTAAGACTTTAGCTGCAAAAGGTGTAGCCCAGATATTGGGATTGCAAAAAATCTCCAAAAACACATTCCCCGTGTAGCGGTATTCTAGCGGCGGTTGAGGTTTGGTTTTAGTACCGGGAGTTTTTACCCCCGCCGCTTTGATATCAGTCATTAATTGGGCGATCGCTTTTTGCATTTCTCGGGCAGAATCCACCGAGAAGCTAAAAGACACCGAACCTTCAACTAAATTAAGGGTCAAATTATTTACAGACATAAACGCAGGTAACTAAACGAGGTTTTTAACTCATGTTACCTGGCAAGCGTCCTTAAACCGCCTACTATCCTAGGGCAAAACCTGTTTTAGAGCGGCTATGAGTGTATCTACGTTTTCCTTACGGCTGTTGTAACCCATTAGTCCAACCCGCCAAACTTGCTGCGCCAATTCTCCCAAACCGCCGCCAATCTCAATATTGTAGTCATTAAGTAACTGGCGAGAAATTGCTTTTCCGTCTACACCTTCAGGAATGCAGACCGTAGTTAGTGTTGGCAGCCTAAATTCTTGCTCTACGTGCAATTTTAAGCCTATATTTTCTAACTCTTGCCACAAATACTCTACAGTTTGCCCGTGGCGCTGCCAGGAATTTTCTATGCCTTCGGTAGCAAGTAACCGCAACGCTTCCCGCAGGGCGTAGTAGAGGTTAATCGGAGCCGTATGGTGATAGGTGCGTTCTTTGCCCCAATATTTGCTCAATAACTCCATATCCAAATACCAGTTACTAACTTTTGTCTGGCGTTTCTGTAACTTTTCTACGGCGCGGGGACTCATAGTTAAAGGCGAAGCCCCCGGCGGACAGCCTAAACCTTTTTGACTACAGCTATAAGCTAAATCTACTCCCCACTCATCCAAAAACAACGGTACGCCACCCAAACTTGTCACCGAATCTACCAGCAACAAACAGTCAAATTCGCGGCACAATTCTCCCACCCCTAGGAGGGGCTGACGCGCCCCGGTAGAGGTTTCGGCATGAACTAACGCCAGAATCTTCGGACGGTGAGCTTCTAAAGCGCTGCGGAGTTCTTTGAGATGGAAAACTTGCCCCCACGGTTTGGTTATAGTTTTTACCTCTGCACCATAGCGCCCCGCCATATCTACCAAACGATTGCCAAAATAACCAGCTACGCCAATTAGGACGACATCGCCAGGTTCGATGGAATTTGCGATCGCTCCTTCCATAGCTGCGCTGCCCGTCCCGCTAACAGCAATAGTTAGGGGGTTTTCTGTTTGCCACACATAACGCAGTAACGACTGAATTTCATCCATCAAAGCCAAAAAAGCCGGATCAAGATGTCCTACCGGGGGCGTATTCATTGCCTGGAGAACATCAGGATGAGCATTAGATGGGCCTGGCCCTAGCAGGAGACGCTCAGGCATTTTTAGCGGCGCAAGCTGCCGCCGTTGGTTGTTATTAATAGCTGGGGTGTCGGTAAGTTGCATAGCGATTGATAGGGAGGATAACTTAAAGTTTATCGGTTGATGCAGGCAAAATTATTTGCAGCTTGACTTTTTTATAAATGCGATCGCCTAATCAACTAACCGCATTGCCGAAACGCAGCTATAGTCTTCCCTTTTTGCAACCCACCCATCCCCTTGTCCCCTTGTCTCCCCATCCCCCATCCTTTAACTAAGCAACACCTCAACTTTTCTCTTTCGTGCGTTTTTTTCGCCCTTTAAAAGGTGCAATCACTGTATTCAACATAAAAGCGTCGCGCGGTAGGGTAATTAGATGCAAAATTAGCTGTGCTACTCTTTCCGGCGGTAATGCAGCCGTAGCTCTCATAGACTGGGGGCCATTTTGATCCCATAACGGCGTATCGACAGCATCCGGCAAAATTGTTTGTACCCGAATACCGTAAGCCGAAACTTCTTCTGCTAAGGATTCAGAAAAACCAATAATTCCAAACTTAGAAGCGCAATAAGCGGCATCAAAAGCTCTCCCTTGACGGCCAGATACAGAAGAAATATTCACAATATCTCCTTGTTTTTGCGCAATCATTGCTGATAACACCGCCTGATTGCTTAAAAAGGTTCCAGTAAGATTAGTTTGCAGTATTGCTTCCCATTCGGAAAGTGGAGTATCAATTACCGTTTTTAAATTGTTACCAATGCGTAATATTCCCGCACTAGCAATTAAACAATCAATGCGCCCAAATTTGGCTAAGGTTTGATTAGCCATTTCCTGCATATCCGCTTCGTTACAGACATTAAGTTCTAAACTAAAAATATTCGCAGGATTATCTATATTCTTTTGTAATTCTTCTATAGTACCCTTAAGCTTTTCTTGGTTAATATCTACTAATACAACTTTGCAATCTTGACTTGCTAATAAGTTAGCGCAAGCTTTACCAATACCGCTACTACCACCAGTAATAATAGTTACCTTATCTGTTAAATTACTATTCAAGCTTGTTGCCCTCTAATGTTGAATAAATGGAATTAAATGGGGATGAATAATTGTCGCATCCAGGCTTTGAGTTGTTAAATAAATAATAGTTTCGGCAACATCATCTACATTCATTACTCCCCCATAACGCTTAACCAAGGCAGTTTGAGCAATCATAGGAGTTTGCACCAAACCTGGAAAAATTGCTTGGACGCGAATATTATAAGCACTAACTTCCTGCGCCAAAGATTCCGTAAAACCAACTACACCAAACTTAGAAGCGCAATAAGCAGGAGCATAAGGTTCTCCTTGCAAACCATGACGAGTAGAAGAAGAGCAAATATTAATAATATGTCCTAATTGTTGCTCGATCATGATTGGCAAAACTGCTTTATTGCTTAAAAATATGCCAGTAAGATTAACATCTATAATTGCTTTCCATTCGTCGTAAGGAAGCGAAACTGTTGGATAAGGTACAAGCCGCTCGGAAGTAGATTTTCCCAAACCTGCACTAGCAACTAATAAATCTATTCTGCCAAAATAATCTATAGTTTTAGTCGCCATTGCAGCCATAGATTTTTCTTTAGTTACATCTAGGGATAAGCCTAAATGTCCAGAAGTTGGTAGCAAGTCTAAGGTTTCATTAATTCGCTGTAAATTAGTACCCACAACTACAATACAATAATTTTCTTTTGCCAAAGCAATGCAAGTAGCTCTACCAATTCCACTACTACCACCCGTAACTACTGCTACTTTTTTGGGGTTCATCAATTACAATTCCTCGGTTGATGAAAATAATTCTTCAACATTTTTTGCATCTTTTTGAAGAAACTTCCATAAATTATAAACAAATCTTTTTGGTTGTACTGCTGGATAAAAATGCCCTACTTCAGGCATGATTTTGGATTGACAAGCAGGTAATAGCTCTTTTAGCTTCCAATAAGTAGGTAGACAGGGCGAATATTCGCCATAAATGATTAAAATAGAACTAGAAATTGCCGTTATATCTGTAGCAATGATTCGGTCTTCATCAAACTCTTTGGTAGCTGTAGTGTTTTCTATCAATTTCTGCCACTTCTCTTGACTTCTGCGCCCTAAGACTCGATTTTTTAGTGAAGGTTTACGTACCAGTTTTTTATCTATATTATCAATAGATTCGTTAGAAAATTGATTTAACTTTGTTAATAAATGAAAGCTAATAAGTTCATCTTCGGAGGGTAAATCAGCGCCTTGCTGGATTAATTTTTCTTTCCAAATATGCCAGTAAAACCAGTCGCGCAATTGCATTCTAGGTTGCAAGCAGTAAAACTGAGTATCCGCTATAGTTAAAGAGTTGACTTGCCTGGGGTGGGCGATCGCATATTGGCAAGCAATTCTAGCGCCAAAACTATGCCCTACTATATGGGCGCTTGCTACTTCAAGATGTGCTAATAATGCCTGCAAGTCTGCCATCATGTCTGCTACTGTATAGCCAGAATTAGGCATACTGCTATTGCCATGACCTCTAAGATCGTAAATAATTACTCGATAATGCCTAGATAACACTCCAGCAATACCGGGATACCAAAAAGCTAAGTTAGCACCCAACCCGTGAATAAGTACCAAGTCTTCACCTTCTCCTAAACATTGGTAGTTTAAAGAGATATTATTAATACTATCAACAACAGCTTTAGGCATCGTATTACGGAAGTTGCAAAGCAGGCTTTAACACCTGCTTACTGAAAGTTTATAAGCTATAATAAACTACTTTAATCCATATAGCCTAGTAGTTTTAGTTGCTCCATTAGTGCGTCTTTTTCTTCCTTAGAAACTTCTTTTTTGTTATTATTGGCATCTAATGATTGAGTTTTACCTTGATACTTAATTGGAAAATTCTTTAATGAACTTTCAGCAATAATTTGTGGCGGTACTCTACCTTCCAAATCTTTAGGTACAGCCAATCCTAATAAATGTAGCAAAATTGGGGTAACGTCCAAAATAGATAAAGCTTCGATTTGCTGCTGAGGATTAATATCTTCTCCTCTAGCAATAAAAATCCCATTTGGGCGATGCGTACCTTCGGGATCTTTGCGGGGAATAACTACATCTTCAGATTTCAAAATAGAAACAAATCCACCATCGCGCAGCTTAATAATCATGTCTGGCGAATATTCAATGCAAGGTTGTTTGTTAATTTTGGCTTGATTTAACTCGACACTAACAAAAATTTGTCCGCCATCGGTTGGGTGGCGATAATCTAGTAATTGTTGCTTGAGTTTGTTGCAAAACTCTGCATAATCATCATCTTTTATGCCATTAGTACCATTGCTGCTTTTAATATAGATAGCATTACTACTGGGTGTAGGACAATAAGCGACAGTATTTTTCCAATCTATCATCATTAAATGCTCTTTCATGCGATCGGGTGTCAGCTTGCCATCGCCATTTGTTTGCGTTGTTTCTGCCCACTGCAAGTAACCATTTTTTGATAGCCATTGGTTAATATAAGTTACTTCGGTAGTCGCTCCAAATCCATGATCGGAAGTCATAACTACATTAGTATATTCTCCAGCTAAATTAACAATACGCTCGATGGTACTATCTAGTTCTCGATAGTGATTTAGACATAGTTCGCGGATATGAATATCTTGCGGACTTGTGTAGTTTTCATACAACTGCGGATCTAAAAAACGCCAGAATAAATGTTGTAATTTATCTGGACTATCAAACACAATTGCTGTTAGTTCTGTGGGATCGGTTTCCATCAAATGACACAACACATCTGCCCAAGCTTTAGTTCTTAAAGAATGAGTATGTATCCAGTTTTCATATTCGTTAGATCCCAAACCTTGGATACATTTTTTTTCCTCACTAACATCCATGCCTAAATGCTTGTAATTAAAATTAGGTAAGGCTTTTAAAGTAGCAAATAAACTAGGAGGATAAGTAGCACTGCGGAGATGTTTCCAAGGGACAAAACCAGAAATTAAATAACCATCAATAGGCATTGGAGGCGACATCCCATAAAAGTTTAAGGAGGTTACCCGCTTACCTTGACGATTGGCAATACTCCACAAGGTTTCGCAGCGAATATTGCGAGAATCATTGAACTTTAAAAAAACATTATCGCCAGATACTTCGGGATGTAAAAAATCGTAGATACCATGAATATCGGGACTTCTTCCTGTAATTGTAGATGTCCAAGCTGGCGGGGTTAAAGGATTTGACGTAGACATCAAATCTCCATATACACCTTGACTGAGAAAATCTTTTAAAAATGGCATAGTACCATCATTCATCAGTGCGTTTAAGAGCGAAAAGGTAGCTCCATCTAAACCAATCATTAAAACTTTTTTCATAATCTTTTTAAGTTTGGGAGATTGCAATTATAACCTAGAAATAAAAGTAGTTTTTTCTGAGCTTAGGCATTTAGAGAGTTGCTTTGTCAAGTTAAATATAATATGCGATCACAACTTCTAGAGCTTTGCGGGGGTAATATTAGTAAATGTTATAGTCGCGCCTAAAAACTTACGCTCAAAATCTAAAATTGGTACTATATCTATATCTAGATTGGATATACTTTTAGCTGTTAACCATTGAGTATTTTTGATTTCAACTCGACAACGATTTTGCAAACTTTTCTCTAACTTTAAGTTTAATTCAACAAACTGAGCCAGAGGTTGTAAATTTTGCAATGGATGACCTAAATTATTGGTAGCCAAATTCAACAAAGTTCTAGCGCTTTTATTTACTCCAATCAAGATACCGTCTCTATCTACAACTAATTGAGCAATAGGATTAGTTTCAAAAGCTGATTGCCAAATATTTTTATAGTCAAAATATTGAGTTTTATTTGCCTGACGTTTTTTATTGCTCAACATAAGTACATCATTAGACTCTAACTTGGCTCCTTTAGTAAAAATCCGGTGTTTAATACTAATAGGTGCGAATAGAAACGAGCGACTGACTAAAGTTTCCGCCTTGCCTAAAAATATAAAGCCAAAGTTTTTTAAGGCAAAATGAAAGCGAACTAAAATTTTTACTTGCGCTTCATAGTTGAAATACATGAGTGTGTTGCGACATACTAGAAGATCGAGCTTAGAAATAGGCGCATCCTCAAGCAAATTGTGACGAGCAAAAATTACTCGGCGGCGCAGTGTTGGATTGAAAACATAACCTTGGGGAGTTGGCTCAAAATACTTATTTAAAAGTTTAGGAGGTACGTTTACTACATCCGATTGGGTATAACGGTGCTGTCTAGCTTGCCTCAAAGCGGCTTCATCTACATCGGTAGCGTAAATTTGGACTTGCTGCGAGTATTGCTCTATGCCTAAGGCTTCGACGAAAAGTAATGCTAAAGTATAGGCTTCTTCCCCCGACGCACAACTAGCACTCCAGATGCGGATTGGTTCGCAATCTTTTTTTTGACTAATAATTTTGGGGATAACCTCGTCAGCTAAATACTGCCAAGCGTCTGGATCGCGGAAAAAGCCTGTAAAATTGATAAAAATAGTATCAAGTAAACTACTAAGCTCGTCCGGGTGATGTTTGAGATACTCTAAATAGCTGCTATAGTCGCTAACCCCTATTTGGCGCATTCTCACTCCGAGCCGACGTTTCAAGGTTGAATACTTGTAAACAGTTAAGTCGCAACCTTGGTTATGCTTGAGGTATTTTAAGAAGATGTCAAGTTCGCGATCGCTCATCGTTTAGTAGTTGTTCATATTCACCAATAGCTGCAATAAAGCTCAAGCTTCTAGCCTCCTTGGTTTTTCAGCTAAAAATATTTATTTTAGGCTAACGCAAACATTTACTATTTGGATATTAAAAACTTTTATCA
>QQTW01001400.1_pt1 | contig 16821 bp, 25 predicted proteins | sample 1904831 | NCBI WGS metagenome assembly QQTW01 (sample SAMN09435610, study PRJNA476489) | Subsurface metagenome, whole genome shotgun sequencing project. | reverse complement strand
CCGCCATCAATGTTTGCGTTCTCAGCCTCTACACGAGCACGAGAACAACCTGATCTAAAACTTTGGATGTACAAAGCCGCTTGACGCTCATTCGTATAAGGCTTAGCAGGCTGCGAATACATTTTAGCAAGTAGACCATCTTTAAGCACTTCTCGATAGCGTGTAATCACCCAATCAGGAAAATAAGGTAATCCGTCGTCATCCAATGGGAACGTCACAGATAGGCTCACAGTGGCTTTATAAGGGTCCTGGAAGCCGGGTTCGTTCATAAAGGTCAAATATGGTACTGTATGCATGACCCCTCTGTACGGGGCTCCATTCAACGATACACCTATAAGGCCAAGAACTGTAGCAGGGCCATCATCACTAGTTAGTTCATAAACTTTCCTACCAGCAATACCCTTAACAGTAATGTCTTCACGCCATGCACGTGACCATTTAAAAAACTCGTCTAGCACACCAAACAATTCAAACTTAATAGTGTCATCGGTTGCACCGGCAGTGCGTAACCTAACTTCAGCTATAAGTCGTTCAACAGTATCGAGCATATTATGAAACAATCGTCAACATTTGAGAAACAAACTTATTCATAAACACGGTTGCCCTAGCATCTTGTGTATCCTCTTCGTCGCGAAGATGCACATGGCCAATCATGTAATAAACAAGTGACATTCTGTATTGCTCATCAACAGCTACAATGTCGTTGCCTACAGAACTATAGCTAGGTGCCTTCTTATACCCAAGTAACAAATCAGGACGTACACGACGCACCTCAAGCATTGCAGCGTTGAGAGCATCTAAAAACTCATTGTCAGAATACCGATAATGACCGACCCGCGTATCCTGGGTTAGGGTACGGGCAATACGGACCATATCTGTAACAGTTTCAACGGCCATAATTTAAGCCATAATCTACCTAACTAAAATAAACCCCCGGTTTTTACACCGGGAGTTAGATTGTTACCCCCAAGGTAACTAAGTGGGTAACCGAGTAAGGTGTTTACGCTGCCTTAGTCACAATGGCCTGTGCAATTGCAGTGCCGTCGAGGACCTTGTAACCATAAACCTGAAGCCCGCGCAAGAGAGAACCAAAGGTCATCTCAGAGCGAAGAGTCTCCATTTTGGTCATTTGGCTCGCAAATGTTAGCCCGTGGGAATGACCAGCGTAGATCGCAAACTCACCAGCCGCAAGACCCATTGCCACTCCCGAAGGAATGAGGTTGGACACATACAAGGTGAAACGATCAATCATGCCAATGCGACCATTTCGAAGCATAGACACAGAGTCACCAGATAGATAAGCCTGCCTAAGCTCGCTCATCTTAATCATGGCACTAGCCCACGAAGGTAAGATTGCCCAACGTCCAGTCTCAGGAATATTCTGTTCGTCAAGCACTTGGCCTAAACGAAGCAACATATCCACAATTTCGACCTGACCCGCTGCCGGAGAACGGGCAACGAGAGCAACAGGAGTAGTAGTTGCGCCAAGATTAATATTGGCGCTTACCTTGCCTGCCACAACACCACGGTTCTGAGCAACCGCACCGCCAAGCATACCCTTAAGTACATCTTGGTCAATCTGGATTTTCATCTGCTCAGCAGCGTCATCCGACCACATGTTCATGTTGTTCAGATCACTCTGAACGGCCATGACATCATCAAGGATACAGTTGAAATACTTACCCTTGTCGATGGTCAGATCAATTACGCTACCAGCTGGGCGCTCAAGCTCAAGGGTACCGTCAGCACGGTAATCCTTAATAGTTACAGTCGGCTTGGTGCGAATTTTGATCTTATCGCCATAGTTTGCAATCTCACCTTCATAATCGGTGTTGGAGATTGCAGACAGAACCGTAGAAGCATAGAACTTCTCGATCATCTTGCCAGACCAAATTTCCGGGATAAACCCAGTGGCCTGCAAGTTGTTGGCCGTACCGCCAACAGGATAAATCGGAGGGGTAGTTGCGCCACCGGCTAAAGGAAAAGGCATTTTTGAGGGCTTTCTTTACTTAGATTTCTCTGAGAAGGTTAAGCCCCCAAAATTTTTAAGGGCTATTAAGCAGTAATTCGGCCAGCGCTCTGTGCTTCCCAGATGTACGCCTCTCGGCGCTTCTGTTCTTCCTCGCGCCCACGGTATTTACCCGCGCGCACATCAGAATAGAACGCTGCAATTTCAGCATTTGTGAGATAGGGCTTGTCGTCGGGGGCCGCTGCCGCCGAACCTCTAGCTCTGCCGGGCGCTGCGAAAGTTTCAAGCGGGATTTTTTGGGGGTTTGTCCCATTACCATTCTCTTGGTTAGAGTTGGTAGGGACTGCCGCCTTATTTTCCGGCTCTTGTCTACTTCCAGGGTCCACAGCAGCCTTCTCAGAGAGAAAGCCCTTAAAAAAATTCAGCACCCTTGGCGTGTCATGCCTTGAGAATGCTCTATTTAGTAAGTCACTCCGTATATCACCAGAAAACGGGTCTGGCAAGGCCAACCACGAAATAAATTCTGGGTTAATATTTTGGTCACGCCAATCAGGAACTTCTTTATCAAGTGCTTGGTACACACGCTGTGTAGCATCAACCGCCGTTGTAGCGGCTACACCTGTAATCCTCTGCTCAAGTTGGGTAATACGGTCAAGTAATTTTTGCTCGGTAGCGGTAGCACCTTGCTGGGCTGCACGAGTAACAAAATCCGTTAAATCTTCACCATAAGTTTCTCGATCCTCTGCCGTGATCAAAACCTTAGGTGCAGTGGTTTGTTCTGTACGCGGTGCAGTGCCGTTTGCTTGAAGCGTTGCAACGAGGCGCTCCATATTTAGCACACGGTCACTCATATCACGATTAGCTACTGCTAACTGATCGTGTCGCCCCTTCATTGAATTGTATTTGTGCTCCCACGAACCTGTATCGGGGGACGCACTCTGTTGCTTAGGAGGTGTTTCGGTTTTATTTTCCTCCCGGTTTTGTGTTTGGGTGTTTTGTTCTTGAGTGTTTCTCTCTTGGGTGTTTTGATTTTGCTCACCCTTATTTTCACCCTCACCTTCAGGAGCCTTTGGCTTCTTTGCCTCTTCCATCTCCGAATAATACTTGTCGATATCGGCAGCGTTACGCGCTACAGCGGACGGGACAGGCGCGTTCTTATCAACTTGTAAAGTATTTGGCTTCATATTTACACTTTATTCCTACTTATGAGCAGTTGCCGTGCCCGCACCTGTAGCCTGCAAAAAAATTTTAAGTATAGCCGTAGTTTCCTGGGCTCTACCCTGACTTATTTGGAGGCGGTCAAGTGGTGACTGGACAAGCTCTATTCTCTTTAAAGCATCATGCAATTCAAAAGCTTTCACAAACTCCTGCCAAGTATTGGGAGCAGCTTGTGAAAGTCTTTTTGAAGCTTCGAGTAGTTCATTAGTATTCATATATTACTGCTTGTGTTAGCACTATACAGCACTAAAAAATACTCTAAGTTCTTTTTCAATGTCTTGGTCATCAACATACTTACGAGTAGAACCCCTTAACTTAAGCTCCCTCCCAAAATCACCTTCATCAATTCTGACTTTAGTAGAGCCAGCCAGCCTTAATTCTTTTGGGATATCCTGACGGTCTACTTTAAGCTTTGGATTATAAGGCATTAAACCCTCCTGTTGTCATTACTTGTTTAATTACCATGAAGGTAACTGTTACTCAGCCTTGAGGTTTCCAGAACTGTTCTTACCAGACATACGGCCAGAACCACCCTTTACACCGAAAGAGTTCTTGCCCCCCCTCGTGGTTGCGGTAACCCCCGGCTCTTGATTGCCGACACCGCCACGAGTATTCATGCTGCCATTTCCACCCTTAACAAACACAGGTGAAGAAACAGACATTTGCTTGTTTTCGTGGTTCACAACTTTAGTCATATTATTTCTCCAATTATTCAAAATTATTTAGAATACTTGCCCATACGCAAGTACCCACCCTCAAACGCATTCTTAGGGCAAATACTCTGGTAACCATCTTCATAAAGCATGAAGTAATCACCCTCTTCAGGTTGATATCGAGAAAACATCTCTAAGTCAACGTTATGAATGACCGCTTCACCATCGACATCAAGTGTAAGCTGCCCGCCATTTACATTTTTAATGGATGCGGCACGGACTTGTTTATGGGATTTATAACGGGGGAGTTTACTTTCTAATTTACTTAAAACTTCATTTGGCACTAGCTTCTCCTTAATGTATTCGATCTGACTGTTCAGGGGTTTCATTACACTCTCCTTCAGCCAACACCTCCGGCGATTTGAACCCGTGGCCCCATATCATTAGTAGAGGTTTTTCCGGCTTGGTTACCTTGAGCCTGTGACGCAGCTTTATCTTGTTCTGGTTGAGCCATGCCCTGTTGAGGCGAAACGAGTTGATCATTACTTGGCACAATCTCCTCACCGTCAAGACCAATAGTCTTACTCACAGAACGCAACACAGTCGCGCGCCCCTGCGGACCCATAATCTGCTGATCCAACGGGTTAGCCGTAATCTGCAAGAACTCAAGCTGACGAGACCGTTCAGTTTCACGCTGCACTGCAACGTTCACACCCATAACACGAATAGCTTCATCACCTTGTAGCAGGCCAGATGTGTCGGTTAGCATAAGCATCTCGTACAGCCCATTCAAAGCAGGGTCCATAACATCGCGGTCAATGTTAGCCGCAACTGTTTGTAAAATCTTAGAGGCGTTACCCATAAGCATGGCAAGGCCCGCCGCTGTGCGCCCCGCACCGCCACTGGCCCCCGCGCCCGACATATACTTTGGGATGGCAGATAATTCATCCGCCATATTGTTTAGTTCTTTATAGATACCAAGTAATTCTTGGGCATTTGACTTGGGCTGGAAAAAACTAACCGGCTGTTGTGATCCGCCTACCGGATCATTCGTCATATGCCAGCGCTTCCACGGATACAAACTCTGCGAGTCTTGCCCTGGCGCTAGTCGATCCTCGTTAATAACCACCTGCGGGCCGCTAGCAATGCTCATATTGTTAACGAGTGAGCGCACAGTTGCGTTGGCCATGTCGGCTATGTCGGACAATATATCAGGCAACCCGTTACCGACAGGTGTTCCCGGAACCTTCTCAAATGACGTAATAAAATAAGGGTGGCGTTTACGAGGGCTTGGAGACAGTTGAACCTTAATTGCGTGCCGCCCAATAATCCACGCTTCCACCATGTAATCACGAAGTGGATCAGTAATGGCCGCTAAGTTAATTTGAAGGCCACCTGCTAACCCACCAAATTGCAATTCATCGAGAAGCATTCTTCCCTGGACATTACCTGTAAAATAAAAACAATTAATCATGCCCGACTGATTAAAATGCGGATTTTCACGGTTCTCCGCTTGCGCGCGTACCGTATCGTTGGCATCCCAATCATCATACAGGCCATTACGCCCGTATTCGTCTAATATTGATCGTATAGCGTTATGGTTGTACCCCGGCAGATCAAGAAGGTCATTCAGATCAGCACGCCTGAAGCGTGTCTTCTCAATAACGTCGGCATTCTCAATGTCACTTACCCCTGGGGTAAACAAAACATCGAAAGGTGAAACACGTTCCCAAAACAACTTTGGTTTCTCAGTAACAGACGCTTTACCATCCTGCCATTCAATTGAAGGCACAATACGAACAACTGGACCTTTTATAACCGCAAACGGGAAAAGCGGCAAATCTACAATGAACTCGGCAAGAGCTTTGTAAAAACCACCTTCGTTTAATATCTCCTCAATACGATCCTGGGCAAGTGTTGCACGGGCTTTTGCTTGCTTTTTCTCAGCTTGCCGCGCGGCATCCATAAGCTGAAACACGCGATCACGTATAGCACCAGGATCAGGAGGCGCACCCCCCATTTCCTGAAGTGACCCGAGTTCCGCTTGGATAAGTTGCTGGATTGCTTGAATAACAGGAGGTGGTACATCGGGATCAGCGGGAGGGGCAATAGCCCACGAACGTTCCGGGCTCAAATACACGTCACGAAGTAGCGCGCTTGCGCCGCGACACTTCATAGCAATCATGCGCGCGTATACTTCAGAACCACCAAACTTTTTAATCTCGTTTAGTTTTTCTGGCGGATACTCACCATTAAACGCTCTAAGGGCCGCAATAAGCCTATCATCCCAACCACCCATAGTATTTGATCTATGGCGCTTGAATTGGTCATAAAGTCTTCGGATATACCCTACAAGCTGAGTACTTTCACCCTCTCCACTTGCTTGGCGCGCAGCTTGATCCTCAGCCGCAACACGCTCTTGTGTTGAGCGCTGAATGCCTTCTTCAAGCTTTGCATCCGGTACAACACGGATAAGTCCGCGCATGGGTATTGCTTCTGCCATGCATTTCTACTATCCTAATCCCCCTATAAATGCAAGTGTTACTTATACTGTTGTTACCACGAAGGTAATTATTTCATGCAACCAAAGCTCCGAACAGGAGCGGAGGGCATAGTAAAAGAGATAAAGTATGTCGGAAAACACTCTTGTTGTCGGATTAAATCAAGGCACTGATTTACTTTATATTCAGCTTGCTCGCGAAATCGCTATGGACCACTTCGCACTCAACGAAGTGCTTGAACGGTATAACATTTCACATGGCGCATGGGCATTTATTAAAAACAATAGGCGTTTCATTGGGCTCTTAGAACAAGAAAAAACCGCTTGGCAGAGCGCAATTAACACACACGAACGCACGCGCTTCAAAGCCGCTGCAATCATGGAGTTATTTTTACCAGAAGCAAGCAAGCGGCTTCATGATCACAAAGAAGCACTTAGTGGAAAAGTTAAACTCGCCGAACTTATTTCAAAACTTGCTGGTATGGGTGAACGTACACCGGAGCAACTTGGCGATGGCCAACGGTTCTCAGTTACTATAAACCTTGGTGCAGACCACCAAATTGCAATTGATAAAACAGTTAAGCCTGTACAGCATAACTCTATTGGTTCTATGAATAGTGGCATACAGAACACAATAGATGTAACAGCTTCAAACCAAATTAGTAGACCCATAGACCGTTTTGACTTGAGAGGTGACGTTGATGACCAATAACGTGTTTGAGCTTAATGGAAAAGCAAAATTACAACACGCCGATCCAAATCAAGATTTAATAACTGCACTCGAAGATGCATTAGCTGATGCACGTTCTGGTAAATTACGGAGTTTAATGGGCGCAGGTTTTACAAACGATGGTTTTCGTTTTGCAATTAGTGTATGTGAAGAAACACCTGTTTACCAAATGCTCGGTTCAATCGAAGCATTAAAACAAGAATACATAAATAAAACAGAACACACGTACAAAGATTAACAAAAATGACATCAATAAATTTCGATGCCCCGCCGACTGTTGCAAAGTTCATGAAGTCGGAAAGTTTTGGGCGTCTTGTTGCTGGCCCCGTTGGTTCAGGCAAAACAACGGGGTGTTTGTTTGAACTTTTTCGACGCTCCTGTGAACAAGCACCATCCCACGATGGGTATAGATACACAAGATTTGCTATTGTTCGCCAAACACTTAAGCAGCTAAAGGATACTGTTCTTAAAGATATTATCGAATGGCTCAAAGGTATTGCTCAATATAAAGTAAGCGATAGCACCATATACATTGAAATTGGCGACGTTCGCTCCGAATGGTTGTTGATACCACTCGACGATCCCGATGACCAACGACGCTTATTATCTATGCAGCTTACTGGGGCATGGATGAGCGAGTGCATTGAGATGGATATTGGGTTGCTCTCTGCGCTATCCGGCCGTATCGGTCGGTATCCGAGTGCAGCGCAAGGGGGTGCCACATGGTCAGGTATCATTGCTGATACAAACATGCCCACAGAAGGTTCTGACTGGCACAAGTTTATGGAGGTAAACACACCTCCCGATTGGATGATTTTCATTCAACCGTCAGGTATGAGTCAGCAAGCTGAAAATCTTGAGTGGCTTGTACAGACACCTGTTACCCTTAAACTCCCCAAAAATGATCCGCTCAGGCTTGCACAAGGACGCACTTATTACGAGCGCGCGGTGCGCAACAACACACCTGAATGGGTCACACGCTTTGTGCACGCGGAATATGGACCAGACCCTTCGGGGCAGGCTGTATTCAGGGAAAGCTATAAGAGGTCATTCCACACAAAAGACAGCTTAGAGCCCGTCTACGGGCGTCCCCTGATTGTGGGTCAAGATTTCGGGCGTGACCCTTGGAGCGTGATATGCCAACTTGATCACAGGGGGAGATTATTGGTTTTAGAAGAGGTTGGTGCTGCCAATATGGGGCTTGCCAAACACCTAGAACAAAACCTAAAACCCGCTCTTGCCCAACCACGTTACCTTGGGCGACCCATGGTCATTATTGGTGACCCGTCAGGCATCAGTAAAGGTTCAATTTACGAGTTAAACACGTTTGACGTACTTAAAAACTTGGGTTTTATCGCTATCCCTGCACCGACAAACAATTTAGAGCCGCGTTTACGCGCGGTTGAGAACTACCTATCACAACAACGTGATGGGGAAGGTGCGTTGCTTTTTGATAGGGGCCGGTGCCCAACACTCGTGCGGGCTATGGACGGGGGATATCGTTACGCCAACACCAGATCAGGGCAACGTAAGCCGGTACCGGATAAAAACGAATACTCTCACCCATCCGATGCGCTTCAATATGCAGCATTGGCGGCACAAGGTGGCATGGTTGAAACTGTCATCGCGCAGAGGTTACGTGGGAGGGTTTCTAATGGTCCGAATTTCAGCTCTGCTGCTTGGACTTAATTGCCCCGTATTAGTTACCTTCGTGGTAACTAATTAAGCTTATGTTTAGAATTATTACGTAATTTGCGGCGTCTACCTGATGCGTTTACATATGTGCGAATACACATAGTACATCCTGATGTTTGTGCATGGTAACACTCGTTACCGTTAAACGTGCAGGTAGGTAGCCCAACACAGGCAATCACTACACCCCCGCCCTCTAATTCGGCGGCCGTAAAAGCTTCTTCGACAGCTTTATCCCTTTTCATCCTTAATTACCCCGTAGTTGTGATCATCTTCGACCATAAAACTATACACTTCTTTTGCATCGTTAAGCAAATTGGTAGTATTACCTGTGCGAAGGACTGCATCGAGAGCATAACGTTTTGCTCCCATACGCAGATTTAAGTTCTCGTTAACGAGGGCTTTTTGACGGTTTTGCTGTTCTAACAGTGAAGACTCTGCCATAGCAGCTTCACGCTTTGCTTCTTCTAAGCGCTGTTGTTCACGAAGTTCTGAAGTAGTAATTATCATTTTTGTTGCTCCATTCGCTAAACCCTGCTTTAGCAGGGGCGCTTATTACGCGGGGTTATACGTGTTTGAATAGATACCAAATTAGGATAACTACTAGAATTACTCCAAGTAACCCGAAGCTTGATGAACCGTAGCGGCGGTAACCCATGCCACCCCCTGTAAGTGCTAATATAACAACTACAATTAGAATTAAAACAATTGGGTCCATGTTACCTCCAAGGTAATTAAAGCGCTTCAGCTACTTCTGCAAATTCTTCACGAAAAAACAATTCCAAAGATGCGTTCTGCACACCAAACGCCTTCCCCACCCAATCATTAAGGCGTACTAATTTTACACCTTGATCAGTAAACACATGCATGGAGCCGTCTGATAACGGTTCGCGCTTAGGGAATACGTGCTTTAGAGGGCGTAATGTTCTGAGGTTTCCATCCCACTGCACAGCCAGCACAACACGCTCCTGAGGAGTGTTTTTATATAACGTATATTTATGGGTTGCACTGGCTGGGTCGGGGTTAGGTGGTGAAGGAATGGGTGCAGAGCTAACTGCACTTACCTTAAGGGGCTTAAGTGGTTTTGGTTCATCCATAAATGTATGGTCCTCTTTTGTAATCACAAAAATTCCTCCCCTACCGTGGGGTTTTTCTACTCTATTCGCGCCGTAGCGTCTTGCCTCTGCACCGACCTTTCAAGACTTATGCTAGCTTCCCTGACTACAGCGTGAAGAGGGGTTTATATGTAGCATTGTTCTGTTATGGTTACAAGGGAGGTTACCCAAATGACCGACTAATTAATCCCGATAAACCAATGATGATTAAAAATAGAAAAATCACTGCTATAGGGTGCAGCGAATGCCATGCAACTATGGGCCATAGCAGTATAAAATGTGGCCCATAATCAATGAATGGGAACTGTGAAAAAATAAATATTGTAAGTGCAATACCTACAACAAGGTACAAAACCACGAACACAACAATAAAAGTAATCATTTTACCCCCTTGTTATTTTAACCACATAAACAATTGCAATTATAAACACCGTAAAAGCAAATGCATCAGGCCAACTCATGTCGGTTCTCCGGGCTTAATCTCGACGGGCTTAGAGTGCCAACGCGGGGCTCCTTCTAGGCCCGTCTCCAGTGCCCGCCGTACCACCCCGGCAACATTTGCCACAATTTCATTCCGACTATGCCCACCACGAGCATAGATATCATCAATATCACGCGCAATCTTGACGGATGCGGCGTCAATACCTTCCTGCGAGCGGGCGACGGTCATCTTCTCGACGCGGAGCTTATCCTCACCGCTGTTCTGGACGCGGTTGGTGTAAGCCTCTTCGGCGTCGTCCAGGGCGGTGCGCAGGCGTTCGTTCTCCGCCTGAAGCTCGATTATGAGCTGGTCGCCGCGGAACAGGTTGCGAAGCGTGATCAGCATGTCAGCTCTCCCGGTGCGGGTTGAGGGGTGAGAAGCGTTTGCGCCTGTTGAAGCGCGTCGGCGAGTGCCCACTTGTCCTGCCGATCCTCGCGCAGGATATAAGGCCAGTCTTCGGGATGGGCCTGATAGTGCTCCAGGGGATGAAGAACTGGAGGCTTGAACGCATTGGCGGCCTGTGCCAGCTCCCCCAGCGCCTGCTCCGCCTGCTCAAGGCGGGAGAGGATGGCTGCGTTCTCGTCAACCAGTTTGCGTTGTTTGTTGCCAATCAAACCACGCTGCCTTCGCCAATGGTCACCTAGTATCTCCAATTCAAGCATCCGCCCCGGAGTAGGCCAAAACAGCGTTACGGCATGAGATGGCTGGCACGGTTCCTCAGTTTCCGGGATAAGCTTGTATAACTTTTCCAGCGAGGTGCTAAGGCGATCCCAAGTGTCTTTGCGGACCCTCGGTCCTTCACCCCACTCGGTCTCGTCAAGTAGCCGCCACGCCTCAAACACGACTTGCCGAACAGTCTCTTTTGCATCGACCACCTCCTCGAAATCGGGACTGGGCTCGGGAGCGGGCGGCAAATCCTCAAAATACGTCGTGATCTCTTCAGGTGTGCTCATTGGAGGGCCGGAATAGTCTTCCTCCTCAGCCGGGAGAGATGGGGAGGCGACGTTTGCGCGCTCGTGTTGATCTATGAAGCAGTCAAGCCAGTCGCGGTTGTCGGCAAGAACCTCGCTCGGCAAACTAGGGGGAACGTCGCGCGGTCGCAGATACTCGCTAAGATCGTCAAGCGTCCGCTTGATCGAACGCAGGTAGTGCAATTCCTGCTCGGAAAGCATCTGCTTGCGCTCCCGCTCTCGCCTGTATGCTTCGCGAAAGTCCCGCCGCCCTTGTACGGCACTTTCGTACCGCTGTTTCCAAACGAGCGACTGACAGCCCTTCGCGCCACACTCAGGATCGAACCACTTGTGATCCTCGGGCACGGCAGAGGGTACGGGGCGGGCGGCGGCGAGGTAGGCGCGAACCGTGTGTTCAACGCTGTCAACCCAAAGCGCATCATCGGACATGAGCTCTTTAACCCACGCCCTGAAGCGCTCGCGGGCCTTCCCCAGCGCCTCCGCATCCAGGGTCACGGGATCGGTGGGGTTAGGCATCAATTTCTCCCGTGGCATTGATTATACGCACTGCTGAGTTGGCAACAGGGTCATTTACATGGAGAGTAGAAGAGGTAGGAAGGGTGGTAGGAGCAAATACAATATCCTTAACTGCAAAATTACGTATCTCTCCTTTATCTAAATCCATTGCACGTAAGAACCACTGTTCTTCATGATGCCATATATTCTTGCCGTACATAAATTGCTGCGGTTCAACACGGCGCTCGGATACTTCACCACGATAGTTTTTGTAGGTAAATATTAATGGGGGCATTCTTGCTGCTCCTTTGTTTCTTCACTTGCTCAAGCTGCTGTTCGCAGCCCGCTCGTTCGGGGGTTACTCAGGGGGTGTAAACCATTGTAATTCTTTTTCAGAATATATATGCAGAAACTCTCCTTCACCCCCTTCAATTTTATGCCCGACAAGGTAACGCGTTCCATTCAGTAAATGCACAACCCCACGCACTATTCCGGGACCAGAATATGCAGTGCCTTGCTTCCATACATGATCATTCACGTTAAATTTTTTATCCATAAATTACCTCCAAGGTAACTTCCGCGTAGTAAGCGGGCTGCGTATGCAGCTTGAGCGCACGAAGTAATGTAGGGAGTGTAAAAAATAACACGGCCAGCCCCTTCCATTTAAGAAGCCCAATCGCCACACAGGGGTATGTGAAGGGCATACCATCGGGCTCCACCGTGTTTAGTTTGATGCACGATGATGTGTTTGCATACCACCAAGCAAGACGTGATGCGATCCCTTCAAGTCTACCCAATTTCCATACGGTTATCTTACCTCGGGAACTTGCTTTGTATTGTTGGTGCCCAAAAACATTAGGTGAATAATGGGGCACGAGTTAATGGCTCTGGCTATATTGCCTCGCAACCGCCCGTCCTGAGCCTTTACCGTTCGTTGGTGGCCTACTTCTGCACTCGGGGCGCTAAAAGCTCAATCCCCATGCTCCCTCGACCTAGGTCACAACCGTAATATAGTTATGCTACCTCAATGTTTCAAGTAGGTTACAATAGGTAGCATAACTTTTTTTGTTTTTATAATTTTTATTTACCCGTGTGGGTCTTTACTTGTTTCGTTATGAATTACTCCGGCAAGGTGAAACCTATCAACGGTTTTCCCTGTACCGTTCATGACGTATACGGTTCCTTCATCAAACACCGTAAAAGTATGATCTACGTCGTTGTTCGGAAACGTCACGCTTTTATAGAGTGCACCGCTAGGGCCGTTAGGTACGTTTTCAGAGAAGTAACGTTCAGCTGTTATTGGCCCATTGGTTTCGTACAAGGTTTCTTGATCGGCGTAGTCTTGGTTTGTAGTGGGGTTTTGTTTTGGGACGCGGGTGACTGCTTTTAAAGTGAACATGTTCTGTCTTTCTCTATACTAGTGCCTTCCGGTGCTGATCGCACCTTCAGTTGCACGGTCTGTCTTCTAGGTGTTTCTGGCCTGTCTGCACTCTCCGGCATCCTGCACAAAAGCACAAGCGGTAGCTCCCTGAGGCCATTGTGGGGAGTATTGCACAAGTGAAGCGCTATGTCAAGTTGTGTTCTTTTAATGTTACAGGTGGTTTGGAGGGGTTTTGTATTTTTACCATGTAGGTAAATTTTGTGGGGGTTATTTTTTAGGTTTCAAAACCTTCTGGGGGGTTTTTTCATAGGTTTTATGTTTTCGGACTGGTTACTTTTGTGGTAATAACATAATATGTTTCCGGAAAGTTACAAGTGAGTTTTTTTAGGCTACGTGTTTACATACCACCCCAAAGCGGGCGGGCGGTGGCCTAGGGGCAAGTCCAGAGGGGGGTGAGGGTCAAACCTTCCCCTCCCCAAACCTAATACAGAGAGACGGCCAAGCATATAGCAAGGCAGCTAGGGAGACCGCTCCCCAAGCCTCTCAGGGAAGCTCGAAGTTACCACGATAGTAACAAGCGAGATTGAACCGGATCATAGCTGACAGGCGGTATCAAACCATCTGGCATCCAGGGAAAGCATGGCTCGACCATCATCCCGGCTCTGTCTAGGTGTACCGAGGGGATTGTGTGGTATTCCACGCCCCTGCTCAGATGCACTTAAGCGGAGTATCCCGCTTGAAGTCGCCGATTACCCGAAAGGTAATCGTATAGCGAAACGGTTAGACCGTCTAGGGCGTCAAGTCCGAAACGGTCTAACTTAAACACCATCAATCCTCTGGGTGTTTTAACACTCAGGGGTGCGATGGTTAAATGGTTACTCTATACTGGCTTCGCACGCTTATCCTGCCTTCGCAGGGCGTGCTACGTTGAGTGGCTTTTTAACCATCGTTACTTTGGAGGTAACACCATGTCGGACTGGAAAAAGGCTTATAAACCTATGTCCAAAACCGAACTACGGGCACTGACTAAGGGTCTTGTGGTCGGAACTTCGCTCCGTGTTGTGGTGGCTAAGGCCAAAACTGCAAGGCGCCCAAGGCTTGGAAAAGTGCCAAAGATGACGCTGTGTCGGACGGGGATCACGCGGGAAATGTTCTAAAGTTGGATTTTTGTGTGGTTTACCCTGGGGGTAACGATATAATATCATACATTATTTATAGGCGTAGGTCTAGTTTGTAGGTACGATAGGTTATGGTTTATAGGTGTGAACCTATTATAGATTACAGTTTACAGGCGTGAAACATTATAGATTACAATATATTGGCGTGTGTGAACGTACATAGGTTCACGCCTGTAAACTGTAATCTATAATGTTTCACGCCAATAATATGTAAATGATAATGAATATGAATTTTTGTTGATGTAGATTTCACGCTATAATTTCACCCCTCTGTAATCTATATCGGGGTAAAAACGGCAGAAAGCTTGGGCTTGCCCTCAAACCCCCCCTCTGTCTGTCTTAATGTTTAATAATAAATAATATATGTATATATAAAAGATAAACCCCCGTGAAAGGCCAACCTACGCCAGCCAAGGCTCTAGCTGTAGTTCTGTAGTTCTGTAGTTCTATATCTGTCTCAATATCTCTGTTATACTTGAAAAGCATATTTATCATTCTATATTTGTTATTGTAATAGGAGATGTAGGATGAACTGCCTCAACTGCACCGGCCCAACAATCGTCACCCATACCAAAAGGCATGGCAATGGCATCAGGCGCATTCGCCGCTGCAACAATTGCTCAACGCAGTTCTCCACGATGGAGATGCGATGCGGCGTACCTTTGGCAAATATGCCCGAAAACATCGAGCAGGAAAACATTCCTACACAACCAAACGTGGATTGGAGCGCGTATCACGCCGCACCGCCCGAGGATAACCGTCAGGTTCCCCCTGTCCCAAACCTTACCTGCCCGAAATGTAATTCACGTATGCTCACCAAAAGTTCCATGCGGACAGATAACAACACATATGTCCGCCGCATCGTGTGCAAGAACGATTTGTGTAAGCTCGGTGCATACGCTGAAACCGACATTGAGACCGGCCAAGTGAAGGTCACACCGAAACCGCCACGACAATGGTAGTAACTCTCCCCTATGCACATTCACTAAACTCGCCTTCGCGGGTCGTTCACTGTGCAGTAGTAACCCCAAAGGTAACAACATGCGCGCCCAACATTCACTCACGCGCTCGACCCGCCTTCGCGGGCCGCTTGTTCGTGGGTGCACCCGTGCAACCGTTAGCTATGCTCTTCTTGTGTACACACCCGACGCCCACTCACTCGACATGGCGACCCTCATCAGGTCCGCCCCACATGTTGAGAGCATCGCCCTCGCTGCCGACACCTATCAAGTATCGGACGATCTGCTTGTGCGGCTCGCCCAACAGGAAAGCGGCTTCAATCCACGCGCTCGCTCTCCTGTTGGCGCTCAGGGCCTCATGCAGTTCATGCCCGACACCGCCAAACACTTCAACGTCAACCCCCACGATCCCCATTCCTCGATCATGGGCGCGGCGAAGTATATCTCGCAGCTTCGCACAAGGTTCGGCAACATCGGCCTCGCCCTTGCATCTTATAATTGGGGTGGTGGCAATGTGTCCAAATGGCTAAGGTGTGTAGCGCGACGTCGCGAAGACGACATAGGAACGCGGAACCAATGTAAAGTGCCAACTGAGACCTTGCACTATGTGCAGAAGCTTACCGGCAAGCCGGTGACGTTTTGGGCGCGTAGCTCACGGGTTTAGTGCAATCAAAGATACATCACCCACTATTTACCTTGGATACCCCCGTAAATCACCAGGAACAGGAGCTACAGCCCCATTTAGGGGTTGTCCGGTACCACCCTACCCGAAACCTCAAACGCCAGTCCTAGGGCTGTTTCTGAAGCTCCCCGAACGAGCGCCCCTGCAAAGGCAGGGTCTAGCGAGAGAGGAAACAAAGATGCCTACTACAACCAACCACAAGGTCGCTGATCTTTTCGCGCAGTGTGTAAAGACAGATAACGGCCCTATCTCCGCCCGAAACCATAAAAACACGTTCTATTACGTGGGCAGCACGATCTACTCTTACGGTCAGCACTTCCCCATTGCATGGTTGACGCGCGATGATGTTGGCCCCTGTGTTGAAGTCACCACGCGCAAGTATTCATGCACAACGTCGCGGCACACGAGCTTGGTGCGCTCTGCACTCCCCCGTGCAGGTGTGCGTGTGAAGGGTTTCCTCGTGCAGGATAACTAACCCACAAAATAATAACAATTTGTACGGTTTCGGGCCTTGACCCAAGACCGTACCTGCGTTACATGAAGGTTACGGGGGTTACCTTCGTGGTAATTTTATTAGCTTCTAACCCCGAACGAGTGTCCCTGCTAAGGTAGGGGTTTAACGAGAGAGAAACAAAAATGAGTAACATCGAAGTTGACACGACCGATAACGGCAGCTACCCGGCACCGGATACCAAGCCTGTTAAGGGCAATCTCACTCACGACACCACCAACGACAACCGCAAGAAGGACCTTGATAAGAAAATCAGGGTTCTTGCGGCTGATCAGGTGAAGGGGAT
>QQTW01001399.1_pt1 | contig 16829 bp, 15 predicted proteins | sample 1904831 | NCBI WGS metagenome assembly QQTW01 (sample SAMN09435610, study PRJNA476489) | Subsurface metagenome, whole genome shotgun sequencing project. | reverse complement strand
AAAAATGAAGAAGTAAGAATCAAAATTTTAGACGCGCAGGGAATAGCGGTTTCTCATTACGAACGTAATAGCCAGAAGGATAAATTATGGTGGGATGGTTTCAACCCTAAAAGTTCCGCACCAATTAAATTTAATTATCGTACTCTAGGAACTGTAGAAGTTAGTTTATCTCAAGACAATTTAGTAAAAAATACTACAGTATTTTTTACTTTATCTATTACATTAAGTACGGGGCTAGGAATTTTAATTATTTTTTTTCCTACTAAATTAGTCGGTAGTATGGAAAAGCAATTAGAAAACTTAATTAAAACATTGCAGGAAGCTAAAGCTCAAAGCGGAGTATCTCAAGCTTTAGCCCAAGCTTCTGAACAAAGATTTCGTGACTTAGTACAGGGACTAGATGCGATCGTTTGGGAAGCAGACGCGACAACAAAGCGATTTTCTTTTATTAGTCAACGAGCGGAAGAATTACTCGGTTACTCTGTTAGAAAGTGGTTAAATAATGCGAATTTTCAGGAAACTTATATTCACGAGGAAGACTTAAATCAAGTTTTTAGTCGCTATCAAATAGCTGTAACTATGGGACAAGAACAAGTAATTGAGTATCGAGCCATTACTTTTAATGGTCGAGAAGTCTGGCTGCGCGACTTGGTACAAGCTGTTAAAGATGAGAATGGAAATACTACATTGCTACGGGGCATAATTGTCGATATTAGCCATTTTAAGCAAATTGAAAAACAATTAGTCCACAATGCTTTGCACGATATGCTGACAGGTCTTGCCAATCGAGCTTTGTTGATGCAACGTTTGGACAACTCCTTTCAAAAAGCAAAACATGATCGAGATTATCAGTATGCCGTATTATTTCTCGATCTCGACCGCTTTAAGTTAGTTAATGATAGCTTAGGTCATCCAATTGGCGATCGCCTATTAGTTGAAATTAGCCACCGTCTGAAAAAATGTGTCCGCGCTAGCGATACTGTGGCTCGTTTGGGAGGCGATGAATTTGCAATTTTGCTAGACGACATTGAAGATATCAGTTCTGCCACAGAGATTGCCGATCGCGTCAAAAATGAACTAGCCTTACCATTTAATTTAAGCGGTCACGAACTGTTTGCCGCTACCAGTATTGGAATTGCGATTAATAATCGAAGTCATGAGCAACCAGAGCAGCTATTACGAGATGCAGATACGGCGATGTATTACGCTAAATCTCAAGGCAAAGCAAGACATGAAATTTTTGATAGCAATATGCACTCCCAAGCTATAGCGGCTTTGCAGCTAGAAACAGACTTGCGTAACGCTATAGAAAACCAAGAGTTACAAATTTATTATCAACCGATCATAGTGTTAAAAACTGCGAAAATTACTGGATTTGAAGCTTTGTTACGCTGGGAACATCCCACTTTGGGCTTTGTTTCGCCCACAGAGTTTATTACCATAGCTGAAGAAACCGGGCTAATTATTCCTTTAGGAGAGTGGGTAATCCGCGAGGCGTGTAAGCAGTTGCATTTGTGGCAATTGCAGTTTCCTAGTGCAGAAATAACGATGAGCGTAAATTTTTCAAGCAAACAATTCGCGCAAACTAATATAGTTGAATCGATTAAAAACATCCTCAATAAATATGAGTTACAACCAAAGCAGATACATTTAGAGCTTACAGAAAGCGTACTTGTAGAAAATAATCAAGCGATCAATCAAACACTGAAGCAATTTAAAAATTTAGGACTAATTTTGTGCCTAGATGACTTTGGTACAGGCTATTCATCCCTTAGTTATCTGCACCGTTTCCCCATAGATATCTTAAAAATTGACCGCTCTTTTGTGATGGGTATTAGTAGCAATGGTGATAATAGTTCTAAAATTCAAATTATTCAAACTATCCTAGCTCTAGCTGAGAATATGGGTATGAAGGTAGTTGCCGAAGGTATAGAAACTCAACACCAACTGGCAAAACTTAGAGCGCTAAAATGCCAATATGGACAGGGGTATTTTTTCTCTAAACCTGTAAATAACAAAGCAATTGAGGATTTATTAGCTGCATCTCAATGGGAGCGTTGACACTGTTTTGAATAGCCCAGCGTCAGGTACGGTAAACTTATAGGCTATACAAAAAGTAGTTTTATTGAAAAATGTACACAGCATCACAAACCTCCGCGATCGCCTCTGTTGTCTTAGTAGCTTGCGCTATATTAGGTTGGGGATTTTATCGCGCTAAACCTTTGGGTAAACTAGGAATTTTAACGTGGTTGCAGTCGGTAATCTTAATTGCTCCTTGGTTATTATTTTTGGGCTTATTTGCCGCAGGTATTTCTATAAGTTTTGTGGGCATTCTATTTTTAGTTGTCACTTCGGTAGTAGCTTACATAGCCATAGAAAATCGGCTGAGAATTAAAAAAGCTCAAATCAAACCTAGCCTGATTGAGCAAAAAATCGCTGCAAATTCCGCTACTTCAAGTCAACCTACACAAACGGTTGTCCCGATTCTTTCAGCAGATATGCTGGCAATTAAAGGGATTTTTAGTATTGATACCTATTTTGCTGTAGAAATTATCCCCTATCAAGAAGGAGTAATTGTTAAAGGCAACTTACGCGGAGACCCAGAAGCCGTACATAAAAAGCTGACAACCAACTTGCAGGAAAAATTAGGCGATTCCTATCGGCTATTTTTGGTAGATAATGTAGACGCAAAACCTGTAGTAATCATCCTTCCCGCTAGTGCAGATGTGCGCCCAGTAACAGTAAGTCAGTATATTTTGGCTGTTAGTCTAGGAATTGCTACAATCGCCACGATTTGTGAAACGGCGGGGATATTACTAGGTTTTGATTTCTTTACTCATCCAGAGCGATTTAGAGAAGTTTTACCCATTGGTATCGGTATTATTGCAGTTTTAGCCGCTCACGAACTTGCTCATTATTTTGTAGCACGACGTTATCAAGTTAAATTGAGTCCGCCTTTTTTCTTACCAACTCTGCAACTAGGGGCTTTTGGCGCTATTACCCGGTTTGCGTCTTTAGTACCCAGTCGCAAAGCTTTGTTTGATATTGCTATTGCTGGGCCGGCGGCGGGGGGTTTGCTGTCTCTATTGCTACTAATTGTTGGTTTATTAATATCTCATCCTGGCAGTTTGTTTCAAGTCCCTACAGAGTTTTTTCGCGGCTCAATTTTAGTAGGAGTTTTAGCTCGGTTAATTATCGGTGCTAATCTCCACAATAATTTGGTTGACGTAAATCCGTTAACGGTGATTGGCTGGTTGGGTTTGGTCATTACCGCCCTAAATTTGATGCCTGCGGGGGTGTTGGATGGAGGAAGGGTTGTGCAGGCTATTTACGGACGCAAGACCGCAGGACGGGCTACTGTTGCCACTTTAATTATCTTAGCCGTTGCATCATTGGCAAACCCTGTCGCAATGTATTGGGCGATCGCAATTTTGTTTTTACAGCGTGAATTAGAGCGTCCTAGCCTCAACGAAATCACTGAGCCAGACGATACTAGAGCGGCTTTAGGCTTAGTTGCCTTATTTTTGATGATTTCTGTCCTTTTGCCGCTAACTCCAGCTTTGGCGGGGCGTTTGGGCATCGGTGGATAGTTATTCTACCCAACGCCAATTGTAACGATTCCAGTTATAAGCCCCTTGAATTTGGTACTCAGCACCATTACTAAAACGAATTGTACAATTTGTTTCATCTACAGCAATTACCGTACAAGAGAACCACTCACGGCTACAAGGGCCAGTTTCTTGCACCCATTCCCATAAGCCGTTAGATACTTCAATGCGATCGCCTAGCTTTAGTTTTAAAACTTCTTGGGCATATTTAGCAATGTGTCCGGGTTTAATGCGATTAAGCCACTCAAAGCCGTAAACTTCCCGGATAAACTGCATTGCTCCCGAATCGCGCCCTTGCAGCCAATCATTTAGTAGCTGGGCTTTCCAAGAGAGATTTTGCTGCTCTTGAACTTGAATATATTGCCAAAAGCTCTGACGTTGCTCAGAGGATAGTTCATCTAAAGGATTATTTGACCTGTTATCAGCTAAAGCTTTTTGCTCTATCAATTCCTCTATTACTTGCAGCATGATTTGTTTTTGCTCCTCACTTAAAGGGCAAAAATTGTAATCGCAACGGCTAAAAGCTGCTTTTAGAGCGGCTTCAAGATCGGCCTCTTTCATAGCTAACTTGCGCTTTGGCACTTGATTACATTATGACAAAACTTTATGATTTCCCCCAAGGTAAGGTAATTTTTTCCTGGGGCGATCGCGTGGTAAGCTCAGTGAGTTGCCTTTAAAGATTTTTTGGTGCAGTGTATGCGGTTAAAATCCCTATTTGTTGTCGCCTTAACTATGCTATTGGGGATAATTTCTTGGGTATATACTCCTTCAGCAAGTGCGCTAACTCAAATCAAGTTAACAGATGTTGGTTACAAAGAATGTCCGCCAGAGCTTGCTATGGGAGCGGTTACTAGCGGTGCAACCAACGCGGCTAATTGCTTTATTGTGACTGGGAAAGCCGAAAATAATTCTGGTAAATCTGTTTTTGACGCTGATGTATTTGGGCGCATTTACGATGCTAATAATGATTCAGTAATGCAAAACCGCACTAGACTAGGTTCGATTACTGAAATACCTGCGGGTGTAAGCGAGTTTAACATGAGAATTTCTGTACCCGCCAATCAGCCCTTACCTTTGCAACTCAAGCAGTTCAAAGCCGCAGGTTTTAGCGGACAAGTTAGAAGGTAGAATTTGTTCCCTTAAGAGATCCCCCCTAGCCCCCTTAAAAAGGGGGGGAAATATGGAATTATCCTTGTGCAAAACTCTGAGTGGGAAAATGTAGGATTATCTTTTGTAAGGGGATAGGAGCGGAGGCGCTAAGAGCCAGTGTTAGAAGTCTTTTGATTAGTATCGAATATTTGAACTCTTGCTTAAAACTTGCTTAAAAAAACAACCTGCAAAATATTCTCCCCCCTTCTTTAAGGGGAGTCAAAAAGCGGTGTAGCTATGCTTCCCGCTTTGTTGACGTGGGTTGGGGGGGATCTCCGACCCCTACACAAGCGCAGGGATTCCAGCTACAAAACCACCTAATAACTGAAGAATGATAATTGCCAACATTGGTGACAAATCCATCCCACCCAGGGGCGGAATAATTGACCGAAATAAGTTGAGGTAAGGGTCGGTAAGCTGGGCTAAAGTCGCAAAGGGCTGGTCATAAAAACTAATATTGGGAAACCAGGTTAACAAAATGCGAACAAATAATAAACCCGTGTAAATGGTGATGAAAGTAGACAGTGTACTAGCCAGTAGCGCGATTGAAGACATAATTTATCAAGTGGTAGGTTTTAAAAGTAATACAGGTTTGACTTTAATTTAGCTGATTTCTACGAATTTTTGATCGGGCAATAGTCAGAGTTAACCAGACAACTATTATTCCCCTAAAGTAGTACGTTCTAAATTGACTTTAGGTGGATTGCCGTTGACATTGCCTAAGTTTAAGCGTACTTCGTCAATGGTTTCGTTTAGTTGAGCAATCTTGTCTTCTAAAGAGCGCCGCGCGACTTCAATGGTTTGCTCCGAGGAAGCTTTAAGCGGTCGGCGTTTTGACCTTGAGTTATTGCCATCAACTAAGTTAGATTTGCGCCGGGTTTCGGTATTACTGTCCGCTTCATTCAGCACTCTAGACGCAAGTAGAGCGCCAATTACACCACCAACGACACCGCCTACAACTGTCCCAGCTATAAAGCCCCCTGTAAATCCATCGCGCTGATGCATATGCTTGCTTCCTGCAAAAATGACTCGTTCTAAATACCAACTATTTTACCGAAAGTATTGATGCTTAAGTGCCAAAAGTGCGATCGCCAGCATCTCCCAATCCTGGCACAATAAACCCTTGCTCATTTAATCCTTCGTCAATGGCTGCACTATAAATAATTAAACTTGGATAAGCAACGCTGAGTTTTTGCAACGCTGGAGGAGCAGCTACTACTGATATAATCCGCACCCTCGCCGGATCTACTCCTCTATCTACTAATTGTTCCATCGCTGCCATAATTGAGCCGCCCGTTGCCAACATAGGTTCAGGAATCAATACTCTAGTTTCTGGTGCAAACTGCGCGGGTAATTTGTTGAGATAACAACTAGGTGTAAGGGTTTCTTCATCTCGCACTAATCCTAAATGATAAATTGAGGCTAAAGGCAACAATGTCTGCGCTCCTTCTAGCAACGATAACCCGGCTCGTAAAATTGGTACTACTGCAATGGGAATCGTATAATCAATTGTTGTCGCCTCGCAAGGTGCTAAGGGAGTTTGCACAATGGTATCTTCTGTCGGCAACCAGTCGCGGATAGCTTCGTAAGTCAGCCAGCGCCCTAACTCAGTCATTGCACTTCTAAACAATACTGACGGCGTAGCCTCATCGCGGGCAACTCCTAACCAATGTTTGATTAAAGGATGGGGGGGGACGTAAATACGCAGTTGCAGCGTCATAGCTAGGGGTAGCACTTCTCTAAATGCCTCATCATAGTATTCTTGCGGTCAATCTGAAAAAAAAGTCAGTTTTGCTAGGTTTATTTTTGCCGCTAGTTGAAAATATTTTGCAATAGCTATTGACATAGATTCTCAATCAAGCTTATAGTAATTTTTAGTGTTCTCCTCTCTTTAAGGATCGGCAGATGGATAGGTCGGCGCAATCCGCCTACCCATCCTGTTTTTTTGGTGATAGTTCTAGGAGCTAAAAAGCGCTAAACTGTATATCCAGCAAGCGCGAGAATTTTATCTAGAACTCTTAAACATTGACTTATGCCTACTGCCAAAACTTTATTTGATGCGATCGTGATTGGTTCTGGTATTGGGGGCTTAGTTACGGCTACTCAGTTGGCGGCGAAAGGCGCTAAAGTGCTAGTTCTAGAAAGCTATCTCATTCCTGGGGGAAGTGCGGGGTATTTTGACCGCGAAGGCTACCGTTTTGATGTCGGCGCGTCGATGATTTTTGGTTTTGGCACTGAAGGTACTACAAACTTACTAACTAAAGCACTAAAGGCAGTTAATGTTAGCTTAGAAACTATCCCCGACCCGGTGCAAATTCATTATCATTTGCCGAATGATTTAAAGGTAAAAGTTCACCGCGATTATGAGAAATTCTTGCAAGAACTAACAACTTGTTTTCCGCACGAACAGCAAGGTATCCGCCAATTTTACGATGAGTGCTGGAATGTCTTTAATTGTCTCAATCGGATGGATTTACTTTCGCTCGAAGAACCAAGATATTTAACGCGGGTATTTTTTCAGCATCCTTTAGCTTGTTTGGGTTTAGTAAAGTATTTGCCCCAAAATGCCGGAGATGTGGCGCGAAAGTATATTAAAGACCCTTTGTTATTGAAGTTTATTGATATAGAGTGCTACATCTGGTCGGTAGTTCCTGCCGACTTGACACCGATGATTAATGCGGGAATGGTGTTTTCTGACCGACATTATGGCGGAATTAATTACCCTAAAGGCGGTGTTGGTCAAATTGCCCAAAAATTAGTAGATGGGCTAGAAAAAGCTGGGGGCGAAATTAAGTACCAAGCTAGAGTTACAAAAATTGTGACCGAAAACAATCGCGCTGTAGGTGTACGGTTAGCGTCTGGGGAAGTTTATCGGGCAAAAAGGATTGTTTCTAACTCGACACGCTGGGATACTTTCGAGAAGTTGCTACCAAAAGCAGAAATGCCAGCTTCCGAGAAAAAATGGCAGCAGCGCTACCAAAAATCTCCGAGTTTTTTAAATATGCACTTGGGTGTAAAAGCGCAACTGTTGCCTGTCGGTACAGAATGCCATCATATTTTGGTGGAAAATTGGGACAAGATGGACGAAACTATTTTTGTTTCGATTCCTACGTTACTAGACCCAGATTTAGCCCCGGCGGGTCATCATATTATTCATACATTTACCCCAGGTTGGGTAGAAGATTGGCAAGGACTTTCTCAGTACGAGTACGAACAAAAGAAAGAAGCGGCGGCGGGGAAAATAATTAAGCGTTTAGAGCAGATTTTTCCGGGGTTAGATGCGGCTTTAGATTATATGGAAGTGGGAACGCCTCGCACTCACAGGCGGTTTTTAAATCGCCAAGATGGGACTTATGGCCCTATACCTCGGCGGAAGTTGATGGGATTATTGGGTATGCCCTTTAACCGCACATCGATACCTGGGCTTTATTGCGTGGGCGATAGTACGTTTCCCGGACAGGGGTTGAACGCGGTAGCTTTTTCGGGCTTTGCTTGCGCTCATCGCGTGGCGGTAGATTTGGGACTTTAATCTACAATTAGAGTAGTTACAAATATTAATAAAACTTATCGTGATAACTGAGCAACAGGTAATTGGCAGCGTTTTTGACAAACTAACTTGGGACTGGAAAGGTTACAAGATTGGCTATACAGTCATGGGTACGGGACAACCTTTAGTGCTAATTCATGGATTTGGTGCTTCTATCGGACACTGGCGCAAAAATATTCCTGTATTAGCTGCGGCGGGATACCAAGTATTTGCGATAGATTTACTTGGTTTTGGAAGTTCTGATAAGCCGCCTTTAAACTACACAATGGAAGTGTGGGAAGAATTAGTTAAAGATTTTTGGACGGCGCATATTCAGCAACGGGCGGTATTTGTTGGTAATTCTATCGGTGGATTATTAAGCTTGATGGTAATTGCCAATCATCCAGAAATTGCGGCGGGTGGAGTTTTAATTAACTGCGCGGGTGGACTTAGCCATCGTCCCCACGAACTAAATCCGCCTTTGAGGTTTGTAATGGGAGCATTTAACCGACTGCTTCGTTCTAAAATTACTGGCAGAGTTTTGTTTAATAGAGTGCGGCAAAAAGGACAAATTCGGCGGAGTCTAATGCAAGTGTACCGCGATCGCACGGCTGTTACCGATGAGCTTGTAGACCTGCTTTATCAACCATCTTGCGACGCAGGGGCGCAACAAGTTTTTGTGTCAATTTTAACTGCACCTCCAGGGCCAACGCCAGCCCAGTTATTGCCTAAAGTAAAGTGTCCATTATTGGTAATTTGGGGAGAAGCTGACCCTTGGACTCCGATTAACGGCGCGAAGATTTATCAAGACTTGAGCGCCCAGGGTCAACCCGTGCAAGTGAAACCGATTGCAAATGCTGGTCACTGTCCCCATGATGAAGCACCAGACAAGGTAAATCCGCTAATTATTGATTGGTTGGCTCAAACGGTGTAATGTGGGCTGCCGCCTCAGTACGGGGCGGCAGCAAAACTTGTTGAATGCTCATAAATAGTGCGTTTATTAATAGATTTAACTCTAATTGCCACCAAGTAAGCGATTAAATTCATCTTTGATGATCGCATAACACGCGCAAGAGGTATTTTCTAAAGCTTGTCTATTCTTGATAGTAATACTGCCTCGACTGTAGCTAATGAACCCCGCCTTTTGCAGTAGATTGCAAACTTCGCTGACACTTGCCCGTCGCACGCCCAACATATAAGCGAGGTATTCTTGAGTTAGCGGAAACTGGTCTCCTTCCACGCGATCTTGAGTCATCAGCAGCCAGCGACAACATCGCTTTTCTATCGAATGCAATCCATTACAACTGACAGATTGAAATACTTGGCTTAAGAGTGCTTGAGTATAGCGTTGGAGTAGGTTGTATAGGGGGCTACCTGGGGTTACATTACGATTAAATACCTCTGCTCTCATCCTGACGGCGTTGCCTGGAATCTGGGCAACAGCTTGGTTAATACTGCGATCGCCTGCCAAAAAAACAAAGATGCCGACCATTCCTTCTTTGCCTACTGTACCTACTTCAACACCCGCGCCATTTTCCATCAGGTTAATTAAAGACATGACTGCATCGGTGGGAAAATAGATATATTTGATTGGTTCATTTGCTTCGTAGATAACTTGCTTGTGTGGCAAATAAACAGATTCTAAGTCGGGTAGAAGACGCTTGTATTCCTCGGAGGGTAAGGCAGCCAAAAGCCGATTTTTACTTAAATTATGGGTTGTTTGAATCACAAAGATTTGAGGGTTATTTGCCTCCGTTAGTATTCATACAGTTAACACGAGGATAATTTGACAGCTTCTAGCCTTAGACGAATTATTTGTAAACAAACTTAGTAAGCGATCGCACGTTCTGACTTTAGGCTATTTTTCCGTACAGTATTTGTGGTTTGTGCTTGAGATAGTAACAAATTATATTTTCTAAATCTTCTAACATATAAGGTTTAGTAAGGTAGTCGTCAAAACCTGCGGCTTGTATATGTTTTCTTTCCTCTTTCATTGCCATTGCGGTAACTGCAATAACTGGAATTGCCGATGTGAGAAAATTTTGTTTGAGGCGATGCAATACTTCTAACCCGCTAATATCAGGCAGAGCAATATCTAATAAAATCAAGCTTGGTTGGTAACACTGGGCTAATCTTAGGGCTGTCTGCCCATTAGACGCAGTAATACTAGCGTAGCCAAGGCTTTCTATAATCAAGCTACTCAGCAATAAGCTATCTTCGCGATCATCTACCGATAGAATTAAAGACATTAGACAAGCCGTATTGATGCAACGTTTTATATAAACGCACTACTAGATGTAGTCCCACAAGCTTAAATTTATCTTTTTACTTAATTACTTGTCTGCCCGTTATCGTACACCACAGCAGAAAAACTATCGGTTCATTGTTAGCGGATGTCAGCACATTGCGGTTATTGTATTACTGGCTACAACCTACTAATTAGCTTGTCGTATTCCGCGTGAGTTCCGATCCAAAACTAAGAAATTCCGCTTTTCACTTCAACACCTAAAGCCCGGTAATCTAATCCGGCTCGAAGCGATCGCACCTTGGCTTGAATTGCGAGACTTTGCAGTTTATATGTAGGTAAATGCGAAGTCTCGTATTAGCTATTATCCTCACAATGAAGCCCTAGATCGTGTAAATCCGTTAATTATTGATGTGCCTCCATATAAGCTCGTAGCAATTGATTGATCTGTGTCTGATATCCTCGCCCTTGAGACTTAAACTACTCCAATACATCACTATCAACGCGGAGCGTAACTTGAGCTTTGGTTTTTGTCGCAGGTAAACCCCGCCGCACTAGTGCTTTGGCAAACATTTCTGGTGTAATTTCCGGACAATCTGATAAATCAATATCTTCATCGCTCATCGTGTCCAATCGTTGCCAATCAGTTTGAGAGTTGCTCGAAGTAAATTCGTTGTTCATATTTTGTCGCTTTTCTTGCAGAAATAATCCGGCTGTAATCCTCACGTTCTGTATGGACAACGGCAATGACTCGCCCTTGCAACAAACCGAATGTGACAAAACGCTGCTCTCCATAACTATAACGAGCGTCCTCAACCGTTAAAATATCGCCATCGAAAACGGCAGGAACATCAATGAAATCGACTCCATGTTTACGAAGATTAGCAAGACGTTAACGCACAGGAGATCGCGCTCACAGGATTAGATTAAATCCTCAAGGATGGAACGTACCAGCAATTGCCAAGATTGTTGAATGTCACCAGCATACGGTAAGAGCAACGCTAGGCCGATGGCAGCAATTGGGGTTGGGCGGATTGTGGGAAAAAGCAGGACGAGGGGCAAAACGTAAAGGGCTGGAAGCCGACTGAGAATATGTGCAGCATGGTTTAGAGCCTGTTTATGATCTTTTCATTATCAATGCGAGGAAAGCAAGGACAATGAACTGTAAGCTGGTGTTGAGTTTTCTTTCGCAGTTTTTCCATAACCGTCTGCACTTCTCAAGCCAGGCAAATAAACATTCTACTATCCAGCGTTGAGGGATGACTGCAAATGTATGCAACTCATTGCGTTTCGCGACCTCCACAGAAGCCCCTAGTATCGTATAAGTTTCATCCGCGAAACGCTCACCCGTATAACCGCCGTCAACTAATACATTCAGGACTGACGATAAACTATCCTGATGAAAATGGAACGCTGTCAAAGCTCCTTTTCGATCCGTTACGTCCGCCGTTGTGACGGCAATCGCATGAGGTAGACCTTTGATATCAACAGCAATATGACGTTTGATTCCTGATACCTTTTTACTAGCATCGTATCCTTTGTTTTCGGCACTGTCCGTATTCTTGACGCTCTGCGAATCAACAATGCAAAACGTTGTTTTTTCGTTGCGACCAAGGTTCACGCGAACCGCCCCAACCGCATTTTTTTAATGCCTGCTCTAGCAGGCTTGATTTCTCTTTTGATGCCCTCTCATTCCATCGGCAGAAATAAGAATACACTGTTGTCCATTTCGGATACTCCCGTGGTAACATCCGCCCTGGCAACCGCTTTTTAATACATATAGAACGCTACAAAATACGTCGTATATGTCGATTTGCCTCGGTTTTGTCTTTTTCCGCGCACTTTCCAGAAGCGCACGTATCTTTTCAAATTGTTCGCGACTCACGTCGCTTGGGTAGTTTTCTCTCATCCTCTCAATTTACGCCCATTTCAGCCTTTTTGCCAAAAAAGATCGTAAACAGGCTCTTAGGGCTAGTCTTGCGGGTTTTGGTGACTGCGGCTAGTGTTCCAGAGCGCACTGGAGCCAAAGTAGTTCTCAAACGAGTTCATGATATGGGAAATCAGGTCAAGCGGTTGCACACTATTTGGATGGATGGAGGATACCGAGGGGAAGAATTCAGCCGATGGGTGATGAATATGTTGCGGTGGATTGTGGTAATTGTTCTTAGACCTTTAGAAAAACAACGTTTCGTGATCCTTCCAAAACGTTGGGTGGTAGAACGAACCTTTAGCTGGCTGAATTGGTGTCGGCGCTTGAGTAAGGATTATGAACGGCTACCGGGAACTTCAGAGACATTTATTTATATTGCCATGATTCGTATTATGGTCAAACGATTGGTATAGTTTTTGACGGGCTTCGACTTTTAAAACATCCTCTAACGGGTTAGAGCGCAGTAAGTTAGTTTGAGCTTGTAGGGTTACGCATTACATAATGGGTTCCATAACTAGGAAGTATTCATTGAGGCGACGCACTCGGCTAAATCTATTTTCTAGTTTAGAAAGCTTATTATGTAATGATTTTTGGCACTTTCCTACCTAATCAGACTTAAAGAATTTAATTGCAGGGGTTTGATGGTAAAACCACCGTAAAGATTGTCCCTACATTAACCTTACTACTCACTTGAATCCACCCCTGATGCAGATCAACACACCTTTTAGCGATCGCAAGTCCTAGTCCAGTTCCTTGAATTTTACCCACATTACTACAGCGATGGAAGGCTTCAAATAGATTGAGTTGCTCGTCTATTGGTATACCAATCCCCTGGTCTTGAATCTGGAATGTCACACTGTCAGGCTGACAGTTCAAATCAAACTGAATTTTTCCACCTTTAGGAGAGTATTTAATAGCATTAGAGAGTAAATTACTGAAAATGTACCTTAGTAGCTTTTCATCCATTTCAGCTAAATCACAGTTTCCTTGGTGAGTAAAAGTAACGGCATACTGTCCATTTGTATTAAGTTGCAAAGCGTCTATGATTTCATGACAAAATTCAACTAAATTCATAGGTGTAGGTTCATATTTCAACCCCCCCGCTTCAGTGCTTTCAAGAAGTAACACTTCGTCTATTAGATGAATAATTTGGCTAATAGCAGCTTTAATTAGATCGAAGTATGTATCTCTTTTTTCCTCTGTCAACTTTAAATTGTATTGCAGTAACTCCACAGAGTTCCGAATTGTGGTCATGGGAGTACGAAACTCATGGGAAGCTATGGCAATAAAGCTTGACTTGAGCAAATTAAGTTGCTGCTCCTGTTCCAATGCTCGAAGAATACTTTGCTCACTCTCCTTCAGCTGCTTGTGGATTTCTCCTCGCTCAATGGCGTAGCGGAGACTTCGCACTAATAATTGAATCGTAATTTGATCTTTAACAAGGTAATCTTGCGCTCCTCTATTCATCGCTTGCAGTGATAGTTCTTCGTCATCCATCATCGTTAGAACGACAACGGGAATATCAGGAACGGCTGTACGAAATTCTGCTAATGTATCTAATCCTTCAGAGTCTGGAAGGTTAAGGTCTAGCAAGACTACATTAAAAATTTGTTGCTCACAGGCATCAATAGCTTGGCTTAGGCGTTCAACGTGGATTAGGCTCCCGCCATTACCTGAGCGGCTAAACATCTTGCAGAACAAGTCGGCATCGCTGATGCTATCTTCAACCAATAGAACGTGAATTTGTTTTATTTCCATAAAAGTGAAATCTATATTGACTACCTGAAGAAAATTATTACTAAGGCTCGACTTGTTCCTAAATCCTAAGTTCTGGGCAATTTTGTTTTCTCGTCGATAACCAACAGGGCGGCTCTTATAGTTGAATCAAGATTGCTATATCTCTAGTACCTCAATTACAAATTTTTCAAGAGCTTATTCTGTAGGTAACCTTACTGCTGCCACCCAAAAAGTACTAATTAGCTCCACAACCTTGATGAACTGATGGACATCGAGGGGCTTAGTCACGTAGCAATTGGCATTGAGGTTGTAAGACCGGAGAACATCATGTTCGTCGGCGGAAGTTGTCAGAATTACAACAGGAATTAGCTTAAGGATTGGGTCTGATTTAACTGCTGCCAGCACCTCTCGACCATCCATTCCTGGCAGATTTAGGTCGAGTAAGATCAAATCTGGACGGGGAACACTGGCATACTCATCCTGCTGGTGGAGGTATTCCATTGCCGTCTCGCCATCCTCAATCCAATGCAGGTTGTTAGGGATTCTATCTTGATTAAAACCTTTAACGTTAGATTGATTGAAGCCTTTGATGATTAAATTGGCATCACTAGGAGAATCTTCAATTAACAAAATCTCAACGGTTCTAGACATCTGAGTTTTCATAGTGGGGTAGAGTAAAATAAAAGGTAGTTCCTGATTTTAGCTGCGATTCAACCCAGATATGTCCGCTGTGACGCTCAACAATCTTTTTACAAATTGCCAGACCAATGCCAGTACCAGGGAACTCTCGACGGGTGTGAAGACGCTTGAAAATTTCAAAGATGCGTTCAAGATACTGAGGCTTGATGCCAATGCCATTATCACGAATAGTAAAAATCCATTCGTTTGTTGATGGGGTATAGCCCTCGCGGCTCTTAGTCTTCCCATCTCCTCTAACAGCGCTAATATGAATCTTTGGTGTGTCCTCTCGGCAGAATTTAATGGCATTGCCAATTAGATTTTGCAATAGCTGCATTACTTGGGTTTTGTCGGCAACTACAGTTGGCAAAGGATCTTGGGTGATAATGGCGTTAGTTTCGGCGATCGTCACTTGCAAATTATTTATTACCTGACTCAGAACTGTGTTGCAGTCAGTAGCAGCTAACTTTAAGTCATAAGTGCCTACGCGGGAATAGATCAGCAAGTCTTGAATCAACTGCTGCATCCGCTTTGCTCCATCCACGATGTAGCTAGTGTATTCCAGGGCAGACTCGTCTAAAAGTTCTTCATAGTCCTGCACTAAAAGTTGAGTATAACCTGTTACCGCTCGTAATGGCTCTTGCAAGTCGTGGGAAGCCACATAAGCAAATTGCTCTAGTTCTTGATTAGACCGTCGTAAATCCTCATTTAGCTTTTCTAATTTAGCCAAAGCATCACGAATGTTTACTTCTGCCTGCTTGCGCTCAGTGATGTCACGCACGATTACTACATACTCTTGGAAATTTAGAATAGATGGTTGAGAGATGGTTAATTCAATTATGCGTAGACTTTGATAACCTTCTAGAGTATGTTCGCTCCGGTTAAGCCATTGCTCTGGTCGCCCTGCCAGATTAGAGAAGAATTTATTTAAGTGATGTCCGAGCAAAGCCTGGGTATTTATTTGAAAGAGTTCTTTAGCTGCTGGGTTTGCCTGACGAACTGTACCTCCTTGATCTAGAACTAAAATAGTATCTGGAACAGTGTCAAGAGTAGTGATGAAGATGTTTTTCGCTTGTTGCCTTGCCTCATCAATAGCTGCAATCTGTGGCAAAGTAGTCCAGCAGGCTATTCCTATTCCTACAAACGACAGCGTTACCAATAGAACAGCCAACAGCGCACCATTAGGTTCGCTAGAAGTTCTATCTAACTTACCGCTAATAACCCAGCCTATTGTAGTGCTACTACAAATTAACAAAACTAGGACAAGCACCTGTAGCATGATGAAGTCTTGGTTTTTGTTGCTAGGTTTAACATGATAACGTCGCTGCCACCAAGAGGGATAAAAGGGCGCAAATTGAACGCGGCGTAGTAACTTGTCTCCTATCAAAATGAAAATAGGCAACACGAGTCCGAGTAATAGGTCTTTCCAACCCCAAGAAAAACCTCCTACTACCAGGACAACCGCCTCTACTAGGAAAAAAGCCAGCGACCACCAAGGAAATAGCACCTGTTGTTCATTTCGGCGTAACCATAGTCCGAGATGAACTCCCATGATAGAAGTTAGGTAGCTAGTACCTGCCACCACCACTACTTGAGATATATCTCTCCAAGCCAAACATAGGAGGCTAAGGACAAAGGTAAAGATAAGAGCGGGTTCTAACACACCTCTTGGAGAAACAACTGTAAATACAGGTGAAAGCTGACCGTCCAAGGCAAGTTGAAACAAAATTCGAGATGTATTGGCAACGGCAGTAGCAGCACTTAGAAGACAACAAAAAGCAATCAAGAGTGTCACTAAAAATGAAGCTGATTGCCCCCAGAATGGACGGGCTGCTGCTAAAAGATTTAAGTATAAATTGTCTCCCATCCCTGACCTAGTAGCCAGTTGCATCAGTACCCAAGAACCACCTAGAAATACGGGAGGAATCAGCCAAGCAGACCAAGAGAGAAACCGTA
>QQTW01001398.1_pt1 | contig 16831 bp, 13 predicted proteins | sample 1904831 | NCBI WGS metagenome assembly QQTW01 (sample SAMN09435610, study PRJNA476489) | Subsurface metagenome, whole genome shotgun sequencing project. | reverse complement strand
TCTACACCCAAATCTGTGATTAGTGAAACCCGTATACCTCTTGGCGAGTAGTTTTGGCGTTGTGGTTGTTGTATTGTGTGGAGTTCTATCGCTATTAAAATTTTGGGTTTGCCACGTCCTCCTTCCAGAAGCCTGCAATCTAAATTAAGAGCCTCATTCTGCAAGGTATCACACGTATCATAGATTACCTTCTAGGCACTATGGTGCATACCTTACGCCAGGTCGTAATTGAATGTCATACCAACCAACAGTTCCTGCCAATTACCTCGGGGGATCTTACAAATCGATACCAACTTGAAGATACTAACCAACTTCTTATCAAGAGATTCTTGATAAGCATGTTCCTGTTCTACAATTCAAACATCAGCAGTCATCAACGACTTGTAGCGCATACCAACTTGACTAGAGGTACCTTCATCCCTGAATATTTCAGATCGCAACTTTAACCACTAGACACTATGCCCATAGACGACTCAACAAGACACCTTCAGACATGTGCCAATTGTTCGTAGTAATGTGATATACCTGGTACAAGTACACTCTAGCATGAAAGGGTACGAACAAAGCAAGTAGGAAAGGCAATAAACAAGAGGAAACAAGAGCATGCATAGCTATCCAGTCAAAACCGGACTCGAGATGCTGGTGTCTATTGAAAGCCAAGCTCTCCCTTGCTTATGCACTTGGCTCCGCTTCTTCTTTGGCTCTACTCCAAACACCAGTATCTTCGAAACTGTTTCGCCGCCCCCAGTTCCTGGGCTGGCGCTTCAAAAATGCGCCGACAGCCCCAAGGTACCCCTCGTGGCGGAGGAAGTAGGCCATTTTCTCGCCTTTGGACCAGAACTTGATAGCGTACGATAGAGTGTTCATTGTCTGTCTGTGGCCTCTGATGAAAGAACCACCGAAGTAGATGTGTTCGAGATTATGCTTCTCCGACTGGAGGTAGGCAATCTGACCGATGTTGTTACTGTGTCAACGTTAGTGATTAGTCACGGCTATCGGAAGTGCTATGTAGAGCCTCCAGCATACCTGATAGCGTATAGCAGACTTCGACTCATGTCCTCGGCAGTGAAGCTATGTGCGCCCTCGTCCCGTCGATGATCACCATAATCCTGGTGCCGGTCGCCATTAGAAAGCCCTCCGCCGTCCTCCGCATCACGTTCTGCTTGGCGCTTCATCCTGAAGACCTTTCCAAAACTGCTGGCAATAGTACTACTCTTTAGCCCAATCTTGCTGTAGTCGGTACCATATATGTCTCCAACAAGCATGTCCACAGCAGCGTTGTCGCCTCGCTCAGCCATTGCAAGCATCTCGTCAAAGGTCCTTGCTCCTGTCAAGAGGGATAACAAGCCCCAAAGCGTACCACCTCCCAAAGATGTACCGCCTATTCGCTCGTAGTTTCGCGGACCAGAGACCTTGATCATGGAAACACCAGAGCCGATGTTTACAAGGAGATATGGATATATGTCTGCGCGAGCTTCGGCAAATTGCATAGGATCGGTATCACTGTATGAGAACACCTCTGACGGGATCTCTGTAATGAAGAAATCGAGACCTAGGGATCAGTCAGTAACCACAGGAGATGGATTGGCCACTTTGACTAATCTTAGGTGACCTACCAATGATTAGACATTCCATCTCATCCTCACGCAGCACCTTCACGCCCAAAACCTCCTTCATCTTATCATAGTACTTGTATGCCCCGCCTCCAGTTGCCATGACACACAGCTCACCTGGCCTGGATCCGTTGAGTTTCTGTTGCTTGACCTTTAGCTGTTGTATGAATTCGAGACACGTGTCTATCCTATCGGTCTCGAACTTGAGGAAGTTGAGTCGGCCCCCAGGCTCCGCAGATTGCGGTTCACGGGAGAAGTAGACCAACTTCGCAAGTGATCCACCGATCTGAACAATCAACTGTTAGCAAGAGCGGTGCCATGCTTGAGACAACAATGCTAATCTCCAAACACATACATCCACAGCGACATGGCTGACCACCGCCGTATGATTGGGAAGCCTGATATCTGTTGTCTCGTGCTGAGCTCCATCTTCGGCGGCGCCATTGGCTGAGGCGGAGTCTTCGTCGACAATGAAAGCCCCTTGAACATTGATCTTCACTGAGCCTGGGCGCGTTATCGTGCTGTCAATTGTACTGGCACAGTTCCGAGGTTGATGAGCTTGGGCGGGTTCTTCCGGCGCAATCATTGTCGCATCGAAGCTCTTGGGTCCGTCCAAATCTAATGGCCCAGTGCCAGATCCTGCGTCAAGCTGCAGATGAGCTTTTGGAATGCATTGAGTATGATGGCAATAATCTCTAGAACGAATTTCCGTAGAGCGCTTTAGCTTTGAGTAAGCAACCCTGTCTATCCCGGCTTATCCTTTTGTCCAAATTATGGACCTTCATGAAATCCAAAGCTCGCTGGTGCCAAGCAGCACTACTCAAGAGCTACGAACTCACTATTCTGATCGTGGGACAACAGAACCCGAATCTTGAGATACATCTCGAGGCGTGTGGAATGAATTATTCTAAGCCAGTGGTGTACGAGGTACATCTTTGGTCCTGCTTCTCGGGTATCATTCTTCGAGTCGCACCTATATCAACATCCCAGCAAATTTATCAATTTTCATATCGAGTTGACTTTTTTCTGATATTGATATGAAAGGCCGGCTTCACAGTTGGCTTTGGATTCGGATGAAGAAACTTCCGTCTCTACGCATGATTTCGAACACTAGAACACTTGTGGCCGTGCAGGCCTACCATTATCGCTGCAATACCGAAGATATTGTCGGGGTAAAAAACGATGACTTCACACGGTATAGGGTGTGTCAATTGCTGCTTTGGCACCATAATTGCCCCTCGCTTGCTTCAAGTGAGAGACTCCAACTCTTCGTATGATGGCAAGCTTTCCCGAATGACCTTAAGTCTGCCCCATTCAGGCTTGACCCCAATGCCACCCTCGTCATCAACGACCTTACCTCGATCCCACTCCCTGCCTTCCCCTTTCTTGGCCCATCGTACGTCCTCTTCTCTTCTCTCCCCACCCTTCTCCCACTTTTGCACTTCGTCCTCTGTGAAACCGGCTGATCTTAGCCGTTCTGCCCCCTGCTGCTTCCAGCGTTGGCGGTCTCGTAACGCTTCTAGAGCTTGGTCCCAATCATTCTCGGAATCCGAATTTGGATGAACGTCAACCGATGGGTCATAGGCGGTGGAGAAGTGGGTGTCCATGACAGAAGCCGAAGCGAAAGTGCCACGACCACGCGAGCGAACCTTGGGTTCAGGCGGTGGTGGGGGTGGGCCTATAATTGCCTCAAGAGGATCGGAGTCGGACTTTGGAGAAGTAGAGCGTTGCCTTAATGTTTCAGTGTCTTTGCTCGGTGCGACTTGATGAAGCTTGGAATGCCGGGACTTGGATAGGGAGTGCGGATGATGACTGGATGACGACGAAGAGCGCCGTTTTCGTCGGGAATGGTGATGACTTCGTTCTCTATTGTAGTCCCTGGATCCTGATCTTGAAGTCCTCCGTTCCTGTAGTGCCTTCCTCGACCGCGAAGTGCTATCCCGAGATCTACTACGATGCCTGTGCCGGTTGGTTCGATGACGATGGCGCGACGACCTCCGTGAGCTTCTCACAGAGTCATCAGTTTCATGGTCCGCATTCTCTATTCGGCGACTCCTTCGATATCTACGGCTTTCTTCATCTCCGTTCTGCCAGCGATTCCCACTTCGGTCACTCTTCTTGTTCCCGTCATGCCAGTTCTCATACTCTCCTACATCCTCAACTCTTCGACGCTTTCTCTCCCTTCCTGTAGGCTCTGAACGGTGGCCATCAGCGCCTGAGTATCTGCACTCTTTTCCAAGAGCATTCTGTAAACTTTGTCCTCGAAGCTCCCTCAGGCGTGCTCTAGACTCTTCCGCTTCCTTGGCCCGGAGTGCAGCATTGTGGCTGTCGGTCTCTTTGATAATGTTCTTCAAGAACCTGGTGTTAGGTCTAGGTGCGTTGATAGTTGGTCTGGGATTGCACAGAGTCAGTAACAAGTCATGATGAGATGTTCTTAGAGCATACCTCTTAGGAAGCAAAGCTTGCAAGCCCAGTGCAGAGTACCTGATTGAGCTATCCCTAGCATCATTCTTCAGGACGCTGGCAACAAACTCATCGGACATGTAGTCCTCGGTAGGCATCATAGAGACATGTACCAGTGATGCCGGCCCCACGTTAGCGGATAAAGATATAAGTGGCTGGAGCGACTGTCAGACCTTCTGTAAGAGATGTGGCCGTGCTCGGTACGGGTGACAAAGGAGCCAAACGCGCAATACTTGTATGTGGCTTAAAGTAAACAAACCTCATCCGATCCCAGTAGAAGATACCCAGTGTTTATCATTATCAATCGCGAGTTATAAACGAAGATGAAGGCAGAATTCAAGGAGATTCTTTCATTGATTCGAGACTTACAAAGCTATCCCGAGCTCTCAATCATCAAACTTAGTGAACCCATCTCCGCAATTCCAGCGCATGGCGGGGAGAAACGCGCTTCAGATGAGTCCGCCGAACCTCTGGAAATTCCAAGTGCGGCAAGCTTAGATGCCGACTTGTGCCATTACAAAGTGATCCCTCTTGCTCTATGTTGTCAAGCAATGTTTGCTGATGATTGTTAATATAGGAACTCTTCTCTAAGCTTCGATTCTCCTACCTCGAGCAAGTTACGAAGGAAAAGTTCCTACGCGCGATTGTAGGCGACCCACCGTTGATTGTTGAGTATCAGGAGAATGTAGATCTTGAACAGCAATTGGTGATAGCAAAAGCGGAGTTGAAGACACAGAAAGAGGAGGTTGCAATTCTGGTAGCTGATTTGGAGAACAGAGGAAGAGAGCTGAGTAGACGTGGGTAGTTGTGGCTATGATACCATTATCTTGCAAAAGCTGATGCTTGGATGTACTTTCAGGGCATGAGACGATTCAATTACAGACAAGCCAACTGGAATCTTTACCGACAACTATTGATAACCTCGAAACCACGATTCAATTTCTTCGCGACTCGCAGCCAACACCTCCCACAGATAAATCACTCAGTCTCCCACTTCCAGCAACTCTGTCCCTCCTCAGCAATAGGGAAAGTGAACTTGCTGAACTTAATGCGGAGGTCAGATCACTTGAGAACGCTATATCGCGAAAGACAAGCCAGTTGGAGAAGCTTAGCAATGAATTGAAACCACTGGAGGTGCAGAAGAAAGGAGTAACAGCAGCGGCGACGGAGGCACGGAGAAGGAGAGAGGAAGCCTTGACCGGGCATGGAGATGACCTGGAGGACAGGGGCCGATGGTGGAGAGCAGTGGACGCTGGACTAAAAGGCATGCTGGAAGTTCAAAATTGATCCTGTGTTGCATCTGTAAGCCATAATCGGATATTAGGTGGAGGGATGATTTGGCGTTTTGGAGTCAAGGAGCAGGGAACTTGTCGTGGTTCTTTCAATGATCGTCCTGATGCACGCCGACTTGCTTGAAGTAGAGATGGCTCCGGAATCTCGGCTGCTAGATCCGGAGAGCTTAGGAAATCATTCTGATATCTCGTCGAAGCGAGAATGCTGATCCCAAAAGAATGGCCTTTGGTTCAATGGTATAATCACTAGCAATGTGTAGAACATCGACAACTAATTCGCTTGGGAATCCTTAATCAACTGTTTAAACTCGGCATCTCGAGAACATGAGTTTGTACGATGCTACTGGAACTCGTGAGATCAAGTCCAAGGTTATTGCGTGCTGATAGTAACTAATGAGGTAAGTGATCACCATTGATGTTTTTTGTCGCCGCTCTCGGCGCCTCAAACCTTAATATTGAGGCTCATCAGGGTTTCGACCCTCTGCAGCCCACTTAATTAAGCGAGCTGCGACTTCACGATCTCTAACGACGACAGAGCGACAACGAATTTGCAATCAACGCCGAAGTACCAAGGTAAGAAGCTCTACTACTGTATGCCTAATTGATAATCAGGAAGCTTACAGTCGTGCTCTGTTGCAGTTCCTGATCCAATATGAGTACGTGCACATCTGCGAAGGACACGGCGGACTGGTCGAACTGACATACAACTTCTTACAGCGAAGGGAACTTCTAGCTTTGGGAAGCGTCACAACAAGACGCACACGCTCTGCAGGCGCTGTGGTCAGTGTCATTCAATCTCTTTTCGTAGCTTTGGCGATAAAGCATGGAAATTGAGAGGGAGTGCAAACCACAGATAGAAGCTAATCTGGCGAACTATATGAACAGGCCGCCGATCTCTCCACATTCAAAAACACACCTGCTCATCATGTGGCTACCCAGCAGCCAAAGTCCGGAAATGTACGTCCTCTGTAGCATCTGGCAGAGGACATCCCGCGGCAACCCCAATCGAATAAAGCTAACCCTACAATGACCCGCAGATAACTGGAGCGAGAAGGCCAAGAGGAGAAAGACAACCGGTACCGGCAGAATGCGAACGCTGAAGTTGGTGGCACGGAAGTTCAAGAACGGCTTCCAGATCGGCACGCCGAAGGGAGCAAGAGGGCCTACGAATCAGGTTTAGGGGGCTGTTTGGGGAAGAGTGGTAGGAAAAGGCGAATCATGGGTGGAGATTGTGGTGCTACGGCTCCTTCGCATACCAGCTCTCCTGAACGAAATGCGAGTGTCTACCAGACCCAACCAGTTCCTTTTTCAAACGTGTGGGGAGCTGTACTTCCTAGCGCACCAAATCCTATTGTTTGTGCAGGTCGAAGTAAGACATCAAGTTATGTTGCAAGGGCCAGCTTTTCGACGGCGCACTCGGACTTTACCTCCACCCTCAGCCAACTAGAACGTGCTGTGATATGTCCCTGTACCCTTCCTCAATGATGAGATATCACATCTACTCACGAATGGATCACCCTAGTCCTCAAGCTCCCCTCTCAAAAACACTTACGCCCCCATCGCCGCCAATAAAATAAAGTAATTCCCTCTCTTCTACATCCACCTCTGTCCCCTTTGTCCTTTTATCATTATCATTATCATTATCCTCCATACCATCATCCGCACCCCTCGTAACTCTCATTACACCGCTGACATCTCGCGCTGTCCCGGTATCCAACATCCTCAGACTCATGATGAACCTTGCCAGATGCGCCATGTTAACCACGAACGCAGCGTGATTGGTTTCTAGCGGTGTCGGAGGTGCCGCGTTCTGCGTCTGTGAAGAGAGCTGTAAGAGCGGGGCATCCGCGGAGGCAGTTATGATGGTGGAGTGGACGTGCTGTATACCGCGACGACATGTCAGCGAGCAACGCTTCCATATCTGGATTCCGCACCCTGCTAATGCTGATTGGGGCGGGATTTGTGTAGAGTGGGCCATAAACGCACAGATTTGAAAAGAAGAGAAGAAATGGCACATGGTAGAGTAAGCCACAGTAGACCGGAGAAGATCAGCAAGAACAGGTCATAATAACAGTGTAGAGCAAAGTAGGAAATAGCATTCATACCTCCCTCAACGCACCCACCATCCCAATCCACTCCTGCACCCCCGCATCCCCACCCTCTTCCCCACTCGTGGCAGCGATAATGGCATCCAGCCCATCAATTACCAGCACCACTCTCCCTCTCCCTCTCCCTCTCCCCGTCTTCCCAGACTCAAGCCTATTTAACGCTTCAATATGGGTACTCAAATCCCGCTCAATGGCCTTGACTGTCGGCGATTTGAGCACAGGGATAGGGGCGGTCCCGTTTTGTTTCGTTCCCTGCAGCTGCGGCTGCGGTGGGCCCCTGTTCTTGCCGGCGTTGAGCGACGGAGATGAAGATGGAGGAGCAGGTAGGGAAGCCTTGGAGGGTACAGACGGCGTGAAGAGAGAAGTCAACCCATCGACAAAGCCGAGGCGTTTTAGAGAAAGCAGGCGCGGGAAGTCCAGACCCTATACGAAACCGTAAGTCCAGAATTCCAGTAGGTTTATTCTTCATTCGCAAGACATTGTCCACGCGTGTCGATTGACTCAACCGTAAGAAAACGTCAAAAGTAGCTCGATAGTCAATGCCAATGAAATAAGCAAAAAGATGGCGACAGAGGAAAGTAACCCTATGCCAAATATTCGAGACAGCTCTCAACGTACCAATCGGGCCCCTTCCCTCCTCCAAAACTCCCAATCCCTCATGAAACTAACCAACAGCACTCTTACATCTCCCTCTCTCTCTCCATCTGCTGCCGCTCCCTCTCCTAGTCCATCTTTCGCCCTATGAACCTGCGTCGGTGTATTCAAAGCGTCGTGGACGAAGCGTAAGAGGAGCCAGTTTGTTGAAGCACCGAGAACAGATGTAAGGAGAATTAGAGCATCTGGTAAGGAAGATGGAATTTTGGTGTAGGTTTGGAGGAGAGGCGGGATGGGGGTAGTGTGTCGACGCATGGGTGGGGTGGGATGGGGCGTGGAGATGCTAACTTTGGTATTGAAATTGATTTGGTACTGTAATCGGAAACTCAGAAGCTGACTTTTAGTTATGTAGTTTACTTTGGTAGAATCTAATTACAGCTTTTGGAGATGGGATATTTCAGGGAATGGTGCCTTCAGCCAGCCGCAACCATCCCGAACCCATCTATTAGAGTAGTAGAGCAGCATTCATGCCCAGGAAGACCCCCTGCTTGTTCGAGAGGGGTGCAGATAAAATTGATTCATCCTACAAGCTTCGCCAACGCCTCTAACGCCGAGTCATTCGAGTTAACTTGAAGCGTCACCTGCTCAACTTCAGCCTCGACATTTTCATCTCCCAACGGGATGAGCTCTGCCTCCTTCCCACTATGTGTCTCTTGGGGCTGGGACTCGCTAGGTTCGCGGTATTCAGCAAGCAAGTCTGTGACTGCAGCGTTGACACTGCCTCCGTTGCTTCCATCTGTGCTCATTGGTGTTCCCGCCGGCGTAGCTGAGCTCGCGCGTTCCGTATATATGGAGGGACTATTCATATCGAACCTCTCAAATTCGGCATCGTCGGCAAAGATATCATTGATTTCCAGGGCGACGCTGCTCTTCCGAGTCTCCTCTCCCCCGGGCAATCCTGATACGAGTGGGGTCTCATCGCGAAGATCGATGAGTCCCGATGTCTCATCTTCGATGTCGATTAATCTCTCCGAGCCCGCAGGCGCTTGCAGCTGCTTAGGTCTCTCAAAAATGTCCCATGTCTCCAATGGAACATCATCGAAGAAATCCACGGCACTGGGCCTTGCCGTGGTAACTTCTGACGCTTGCTGCGCCTGATCGAAAGGCTGCTGAGCTTTCATGTCTCGGCCGCCGGCTTCTTCCTTGGGCTCTGGCTTTGAATTAAGTGCTTGCTCTTCGTCGTGATGGAAGAGCTCCAGGACCTCTCCGCGATGGGTGAGACCTTCGGTAGTTTCAAGAGTGTCCTCTTCTCGAGAGACATCCTTGTCTTCTACAGTCTTCCTCGATGTCGTTGACTTTGTAGCCCCATGCGTCGTTGGGGTGACCACAGAGCTTGTCTGCTTCTTTGTGTGGATATCGCCATTGGCGATCTTTCCAAGTATGCTTTGAAAGATCCAGGGGAAGCTCATGAGTGGCATAGACTGAGCATTCATAAGCCTAACCCTCTTCTCCTTTCCCCCGACGATCTTGATCTGCCGACATTCCTCGACGGCCCGTGCCATTTCGTCTGCCGTGACCTTGTACATAGCCGCCGCCAAAGGTCCAATAACCTCATCATCCTTGCTTCCAACCTTTTTGTAGCAAGCCAGACGGAAGCGATCTTTCAGGGCCGAAGATATTTCGCCCATTTCTTCGTGAAACTTGTAATCCTTGCTCTGGTTCGCGTGATGAAGGACAAAGGTCGACCAAACCTCGAATTCGGTATGTATATCGTGCTGCGCCATTATACGACGCATTGCTGCGTCGTATTGATCCTTGACTTCAGCAGCATCTTGCAAAAGCTTTTCGTCCAACTCGTAAGCATCGAGAATACGTTGGTCGAATGGGAGGTCAAAACAAGGGACGAAATCAATACGTTCGACTTGGTCGTAAAGCTTGCCGAGTACTTTCTGTGAGATGTATATCTGTTCCTTCGGCTTATGGACCTTTTCCATGAAGTGGGGCCATCGGCGTGGTTTCAGTTCGGAGGGCATCTGTGCTGGCTGTCCCGTCTTGACATAGTCTACAGCCATTGAGTGCAGGCTTGCTAGCTTCAAGCACTTCTCATCCTTCACTCCCAGGTCCATATAGTCACCTAGTGCTAAGTGAGCGTGGGCGATGGTGGGTAGACGGTCGTTTTTCATGTAAGTGACGAAGAAGTTGGTAATGTCGTTCACAGTAACTTCACGGTCCACCGAGATGGGATTTGGAGGTGTGTAGTCCATGGGCTTGTAGTCCCACTCTTTTGGGTACATCTCGTGATCCCAGATGACAAGGTAGTCGTCACCATCCAAGTCTCCACCCGAGCACATCCCCGCAACATCTCGATCTCCAGTCTGGGGTAACACAACAACATCCTTCAAGTGCCACAAAGCTGGTACGTTGACAGCTTTCACCATTCGGATATCCCCAGGATGTAGGGACGGATTTCTGGCCAGCATACACGGACCTTCGATAATGGTAGGTCTCCCGCCAGGCTTTCGAGCAGATATCTGCAAAAATATCTCTGGCAGTGATTCGACCCTATCATTGTAACTGGCGTCCGGCCCCGGTTGCGGTGCATCCTCAAAATAGCCTTTCAATGTTGCCGTCTCGTCAACGCAGCCGAAGAGGAAAGCTCCTTTCTCGACTAAGATCTTCGCCTTCTCTTTCAGGTATTTGATAGACCAAGCCCTCCAGAGCTGAAGGAGTGACATGACGAAAGGTTCCTTCGTACGCTGAAAGCCTTCCAAAAGCATGGCCGCAACGGTCATGGTCATTTGATTAGGGTCAATGTACTTCTGCAGAAGATGTAACGCCATCTTTTCGTCCGTCATTGCTAGCTGCAGATTCATTAGCATCTCCTTTAGCTTCCGTTCAAAGACTTCGTCGCCAACACCAAGAGCAGACAAGACGAGAATGAGCTGGCGATTGAGAGTAGCGGCAGCGAACTGAGACCATCGAATGATTTCCAGTCCATTGTGGATGGCAGGGAATTTGTATTGGCTAGGGCGAATATGGATCTCTTGCATCTTAGCATCAGGCGATACTGCAAGGACCCCTTTGCACCCTCCGAGACGGAATTGGAACACTGAAGGCACGTCGCCAGAGGTGGTCGTGATGTGCAATTCGGATGCTATCAGCTGTGCTAGAAACTTAGAGATCTTTCCCACGCCATCGGTAAAGGTGAAGCCATTGCGGACGACGTCTTGTGTCTCTCGTATCTCGATGCGTGTGCCATGTATCGCTCTCGTAGTAGAGAAACACTGGCCCAAACGGGCAGCGTGTTTGGCGACAATCTTAATGTCTTTGAAGTAGCCCATCCAGGTACGGATATCTTGGGCGGTGAGGTGCGGCAGAGGAGCGAAGAAATAGGCACCATGCTCACGGAACTGAGAGTTTCCGAAAGCTAGAAACTCAAAGTGGCGGTCTCCTATGCTAATGCCGTTGATCATCGTCCGTTTGATGCGGGTAAAGACTTCGTTCATGGTTTCTTTGTCGGTCGAATTGATTCGGCCCTGATATTTTTCGTCCGAGAATCGAACCCGAAGAAAGCGATCAGCGTGTTCGATGTACTGACGTACTACACGATTCGATGTCTCTACTGTCGGTGTACTAAAGTATACTGTGGTCGGTGTAACAACAGCAGAGCGGGTGTAAGCACAGTAGTGAGGAATTTCGGCCCTCGACGCCGACCCTCTAATGATCTTGATATCGAAGAGCTCCATTGGGTTGTACCAACGCCTCTTCTGACCAGCAACGTACTCAAGTACATCCTTGGCTTTGACTTCATCCATCCCCGCCAATTTATCGACGAACTCTTTGGTAAGGTTGTGCTCGTTCAGACACCCTTGTGAAATGCAAACCTCGAGCTGATACCGAACTGGGAAAGACAGATGTGGGACAGTGTCATCTGCCAGCTCTCTTAGCAGTCCGTAGTCCTTTGTTGATTTTCGGATGGACCTATTTATATAGCCCCAGACCGCAGGCTCAGGATCGTTCAAGAGCCTAAAATTCTCGAAAGCCACTATCTCGATATTGTAATCTCGTAATGCTGATCGTACAGTGTGATATTTCTGCTCGTCATTCTTGGATCTATCGAAGACCAATCGATAGGTGGTCCATCGGCCAATGTCGATAATCGACCTCGACTTCTTGAGTGTCAAGGGAGCCGAGCGAAGATCCTTCGGCGAGTAAACTATATCAGTTTGGCGGTACCATGAATCGAATTCCTTCCAGAAAGTGCCACTCTGTTCGTGAGTCTCTTCCACTTGGCCGGTTCTTCGGTAGAAGTTCGGCGGAGCGTCAAGAGAGATGAGAAAAACCCTCTTCTGATCGGTTGTTATCTCGTGTACTACTTGCAGCTGCGCTAAAGGAATGCGAAATCGAAGATGGTCAAACCGATTGAGCTTCCCGATTTTTGTGTTTTCTTTGCCTTCGGCACGTAGCTGTTGAGCAAGCTGCATCCTTGGATCCTTGATATGTAGCTGGAATTGAATTTCGATTTCACGCCGAAGTAGATTGAGGTGGAAAGTGACGGCGGCATGATACGTTTCGTGAGCTCCCGTCATCCTCATCATGCTGACAGAATCGTACATGAACCCGAAGTCTATCAATTCTGCGTGCATAATCTGGAGAACCTTATCAGTCCAACGGCCTCGAAACATTGAGAAGTGAATTCAATCAACTAAAACCTACCGTGGACTCTGGATATTTAACGTTCTGGTTGACAGGGCTTGGCGCTAAGAACAACCTCCTCTTAACATCAAGCTCAAGGTTTATGGTGACGGGATTTGACCCCTTGATTTCGAGCCGATATCTCATGGCTTGCCAGAACGGTTTGGCTGGAGGTGGACTGAATCGGATTCTGCCTTTGCCATCTCTCTCGCCTTTGCTATCTTCGAAGATCTCAATTGTAGCAACCGATCCTTCCTTACTGAAAGCTCTCCATAAGTCAAGTGTAGTGACATAACGCGGTAGGCCGGCGAGTTTGATGCCGAGTTCGATCCACTCCGACCAATCGTCGCCTGGACGTCGATGCTCCGGTCCTCTAGAATTTTGCAACTGTCTCCCGAAGGCTTGGGGAGGTGGGCGGCGAAATGTGTTGTTGCGTCTTCCGTTGGAAGACGGCGGCCCGTGAATGCTCACCGAGTTACGTTGCTGTGGTGTGCGACGCATGGTAGCTGGAACTCTAGGTGCGATCACGGAGTCACCATATTCGTTTGAGTGATGTGGTAGATGTGGAAAGTCGCTTGGTATTGAGTCCGGATTGTTCAGCTCACCGAAAGTCGAAAGCCCACGTCCACGTAATGTCACTGTTGGTTGACTAGTGTCTTTTTTTGAATTGTGAAGTATGTTGTCTACTCCAACCATTTGAGCTCTCAACCTCTCTAATCTCATTCGAGCGTTCCTACGGTCTCCTTTGCCTCGCGTTCCCCGAGGTCTGAGACGCTTAAATCCCAGTTCATTCAATCCTCCCGTCACGACTTCACTAGAAGGTCGAAACCTGGGATTTATGTATGCTGTGTCCGAATTGAAACTGCTGGCAGAATTCCCTGTTCGGGTGGGATTGACTTGTGGTGGTTCGAGTTGTTCCGATCCGAAGGTGATCTTTGACTGCGGTTGCCTAGAATCAGCAGGAGGTAGCACAACCACCGGTGCCTCAACACAATTATCATGGGGCTTATCCGAAAACAACGCGACACTCGAAGCAAAGTCTTGGGTAGCCATTGTCACTCTCTTGCAAGAGGACTCGCCTAGTGAAAGCGCGAATGGATTTAGGGCTGTTGAGACAACTAGGGCAGAATCTCCGTCCACTCCTAGGGTGCTAGAGTACATCAAGTCTCGCTAGTGGGACAAGCTCACTTGATTCGGTCTCTTTGCTCTCTAGGAATGTTGAACCTTTCCCGTAGTGGTATCAGGGCGGTGTCCACAGAATCAAGGCTTGTTAGCGATGGAGTAAGTCAACTCATTCCACAGGAATGAGGCTGAGGATGTCGAAGGGCAATCCCCTGTTGAGTTCAGTGCGATGCCAATCTCAGTTTGTGACACAAGGACTCCAGTGGCAATCGACAAGTGCAGGGATGGATTGCAGAGCACACAGCGGGAAAGATTGACGGTGCTGGAGGAGGACACTGTAATATCCTGGGTTTACAGTCTTGGAGAGTAACAGAGATGGCAAAGATTGTCTGATTTGTTGGAGCAAACAAGGAAAGAGTCGAAGCTTTGAGGAGTGTTGTCCTGGGCGGGGTGTGACAATGGCCGCCAGTACTGAGCATTATATGGCAGAAGAATTAGCCGAGATGCAAAGTGAATGCCTTCCACATCGGCCATGCTGTGTTATTCAATAGAAAGTGTTAGGAAAAATAGATACGCCGATATCAGCCTCTGCCTTCTCGCCAGGCCACGATGCTATGAGGACAGTGTTTGTGCACTGGCTGGCGAACGCAAAGATATGAAGTCTGCAAGATCCCGAGGATGCAGCGTGCCTCCTTGCACAACATAATCGTAAATGGAGGTACAAACCGCCTTATGGATCACCATTCGAAAAACAACGAGTTGCCATTTCTGGCTACCGGTGGTCAAACACAGCCCCACAGATGTTGCTTGACCGATGACCGCAATTGAGGGCTCGATATTGCCGACTCTGAACAGACTATCGGCTCCGGTAGGTCAAACAAGGACTTAGGGAAAGGAACGAATACGAGGATTCCAATTGATACGAAAGGATGGGATCGGTCGAAGGTGCCGAAAGCGCTTCTCAATAGCGTTTCGACAAGGGTTAAGCTGCTGCATCATGGTGATCCAACAAAGTAAGCATGTACAGCCACAAGCACAGGGCAGGAAGACGGAGACTGATTGTAAGCATGGGTCGACCGTGTTCAATGAAAGCAAGAAAGGGAAGGGAGGGAGACTGTTGTGCCTCATGGCTGCGAAGAAACGGAGATGCTCATAACATGGTTCAAACAGGATCCAAATTCAAAGGTCTCTTGATGGTCGCCCCAGGACCAGCAAAGAGATCATGTTCGAAGAGTTCATGAGGAACAAGCAGCGGGGCATCCACAGCACGCAAAAGATGCCTCTTGAATCCTAGAATCAGAAGAATAGACGAGGATTTGACTCCCATTGAGTCTTCCGTTTATGCAGTGCGATCTATTATGGATTTTGCACGCGGAAGCACCCAAGCTTGAGACGGCGGTCGAACTACGCTGGGCAGCCGTCGTCCACCGAAGAATCGTAAGTGGACCGATCGAGTGTCGAAGACCCAACCTCGTACCATCGCTTTCTTCCGAAATGAAAGAGAGAGAATGGTAGTCAAACCTCGAAATCTTTGCGAAGTGCAGCTTTGCCAGGGATAGGGTGTTCTTTAAAGACCTAAGGAACATCGGGCAGGTATCACGTGATGCCTACCGAGTAAGGTACATGGCCAGCGCTAGTAAACTTTCGAGGACACAACGATGGTAAGTCTTCTTTGAGCTACTCATACCCTAGGTAGTAAGTTATGGTTCTTACGGGGCTGTTAGCTCTGGTCCGGTCCAGAGACCAAGATGCTGATGAAACTAAACAATGCAATGGTATTCCATTATCCAACATTCACGCTATGCGTACTAACAGAGGCAGAATTCACCCCTGATGTACGACCCGCTGCTAGGCACTCATCCTAAAAGTCTGCCGTTGTCTCATCATCGAATGATGCTCGCACATGATTGCGCCGATCTGATGAAGAATTCTTCTCCGTGCTGGTAAAGATGTCACTGCCACCGAATGAAATATCTCCAAACTCCATAGTCCCACCACACCGATCCTCACTTTCAATCCAGTTTGCATCACATTGTTGTTGGTTCTGACTGCAACCGTACGCTTGCAGTTTAGTAGGTGATCTGTTATGCATGCTCATGCCAAGGTCCTTGAACGGCTGTCTCGTCGCTTCTGTGGTGGCATAGTGTGCGGTCTTGACGGTCTTAGAGCCTAGATTGATCTTCCCTTTCTTCTTTGATGGGGTTCTTGTAATTCGCCGAGGCTTCGTACGTTTGGGAGTAGGTCCACCTTTACTCGACGCTCCAGACTCGAATGACTGAGTAGCTCGTATATCAACAGAAGTATTGTCCACGCCTCTATCTGGAACATCGGACCTGGGAAGGCTCTGCTCAGTCTTCAATCCCATCACGGCCATGAGCTTGCTGCTGAGTTCTTGAGCTGCTGCAAATTCCCTAGCCTTCTCCTTCCGATCTCTAAGCAGCTTCTCCACCCTGCTCTCCAGTTCCGAAATCCTAGCTTCTTTCTCGCTGCATTCCATACTCGCAACGCGGCCTGCTTCTTCGATCTTGGAGGTCAGGTCGTAGATCTGTTCTTGATGAACTTGTGCCAACTCTGCCGCCTTCCTAGCCGCTAGCTCCTTCGATTCCTGCAACTGTTGGATCTTACCCATGTGTTCATCTGCAATGAATTTTGCCTCGTCCCGTTCGATCTGTAATGACTCCAGCATACTCGTTTGTCCCCGAAGAACATCGTTCACCGCATCAAGTTCTTTGCTCAATCTTGTTTCAACATCACGAAGATGTTCGACCTCTAAACCTTTACGAGCACTTGCTGCTCTCTCCTCTTCCATAGCAAGACTCTGATCGGTGGCTTTCGTCTCGAGTTCCTCGATTCTTCTTTGAGACGCCACCTCTCATGCCAAGGTCCTTGAACGGCTGTCTCGTCGCTTCTGTGGTGGCATAGTGTGCGGTCTTGACGGTCTTAG
>QQTW01001397.1_pt1 | contig 16846 bp, 11 predicted proteins | sample 1904831 | NCBI WGS metagenome assembly QQTW01 (sample SAMN09435610, study PRJNA476489) | Subsurface metagenome, whole genome shotgun sequencing project. | reverse complement strand
ATTAAGTTGGTGTAATAAAGGGATGGTAATCAAGGTTATAGCCATTAACGTACAACCAAAAGCGATCGCTTTTGGCAGACCTAATTTTTGTGCCAGCCATTTACTACCAAAAGCTGAAACAACTGCCGCTCCAATGGCTCTTGATGCTAATACAACACCGTTTAAGACTGCTCCCGCCCCAATAGTAGCTTTGAGGTAAAGCGGGGCGTAAATTACTACGGCATACATAGCAACAGACACCAAAACCAAAGTAAGTAACAACCATAAAGTTTTCGGTTGTCCCAAAACTTGGCTTAATTGATAGTTTTTTTCCGTTGCTGGGGCAGGCTTTTTGTCTTCTGACAATAGCGTACTTACTAGCAGTGCTAAAGGCAAACCCAAAGCATAAAGATAAAAAGCATATTGCCAGTGATGAGAACCTACCCAGCCGCCCAGAAGTGGAAACAAAATTCCAGTAATTGTCAAGGTGCTAGTAGCATAGCCCAGGGCTAGACTCCTCGCTTCTCCTTCATACTTACTTCCCAATAGTCCCAAACTCGCCGCCGCAATTCCACCACTAGCTGCGCCAATCAAGCCCCGCGTCAGTAATAAAGGTAAAAAGCTTGACGCAAAAGCCCCCGCGACCCCACTCGCCGCGTAGCAAATCAGCGAGACAACTAATACCTTCACTCTGCCTAGGCGATCTGCCAAAATACCTAAAGGAGGACTAAATAAAGCCAGAGTCAAACAATGCAAACTGACTAAGTTAGCTGCCAACCCCGGATCGAGTTGGAGTTGTTGTACTATATCGGGTAGAACCGGGGCAACTACACCCCCTGCCATAGTAGTTAAAGAACCAGATGCTAAAAGTATTAATAACTTAGGATCGCTTAGTTTCAAAAAATTATCGTTCGTTTTATTTACAGTCAAAGTAGGCATATAAATTTACACCACGCCAAAAAATCTTACTGGCTTTTCAATCTATTTTTGACTAGAAAAAACAATAAAGCCAAATTTCGTCATAGAAGTTGTCAACAAAACTGAGAATGAAGCAACTAGCCGCAACTTTAAATAGCCAAGTAGTCCAAAACAACGTCCGCGAAGTAGGTATAAATCCCAACTATTGGTATGCAGTGGGCTGGGCAGATAAATTGAAAATAGGGGAGATTTACCCCGTCGTTATTTGGTCAAAAGCGATCGCTATTTACCGCGACGAAAACGGTCAAATCCATGCCCTGGAAGACGCTTGCCCTCATAAAGGTGTTGCTCTGCATAAAGGTAAAGTTACAAGTTGTAATCTTGCCTGTGCCTATCACGGTTGGGAATTTAATGGCGATGGCGATTGTGTTAGTATTCCCTACTTGCCCAAAACCCAAAAGCTACCGCGCGCCCGCGCCCGTAGCTACCCTGTTGGGGAAAAATATAACCTAATTTGGGTTTTTCCTGGAGATCCGGCTTTAGCCGATGCTTGTACCTTGCCAGAAATTCCCGAACTCGATCGCCAAGAGTGGTTGGTAGTTCCCCTTGCTGCCAGCTTCCAAGCGCACTTTTCGATCTGCAATGAAAATACTATGGATGTATTTCATGGCTTTCTCCACCAAAAATTGCAAGGTTGGTTCGATCCGGTATTAGTAAATTTGCGCGAGACAGAAAGTGCTGTATGTGCCGATTATCAAGTTTCCTATCGCGGCTGGATTGCTAAATTTTTGGGATTGAGCGAAAAAGCAAACCAAATTACAACCTTACCTGTAGCAGTTCAGTATCATTACCCTAACTACTACACGACTTTGCAGGGAGTTTCTAGTCTATATTTATTTAGACTACCCGTAAGTCCCACCGAAAGTAAGTCTTTTGCCTTATTTTTCTTTAAAGTGCGTCTGCCACAGTCAATTTTGAAACCGTTACAACCATTATTGCAAAAGCTGCTCCGGCGTTTAGTATTAGAGAAATTTCTTGCTCAAGACATCGAAATGATTGAAAGCGAACAACGGACTTATAACGGCGATCGCGATCGCCGTTATGTAGAAATTAACCCGGCAATTATTGCTATTCAACGATTAATTGTGCGACAGTACGAACAATTTTTACAACAATCTAGTCAAAACAATGAATTAGATAAATTTCCGTAGAGACGTTCTATCAGAACGTCTCTACTAGATAAATTTCTTAATAAACAGTATCATATGTTCTCTAAGTGAGCTTTTTCTAGGCACTAGATAGCAAATATAGAGCCAGCAAGAATGTACTGTTGAGCCACAGACAATCGGCTATTTGGTAAAAGGTGAGGGGAGTAAATTAGTGCAAGTTATCAAAGAGTATGTTCAACGCTGGTATGAAAGCGGACTCGATCCGGACGAGTATATATGTCATCAAAAGCAGGGGAACTTAGTAGAAATTGAAGCAGCAGCCACCGGAGAACGGCAAACTGTTTTAACCTTTTGCAGTAATGATGTCTTAGGGCTAGTTCACAACCAAGCTGTAAAGCAAGCAGCAATCGATGCAATTATTCAGTATGGCACGTCTAATAGTTCTTGCTCGGTTTTGAGCGGTCGCATCGACTTGCATAGACAATTAGAAGCAGAAATTTCGGAGTTTAAGCATTTGCCCCATACTCAGCTATTTCTCAATGCTTGGATGGCGATGCAAGCGCTAATGGATGCTTTTTGTCACTTAGCAATTCCCGTACCAGGGTTTACGCATACTCAAGAAACTTTAATTTTAACCGATGTACTAAATCACGGCTGTATTGTTTCGGCGATTGTCAATGCGGGAACTCGTTCGGGAAAGGTATTTGGGCATAGTCCCAATGTTAGAGTCAAAGCTTATCGTCACTGCGACTCGGAAGATTTGGCGCGAAAATTACGGCGCTACGTCCGCCCAGGCGATCGCATTATGGTAGTTTCCGATGCCGTGTTTTCGATGGATGGCGATATTGCCCCTTTACCTGCAATGTTAGATGTGTTGCAAAACTATCCTGGTAGCGTGTTATTGATGGATGAAGCGCACGCAAGCGGCTCGATAGGAGCGACAGGACGGGGCATATACGAGCATTTTGGACTACTACCCAGTCATGCGATTGAAAGAGGGATTGTTCCCTTAATTATGACCACTTTCTCAAAATTTGCCGCCTCGGCGGGGGCAGCAATTAGCACTCATGTCAGCGAACTAATTCCGTTATTAAATGTGTCGCCTACTTCTATTGGCACGATTTCCCTGTCGCCACCCTTAGCAGGAGCAGCTTTAGAAAGTATCCGACAAGTACGCAAAGCGCCGCAGTTAGTGCAGCAATTGCAAGCAAATACTCAATACTTGCGATCGCGTTTAATCGAGCGGGGGTTTAGTGCAATCGGCGAAACTAATGTAATTCCAGTCATCTTACCCCCCGAAATCAATCCTAAAATGTTTGGGAGACAAATGATGCTCAATCACGGCATTTGGGTGTCGCCGATCTGGTTTATTGCCAAACCCCGCATCCGTATTACAGTTAATGCTCTCCACACTCAGCAAGAAATGGATAGTTTGGTTGCAGGAATGGCAGCAACTAGAGACGTATTGTATAAACCAACAATTAGTGCTTAATTAGTTAGCTGTTAGCTAATAGCTAACAGCTAACTAAGTTAATTTATGCTTGTGACTAATCAAAACTTTCAAATCCGGGCGGTAACAACCCCCACCGACAGCAAAATATTTTTGGATGTTCCCAGTCGAGTTTATGCGGGAGATCCCAACTGGGTGCAACCAATTCGTAGCAGCGTGGCGAAACAATTTGCTCCAGAAAACTCCTTTTTTCAGTATGGCAAGCTGCAACAGTTTATCGCCGTATCTCCAAGCAACGAGCCTCTGGGGAGAATAGTCGCCGCCATCAACCACCGTTTAATTGAAACCGAGGGTAAACAGGTGGGATTGTTTGGTTATTTTGAGTGCATTTCAGATTTTGAAGTCGCTCAAGCTTTGTTAGAATCTGCCCGAAAATGGCTGCAAGAGCAAGGTATGAGCGTTGTTAGAGGGCCGATCGATCTATCTACTCATAACAATTGTTTGTTTTTAGTCGATGGCTTCGATTCGCCGCCAATGATTATGATGCCTTACAATCCGCCTTACTATCCAGAATTTATGCAGCTTGACGGCTGGCATAAAGCTAAAGATGCTTATGCTTACGAATTGCCCATCGGCGCGGGGTTATCAGAAGAATTTGCCAAAGCTCATAGAATTGCTTGCAAATCTGGCGTTGCTTTTCGCCTAATTAGAACTAAAGGCGCAGCTTTCGAGGAAGATTGCCGCAACCTTTATAATTTGCTAAATACTGCCTATGCCAACAATTGGAGTTATACTCCGCGCACGGAGGAAGAATTTTTAGACGAAGCCAAATCTTTACAAAGCTTAGTAGATCCAGATGCTTTCCCGATCGCAGAATATGAGGGGAAGATGATCGGCTGTTTTGTCGGTTTGCCAGATTACAATATGGTGCTAAAACATCTAAACGGCAAGCTAGATTGGCTAGGAACTATCAAATTTTTGTGGTATCGACGGCAAATAAATCGCGGACGAGTGGCTTTAGTGTGCGCTTTACCCGAATATAAACGCAAAATGGTAGCGGCAGCTTTAATCTATTTAGGAATGCAAGGCGTACTCAAAGAAGGAAAACCTTACAAAGATTGCGAACTTTCTTGGGTATACGAAGATAATTATCCCTCGCGCAAATTAATCGAAGCTTGCGGAGCGAAAATCTATAAAACCTATCGCATTTACGAGAAAGCTGTATGAAGGCGCTAGTTACGGGGGCTAATGGGTTTACAGGTTCTCACTTAGTCAAAGTTTTAGCAAATAATGGCGATCGCGTTGTAGGTTTAGTAAGAAAATCGAGCAATTTAGAGCGTCTGGCTAATTGCCACAAATGCGATTTAGTGTACGGAGATATTACTAACCGCTCGGCTTTACAAGCAGCTATGACTGGGGTTGATGTAGTTTTTCACACCGCCGCCTATGTAGAGTTAGGAATCGTCAATGAAAAAGAAATGGAACGGGTAAACGTAGAAGGGACGCGCGCTGTCCTCGAAACGGCGAAAGCCTGCGGTATTAGTAAAATGGTTTATTGCAGTACCATCGGCATCTTTGGCGACACTCAAGGGCAAACGATCGATGAAACCTTTAAACGGACGCAAGAGAACTTTTCTTCAGCTTACGATCGCACAAAATACCTTGCTCAAGAATTAGTCGATCGCTTTGCAGCGCAAAGTTTGCCAGTAGTTAGCGTTTTACCATCAGGAATTTTTGGCGCGGACGATCCGCATTTTCGCCCAATATTGCAGCAATTTTTAAATAGAAGGCTAAAACTATGGGCGGGAGGAAGTCGCGTTACGGGAATTGTTCACGTTGACGATTTAGCCACCGCGATGATTTTAGCGGCTAAAAAGGCAGTAGATGGAGAAAAGTACATTATCTCCGCCGGAGATTTGACAACTAAGGAAATGTTTGCAACTATGGCTTCCTTTACAGGAATTCCCGTTCCCCGCGAAGCGCCTAAAGCATTGGTTCGATTTGCCGGAAACCTGCTAGATCCTCTAGGGCGCTGGTTCAACTTTCAACCACCCCTAAGCCGGGAGCGAGTGCATTATATATACGATCGCTGCGTGAGAGTAGATGCTACTAAAGCTCGGACTCAATTAGGCTGGCAGCCCCGTTCGGTAACAGATACATTAAAAGAATTAGTAACTTAAACAGGCAATGTTTCTTTCGGCAACTCTCCCCATCTCCCCTTCCCTCAATGTACCTCTTTCAAAGCCCCATCTTCTAAATAAGTAACGCTATCTGCCACATCGACAATGCGCGGATCGTGAGTTACCATCAGCACCGTACAACCTTGCTCTTTAGCTAAAGAACGTAGTAATTGAATTACCGCGTGTCCGCTCTTAGAATCTAGCGCCGCCGTCGGTTCGTCTGCCATAATTAGTTGGGGCGAACCTGCTAAAGCACGAGCGATCGCTACTCTTTGTTTTTGTCCCCCCGATAAATCGCAGGGTTTTTGAGTGGCTTGATTTTCTAAACCTACTTGTTCTAACAACAACTGTGCTTGATGTTTGGCACTTTTTTTATTCACGCCCTTGATATTTAATGCCACTTCAATATTTTCACTAGCGGTTAGCGAAGGAAATAAGTTGAAATTTTGAAATATAAACCCAATATTTTGCTGTCTAAATTGGGCTAATTTCCGGCGAGACATATTAGTAATATCCTCCCCAAGCAAACGCACTTGTCCTTTGGTTGGTGTCATTAACCCAGCTAAAATAGATAGCAAAGTAGTTTTACCCGAACCTGAAGGTCCCATCAATAACTGAATGTTGCCTTGCGGAATTACTAAATCTATGCCTTTTAATATTTGGAAGCATCGTTTTTGCGACTTAAACTCCATTTCTACTCCTTGAGCAACAATTGCTTTCCTTTGAGTAGCAACTAGATTTATGCCTAAAGCTTCAACTTGATTAGGGAAATTATTATAAGTAGTAAATTTATTTTTGGCAGCAGTCATTTATTTAATGTTTGTGGTGAACGATATTGAAGCGCCAAGTAAAAGCGTGCCGCTAGGCAATAAGTTTATGAATTATTATTACTTTGGTCGATTGTAACGATTAATGGGTATGGACACTTATAGCTTCTGGCATACTTAATTAAGTAAAAATTCAGACATTGCTGAATTTAGATACGATCGTCCCTTTGCAGCAACCCAAGATTTTTGTTATCACCTTGTCCCCTTGTCTACTCCTCTTTCATCCTTTAGTTCAGCAACGCCAAAATTCATATTTATTGTAGGTGATAACTTTTTGGTATTCAGGCTTTAAAAACCGAAGCTGGATCGAGGCGCATAACTTTTTGGATTGCAAACACTCCCGATCCGACACACATAATAACGGTGATGCCCAAAACTGCGATCGCCACTGTTGGCGTAATTAAAATCAAGATTCCCTGACTTGCCAACGTCCATGTAGCTACACCCCAACAAAGTGCCATACTCGGCACGTAACCCAAAATTGCCATCCAGAGAGCTTGTTCGATAATTACACTGTAGATAGTAAAATCTGACGCACCCATAGCTTTTAAAGTTCCAAACTCTTTTAGGCGATCGCTGACAGAGGAGTAAAGAATTTGCCCGACAATAATACCGCCAACAATTACACCTACAACCGCACCCAAACTGAGAATGAAACCAATACCCGTTCTTTGTTGCCAAAAAGTCTGGGTTCTTTGCATTAATTCTTCATAGGTGTAAGCGCGAGTATTAGGCAAAGCATCGGTTAATCTTTGTTTGAGGACGGATAAATTTTCGCCTTTGCTTGCTCGAATTAAAACAAACGTAATCGTATCTGCCGAAGTTAGGCTTTTGGGAGCAGTAGCGTTAGGATCGGGGGGAATGTAAGTGTTGGTACACTTAAGGTCTTCAGAGTCCGATGGCAATCGACAAGATAAATTAGTAGTCTGCCCAGAATTGGCGTAAGCGTTACCGTTTTCTAAAGACGTGAATAAAAAAGGATTAGAAGTAATCGAGCGGTTTCCTTGGGTTAAACCTACTAATTCAATCGATAAAGTGTTAATTTCCGCGCGATCGCCAACTTTGGTGATATTTAAAGATTTTAAGTTAGTGCTATCTACGATCGCCGTGTAGGGAGCTTTGATTTTATTGATGTTTCCTTGAGTAATAGCTTGGGGGATAAATAATTGTCCGTCAGGATCGAAGCCGATAATTCTTACTAAAGAAATTTGATTATTACTGCGCCATACACCAGTTTTAACGATCAAAGCTTCAGCACTTTCTACCCCCTCCACCTTGTGAGCAAGACTCAAATTAGTTAGAGGAATGGGTAAAGTTAGTTCTAGATGCACTAAACTTTCCGAAGCTACCCAAATATCTGCCGAGGAATTAGTCATCAATTGCGCTGTAGAGCGAGTAAAACCGTTAAAAATTCCCGTTTGAATTGTTACTAAGCTGACCGCAAACATGATTCCCGCTTGAGCAACCAAAAAACGGGGAATATCCTCAAGCAAATGCTTGCGAGCAATAGAAACCATAACCAATTACGATTAACACTCATAAATCATCCTAATTCAAAAACGCGATCGCCCTAGATATCTGACCGGAATGCACCGATACTTAATGAAACGCAAAATTTATTGGTACAAATATGCGTTCACAATATTTTTGAAGCAAGCCGATTACCGCAAAAGATTATGCCTGAATCAAATATTGAATCAATTTTGCAAGAAAAGCGTTTATTCCCGCCCAGTGCGGAATTTGCCCAAAATGCCCAAATCAAAAGCTTAGAAGCCTATCATCAACTATGCGATCGCGCTAAAAGCGATCTGCCAAAGTTTTGGGCAGAACTTGCCGAACAAGAATTACACTGGTTTCAAAAGTGGGACACAGTGCTAGATTGGCAGCCGCCTTTCGCCAAATGGTTCGTAGGCGGCAAAATCAATATTTCTTACAACTGTTTAGATCGTCACTTAACCACTTGGCGCAAAAATAAAGCAGCATTAATTTGGGAAGGAGAACCTGGCGATTCTCGTACCTTGACTTATGCCCAGTTGCACCTTGAAGTTTGTCAGTTTGCCAATGTATTAAAGCAACTAGGAGTAGTAAAAGGCGATCGCGTTGGTATATATATGCCCATGATCCCGGAAGCGGCGATCGCCATGTTAGCCTGTGCCAGAATTGGCGCAACTCATAGCGTTGTCTTTGGCGGTTTTAGCGCTGAAGCTTTGCGCGACAGGTTAATCGATGTAGAAGCAAAAGTAGTTGTTACTGCCGATGGTGGTTGGCGCAAAGATGCGATCGTATCTCTCAAAGAGCAAGTAGATAAGGCTTTAGCTAATGATGTTGCACCCACTGTCAAAAAGGTTTTAGTGGTACAACGGACAAAGCAGGCAGTAGAAATGCAGCCAGAACGAGACTTTTGGTGGCACGAATTGCAAAAAACAGCATCCGCCGACTGTCCCGCCGAGCCAATGGATAGCGAAGATATGCTCTTTGTACTCTACACTTCTGGAAGTACGGGAAAACCCAAAGGTGTAGTACATACAACGGGCGGTTATAACTTGTACAGCCACATTACAACTAAATGGATTTTTGACCTGCAAGATACGGACGTTTACTGGTGTACTGCCGATGTAGGGTGGATTACAGGACACAGTTATATAGTTTACGGGCCGCTTTCTAATGGTGCTACTACACTGATATACGAAGGCGCTCCCCGTGCTGCAAATCCTGGTTGTATGTGGGATGTGATTGAGAAGTACAGAGTGACAGTTTTCTATACTGCACCTACCGCAATTAGAGCTTTTATAAAAATGGGCGAACAGTTGCCCAAGGCTCGAAATTTATCTTCACTGCGCCTATTAGGAACGGTAGGAGAACCAATTAACCCCGAAGCTTGGATTTGGTATCAACAAGTAATTGGCGGAGGCAATTGCCCGATTGTCGATACTTGGTGGCAAACCGAAACCGGGGGAATTATGATTACTCCATTACCGGGCGCGATCGCGACTAAACCCGGTTCGGCTACTCGTCCTTTTCCTGGAATTATGGCAGATGTAGTCGATCTTGAAGGCAATCCGGTAGGCGATAACGAAGGCGGTTATTTAGTTATTCGCCACCCTTGGCCGGGGATGATGCGGACGGTGTACGGCGATCCCGATCGTTTCCGGCGTACTTATTGGGAGCATATACCCCCTACTGATGGGCAGTATGTTTACTTTGCTGGAGATGGCGCAAGACGCGATGAAGATGGTTATTTTTGGGTAATGGGGCGCGTAGATGATGTAATTAATGTTTCTGGACACCGCTTAGGGACAATGGAAGTTGAATCAGCTTTAGTGTCGCATCCGGCAGTAGCCGAGGCTGCGGTCGTCAGCAAGCCCGATGAAATTAAAGGAGAGGATATAGTTGCCTTTATCACTTTAGAAGGCACTTATAGCCCCAGCGAAGAACTTAGTAAGGAACTCAAACAGCACGTAGTAAAAGAAATTGGCGCGATCGCTCGTCCTGGAGTTATTCGCTTTACGGACGCTTTGCCTAAAACTCGTTCGGGTAAGATTATGCGGCGTTTGCTGCGAAATTTGGCATCCGGGCAAGAAATTACTGGCGATACTTCAACGTTAGAAGATCGCAGCGTACTCGATAAACTGCGCGGCGAAGGCTAAACTTTGTTGGGAAAAAGTTTTTTTATCTTTTTCCCAGCTAACATCACAATTATTTTATGTTCCGCCACTATCAAAGTATTTACATTTCCCTTTTTGCTATGGCAATGCTGGGATCTTCGCCAGCATTTGCCGTAACTTCCGCTAGTGAATACCGCTCTATTGGGCTATCTTACCGAGCCAACGAACGTTACGACGAAGCGATCGCAGCATTTACTAAATCTGTTCAACTTGAGCCACAAAATGCTTCTGGGCGCGTACTATTAGGCTGGACGCAACATTTAGCCGGACAGCAAAAAGCTGCCGCCGAGTCTCTATTACCAGTAGTTTATAAAGATCCGCAATATGTCCCTGCCCTCAATGCTTTGGGAATTGTGTATTTAGTTAATGGCGATGTGACGGCGGCGGTAGTTACTCACACTTGGGCAGCGACGATCGAACCGAATAATGAGATTGCTTTTTACAACTTAAGCCTAGCTTTACATCAATTGAAATTGTACAGCCTGGCAGTTTCTACAGCGACAAAGGCAGCGAAACTCGAACCCCATAATCCTCATCCCTTGGTTGCAAAATCTATTGCTTATTGGAATTTAGGCGATCGCAAATCTGCAAAACTTACTTATCGCCAAGCCTTAAAGCTAGATCCTCGGTACAACGATGCTTTTTTTCTAGAACATCTCCAAAAAGCTGCTTTTAGTCGCCAGCAAATTGCGATCGCCAAACTCGTACTTTTACATAAAGATTAAGCTATCTTTTAAGCTGCCATAACTAAATTATTAATATTACAGCTTAATTCTTTTTCTTGCTCTAATAGTTTAGCTAATGCTTCCGCCGGAATAGGACGACTGATGTAATAACCTTGAATTTCATCGCAGCCATTTCTTTGTAAATACTCTAATTGTGCTTGAGTTTCTACTCCTTCTGCGATCACGCTTAATTGTAAGTTGTGCGCTAAGGAAATAATTGCTTTAACAATTGCCGCATCATCCGAACCAACTGTTAGTTCGCGCACAAAAGATTGGTCTATTTTAAGTATATCAATTGGTAAGCGTTTTAAATAATTTAATGATGAATAACCCGTGCCAAAGTCATCGAGGGACAAAGTAATACCTATTTCGTGCAACTGATTCATTGTATTGATTACTTGCTGGACGTTTTCTATAATTAAAGTCTCAGTTATTTCTAGTTCTAAATACTTAGCTTTTAAACCTGTTTCTTGTAAAACTTGAGTAGTTATATCTACCAAGTTCTGCTCTTTAAATTGGCGTGACGATATATTAACTGCCATTTTTATAAATGGTAGTCCTACTAATTGCCAACTAAGATTTTGAGCGCAAGCAGTCCGCAATACCCATTCACCTATAGAAACAATTAAACCAGTTTCCTCAGCGATGGGAATAAACTTAGCTGGAGAAACAAAACCATGAATTGGACTGTACCAGCGTAACAAAGCTTCTACACCAATAATTTTTCCACTAGAAAGACAAATTTGTGGCTGATAGTACAATATCATTTCTCCATTTGCAATTGCATTTCTCAAGTCTTTTTCTAAAATTAGTCGCTCTTGTAAGTTGTTATTTAATTCGTTGCAATAAAATTGATATTTATTTTGCCCTTGTTGTTTAGCTCTTTCCATTGCCATAATAGAATTGCTCAAAAGCCTATCCATCTCAGTGCGATCGCTGGGATAAACGCTAATACCAACACTAACACTACTAAAAACTTCTGTATTATTTATTACTACGGATGTGGATAAGCTATTAATAACTTGTTCTACTAAATTGACTACTTCATCTACCGTTTTAATATCTGTTTGAATAATTGCAAATTTATTACTATCAATACGAGCTAGTATATCATTGTCATTAACACAGCTAGTGAGTTTTTGCGCCGCACTTCTAAGTAGAGAATTGCCTAACTCATGACCTAAAGCATTATTAATGTTTGTTAGGCGATCTAAGCTTAGAGAAATTACTGCAAATAATTGCTCGTCTTGATGAGCTAGGATTTGCTGGAGGCGATCGTGGAATAAAACTTGATTGGGTAATCCTGTAAGTTCATCATAACTAGCAATATGTTCAATAATGTCATTGAGCTTTTTTAAGGTGTAAGAAGTATCTGCCATCAAAATACCAGCTTCATCGGTGAAATTGGTAGGTAAAGACGGCAATTGACGATTATTGAGATAATGACGCAATGCTAAAAATGTTAAAGTTACTGGTGCAAGCAAATTATGTAAAGCGTAAAGTGTTAATGCCGTACCGATTAAAGTAGCTAATAAGGCGATCGCAATTACTCGCACTTTCATGTCTATAGTTAAAGCAGTAGTAGTAACAAAATAAATCAGTAGTGACAGCAGGGGTACGTGCGTGCCTAAAAACGCAATCAACATAATTTTGCTTTTGTAACTATTCAGATAAGAAATTTTAGATAATACTGAATATAAATGCAAATTGTTTTGAGATGTTCTCATTAATTCCAGCATATCAACTCCTATTTTTAGCTATTCACATTTTTGTCTATTCATTTTTATACTTTTATTTTTATGTCAACTTAGTTGACAAATTTAAGTATATCTAAATGTTATTAGCTGCAAACAGAGTAAACAACTGTATTATCACTTAATGAACTCAATAAATATTTTTATTGAATCAACACAAAACTTTGATAGCTAAAGAGCTTTAGGTTTTTAGTAAAATTATGATTCACAAAAAAAGTAGACTTCCGTATATTTACGGTTTCCAGTAATAAAATAGCTTGTTTATCTGATACTTGGATTAAAAAATAAAAATCAGCCCTCGATAAAAAGCTGCCATTTTCTAGATAAAAACTGCTCTGACTAAGGAATTGAGGTTTTTTTGGTTTAGATATATTTGAACTTTATTTAGAAGTTAGCCCTACGGAATAAATAGAGTTTAAAATTCATAGTAATTTTACAAAATTAATTAAAATCTTTACAGAAAGATTGAGCATTTTATGTTTTTAGAAAAAAACTTGAGTTATAAGTTGATGACAAACAGTAAGTTGGGCTAAAAAAAGATAAATGTGGTTAGAAGCAGGCAAAATAGTTATAGCAAGTTAAAGCCTAGCTAAAACGTGCAGCCAACACAACTTGTTATGGGAAAACTTAAAAGCAGGACTGAGAGGAAAGTAATCTCATGGGGAAGTTAGCTCAAGAAATAGAGCAGCAATGGCGATCCGAGCTAAGTATAGAGTGTAAAGGACAAAGCACCACAATAAAGGAAAGTATTCTTAGCTGGCTATTAGGTAAAGACTTAGAGCGATTTGAGAGTTTGGATAGCCAACAGCTAGAAATTACCAAAAACGCGATCGCCTATCGCTTCCGAATTTTAAAAGAGCGTTATTTAGGCATAGCGCCAGAAAAAGCTTACAGTAACTTAATAAAAAGATTGGGAAGCGTAGTAATACTACGGAGTAAAATTATTACTGGGGTAGCCTTAAGCCGCGATCGCCATCGAGCCGTCGCTGATGTATTACAAGAAGTAATTCAAGAATTGCTGCAAAGCGATCGCTATATGCAGCAGCAAATGGCTTGGATTGCCCAATGTACAAAAGAGCGAAAATTGCAAAATGCGTTATTATTTGCCGCCGCCGAAGAATACTGTTTGCGCCCGGTACGCAATCAACCTTTATTAGCTTATAGATTTGTCAATTATTTGCGCCGCACGCAACGGGGAGGACTCACCAATGTCCCAGTTAAAGATTTAGTGCGATTAGTGTCAGAAGAAGTGCTAACAGAAGAAAGCGACAACCCAGTTAACTTATTAGATAACCAAGCGATCGCCGAGTATGAAAACGAGCGCGCAATGGAAGAACAACTTGTCTTGCGTAGCCGCGTCAAGCAGGAATTTTCCGTTTACTTAACCGAAAAACTAGGTAAAGAAGCCGCTCAGTGGTTGCAGCTATATTTACAAGGAAAGTCCCCCGAAGCGATCGCCCACATTTTAAACTTGGATATTAAAAAAGTTTATAGATTGCGCGAAAAAGTTAGCTACCACGCCGTTCAAGTATTTGCAATCAAAGGTCATGCGCCAATAGTAGATGAGTGGCTAGAAACTTCTTTAGAGGAAAATAATTTTGGCTTGTTACCCCAACAATGGGAAAAATTGCAAGCAAGCTTGAGCCAACATCAGCACCAGCTAATCGCTCTCAAAAAAGCAGGTCAAGATGTAGATGCGATCGCCAAACAATTGCAACTCAAAAATCATCAAGTGATTAGCGAATGGGGCAAAATCTATTTAGCGGCGCAAGTCCTACGCAATCAGAGTTAAAAAGAAGCGGATATTTAAGGTGCGATCGCCGCCAATTAGTAAGGGAGTATTTAGGATGGAAAGTAGGAAAACCCATACTTACTATGACTCAAGCAACTCTAACTCCCTTCGATCGACAACAAGGCGCAAATGCACCGATAGTTACTTATCGCGTCTCTATCCCACAACCGGAATCCCATTTATTTGAAGTAGTATTGCTAGTGCAAAATTACTCCTTGCCTGTATTAGATTTAAAATTGCCTGTATGGACACCAGGATCGTATTTAGTTCGAGAATATGCCAAGCATATTCAAGATTTTGATGCAAAATCTAGTAACTATCCTCTAAATTGGCACAAAATAGCCAAAAATCACTGGCAAGTTGAAACTACTAATTTAGAAAACCACACAATTGAGATTCGTTACCGAGTTTTTGCCAACGAGCTATCAGTACGCACAAATCATTTAGATGCGACTCATGGTTACTTTAACGGTGCGGCAATATTTTTTAGAATCCCTGGGTTAGAAAAACATCCTATACAAGTTGTAATTTCTGTACCTCAAACCAATTGGCAAGTTACTACACCATTACCCGCCGTTACAGGACAAGTTAATACCTTTGTCGCCGTAGATTTTGACACTTTGGTAGATAGCCCGTTTGAAATTGGCAACCAGCAAGTGTATGAATTTGAGGTACTGGGGAAAACCCACGAATTAGCGATTTGGGGTGGAAAAAGTAATATTGTTCCAGAAAAAGTAATTGCCGATACTCAAAAAATTATTGAAGTTGAAGCAAAAATATTTGGCGGATTACCTTACGATCGCTATTTATTTTTACTGCACTTGTCCACTCAAGGCAACGGCGGGTTAGAACACAAATATGCTTGCTCTTTAAATTATCCGCGTTTTGGCTTTCGCGCTCCAGATAAATACCAGCGTTTTATGCAGTTGGTGGCGCACGAGTTTTTTCACTTATGGAATGTCAAGCGCATCCGTCCTAAAGCTTTAGAAGTATTTGATTACGATAGGGAAAACTATACACCGTCGCTGTGGTTTAGTGAAGGTACGACAAGTTATTACGACTTGACGATTCCCCTGCGGGCGGGAATTTACGATGTAAAAACTTTTCTGCAAAATTTAGGTAAAGAAATTACTCGTTACGAGCTAACACCGGGGCGATGGGTGCAGCCAGTAAGCGAGTCGAGTTTAGATGCTTGGATTAAGCTGTATAGACCCGAAGCTAACAGCAATAACTCGCAAATTTCTTACTATTTGAAAGGAGAGATGGTATCGCTATTACTAGACTTACTGATTAGAGAAAAGCATAAAAATCAAAAATCCCTCGACGACGTAATGCTGATAATGTGGCAGCAATTTGGAATAGAGGAAATAGGCTTTACTCCTCAACAGTTGCAGGAAGTTATTGCATCCGTTGCAGGGATAGATTTAACAGATTTTTTTGCTAAATATATTGATGGCACAGATGAATTGCCCTTTAATCAATATCTAGAGCCTTTTGGTTTACAGATAGCAAGTGATGATAGCGATGTTCCTTATCTAGGGATAAAAGTAAGTTCTGAGCAAGGGCGAGAAGTGGTTAAATTTGTAGAAACGGGTACGCCTGCTTTTAAAGCCGGAATCGATCCGGGAGATGAATTACTTGCTCTTGATGGCATTAGAGTAACAGCAAGTACGATGAGCGATCGCTTACAAGACTACCAAAGTGGAGACACGATTGAAGTCACAGTTTTTCATCAAGAACAATTACGCCAATATCAAGTTAGTTTAGACGCTCCACGTCCTAGTAGCTATCAAGTAAAACCTGTAAGTAATCCGACAGACCAGCAGCAACAGAATTTTGCTGGATATTTAGGCGAGGACTTACAGAAATTAGACCTCTATTTAAGTCTGGAGTCTGGTAGATAGGGAACAAGGGGATAAGGAGGAGTTCGGAAGAAAGATATTGTAGTCCTAGTTTTCGATACTATTGCCACCTTTTGTAAGAAGTCCATTAGACTCCTTACAAAAGGTGGCAAAGCCCCCGTGCGTCTCCCAATAAAAAATAGACCTTATGGCTTCAGCCTGCCTAGATCACCTAAGTTTAAAACTCACTTGCTTGTAGTTAAGTAGGCTTAAGCCTACTGAAGAAAAAAATTTAGACTTTTATAAGAAATCTAATATTTATCCCAACTCTTTCAAAACTCCTGGCTCTTTTTGGATAGGTAAAACATCTAAAATATCCACTTGAGCGCAGTAACTTATATCTTCATGACAGTTAAGACGTAATAACCGCTTACCGTGACTGGCTTGGTGGAATAACTCTACCAAACGATCTTGCCATTGTTCGTAAAGCGCGATCGCACCTACTACTTCATCATTCCCCGCAAGTTCTTCAAGGGGCGTATTTGT
>QQTW01001396.1_pt1 | contig 16856 bp, 16 predicted proteins | sample 1904831 | NCBI WGS metagenome assembly QQTW01 (sample SAMN09435610, study PRJNA476489) | Subsurface metagenome, whole genome shotgun sequencing project. | reverse complement strand
CATCACAGCCCCCCGTGCAGGTCGGGAGTTGTCCGCAGGGTAAGAACAACGGTCTTTTCGCCAGATGTGGATTCGATCGAGGTGCGGCAGTGGGAGAGTTCGTGGGCCTTGTTACCAAAGGCTTTCACGGCGTCGATGTGATGATGGGTGGTCAAGGTGAAAAGGCATACCAGATCTACCAGGGGCGAATGGGAAATTACACGAGGTTCATCAATCACTCCTGTGCGCCCAACGCGCAGTTTGAGAGATTCATGTGGTGTGGCGGCGAACGTATCCTGATCGTTTCCAAGGGGATTGACCCTGGAATGGAGATCACGGTCGATTACTCGTCGAGCTACTGGAACGACCTGGACAAGCGATGTCTCTGTGGCGAGACATGTTGCAGATACAACAACTCAGAGCGGCAGGAGAAGATCAAGCAGACTAAGCTGACATGATGTTTGTTAATGGTAGTCGCTGATCGAGACTTGAGATACCGAAACTGAGAAGACGCATTGCCACATTGTGTTACTATCCTGCGTCAACGACTGAGGATCTCGGGTAGCATTGTTGGCTTGCGAATTTCTCAACTTGCGAGAAAGCCAAGATTCTAGAGACATTGAATCTAATAGGATCTATCATTGTGACCACCGGCCTTGAACGAGACAGATTCAGCATCTGGAGACATGGCTCGAAACAGTCACCGATGAAAGCTACCAGCGCGCTGCCTAGGCACGCCACGGCGCGTCTCGGAGTACCGCCGCTCCAGACCATAGTCCTCCGCTGTCACGTTCTCCGGTAGTGTTGGCGCTCCGCCCAGACTGGCGAGTACTACAGCATTGTTCGCCGTGAGGTCATCCATAACACCGAGTTCCTTCTGGGTAAACAACTTCGGAAGAAGAAGCGTCCGCAATGGAATCAGGGCGATAATCAGGACTGGGAAGCCTATGAATCTTATTATTTACTTGTCCAGACACGAAGGTTGTTCAGGCATATACCTATTGCTGCGATGGTTTGGGAAATGGCCACTGTTGCGGCTACGCCCAAGACTTGCCACCCGATATACTGCCAAATCTTACGCTTTCGGATCGTCAATAGAGGTTCGTCGCGTTGAACAAAGCGATTCTCCGCCCAAAGGAAAACAAGTTTTTGAAGAATGCCGTTCGACTCGATGGATCCCCACTGTGGGGATGGGTGCCTGGTCAGCGAAGTCTGTACAAGTTCCTAAAAGCTTGAACTTTTGGGATTGATGGATAAAACTTACCCCGACGATGAAAAACACCCCAGCAAAAACTGCAGACGGCATAGTGTGGAGAACAGTAAGGAGAGGGCCAGTCATGGTTCCAATGAGCGCAAGGCCCATCAGAAAGTGACTGATGCGCTGCTCGACTACTGATGTAGCTTTGACAATAGGCCGCCGAATCTCAGCGCCTTCACCTTCAGATGTTGAGATCATCTTGAGCTCCGTTTCGTAGTAGGTCAAGGAATCAGTGTGTACCGGTGCCTATACGACGAGATATGAGCAATCAAAAGGGGGTGTGAAGAGAGCAATATCGTACCTGAGGAACCAAACCATTTGGCAATTGCAGGCCTAGTATGCCAGCAACGAAGGTAGTGCAGCCTAGCAGGAAGAAATCCCAGTGGAAACCACCTGGCTTTTTCAACGGGAACTGTCGTGCTTGAGCGGTGAGACTGCTCACGTTCTGTCTCATGGTCAGTAGCTCGATCCATACGAAAGCGGAGACGTGAATGTGAATACTTACATGGTCATAGTAGAAGAGCAGCATGACCAGGAAACCAAAAGGGGCAGCGACGAAGATCCATTTGACGTCCAGAAGCCAGAAATCGATCAGCCAGCTTCGTGGCTGGCTCGGCTGGAAAGCGGTAGTGATGGGGACTTGGCTGATACGCGCTCCTGCTAGATTCCCGGGGATGTGCGCGAACCCTACCCACCAAAGGGTCCCAATCTGTTGACTTCAGCTTACATCGGACCATGAGGGAATGACAGTGGAGGCACACACCGGATAGGCATAATCGGCCAGAAAGCCCCGGAACCCAGGCGTGAACATCGTGCTGGACCCGAGCTTTTCCAGGCCATATATGGTACCAAAGTACAAGATCGCGATCATGGTACTTAGATAACCGGCCGTGTTGCCATATACGGAGAATTCGGTGACCAACTCTTCTACCCCCTTGACTATTCTATATCAGCAGCATGAACGCAACCATGGAGTCAGTAGCGCAAAGAAACTTACTTATATAAATGACCCCGACATACATGCCGAATGACTCGCTCGAGAAATCCGTCACATAACGCATATAATCGCAAGCATTCAGAATAGCGACAAGCCAATGGAACAGAGCTGCCCAGATGCCAGTCCAGCACATGAAGCGTGGATAGATGGAGACATCGTAGATACTGACAATGTCATAAATGGTGTAATTGAACAAGGAGATCAAACCGGTGATCCCGACAATGGTCAACGGCTGCGCTGCCAGAATACTGAACACCATAGCCGCCAGGGCTGAGGAAAACAGCGCCTCATTGACACCATAAAATTCGCCCGTTCGGCGGTACATGTCTAGGGTGTATGCTAGCGCGGGGAGAAGGCTTGGAAGAGTCAGGATTGTTCATACGAGATGGCTTAAAGGGATCACTAACTTGACGAAATACATGCGGATGGTGCTTGCTACGGTTCGATAATTGAGTGCGTCGGTGATGTCGCTCCAATAATAGGGCAGTCGACGTCTGACGTCGTGGTACATTCCCCGTCCCGGATTCAAGACACGCCATCGACGCCATCCGGTGAGCCCGTCAAACTTGTAGGCATCTTCGATATGTCGTTCCGGCGCCGGTGAGGTTGATTTCTCTGTTGATGCTGTGGGTGATGCCATAATAGATGGTGGACGGACAACGTTTTTTTGGAGAAGACGGAAGGAACTAATAAAGATGTTGAGGAAGTTGCTGCTGTAGGTACCTTTGTCAAGCACATACGAATTCAAGATATCTAAACTGTGTTTGGAAGAAAGGGGGGGACTGATGCTTAAGAGCAGTCCACCGTTCCGCCAAGCATCTTCACGTTAGGGCCTCTCCCGATTTCCGGATCATCGCCAAGGCCCATCAAAGTCTGCACGGTCGGAAGGGTTTTCCCCACAGAGCAGTCAGTCATTTGTTGAACGCATCTGTACAGAAAACATTGTGACCCAGGCGGCGGTGTTTGGCAATGACTATCGACAACGTTATGGCTTTACGGGATGGGTTTCGTAGACTGTATTACAATTCAAAGATGCCCACTTGAAGATTCAGGGAACCCTTATTGTGACGTAGCTCAACTTGAGGCCATCATCGTTGTTAGCGCCTTGGCATATTCTGCCCGAGCAGAAGTTTAAGCCTCACCCGATTACGGGTACAAAGTGTAACACACCTCAACTGAGAGCAGCATATCCGACATCTATGGGGACGCCATTCGGTACGGATTGGAAAGCACTTGAAAGACAGCGGAGGCATCAAATTGGAAATCAGATCTCGGGGAAGGGCTACTGTTCTTTATCAGATCCTAAGCGACGCGTAGCCCCTAGTCTCGTGGCAGCTTCCAAATACAACATCGGCCATGATCTCTATAGCCTCGGTGTCTGGCTTCCTGATACTGGCCCTTGGACCTCATCCCTGACATATAACGGCGACGTTCCCTCACTGTCTCCACTGATTCCAGATGAAAACCCGCGGTGAAAATCACGAAATACTGTAACCGTAGACGCACTAAGGAGTGATGCACAAGTAGGATAGAATACTTCCACGCTCGCAAGAGATCTGTTAGCCTCTGAAATGGGTTAGGCATACCATAAGAAGATGATCAAATGCCTATTCTGTCTTGCGAATGTTTTGGGCAACGTCCGCAAATTTGTGACTTCTGAGAGCAAGGAGTGGGAAGCTGAAGGTGTGTCTCGGATTCAAGAGGTTCGCAAGAAGCTCGCTGGGGCAGGCATGATCGAATGAGGTCTTTATAACCGTGAGAAAGAATTCATCCCTTCTTTCTTCGCAAGTGTTCCATAGGCAGCAACAAACAACAATAAGTAGATAATTCTGCCTCTCCGACCACAAAGCATATACTCTGCTCAGGAAGCCGTTGCTGATGAGTTACCTAGCATGAACTAATCAACAGGCCGGGACAATTCTAGTTATGGATAGCAACGCCTTACCATAAGTTGAAATGTAAGAACGTAATCCAACTTGAATCTCGTGTGACTACTTATGTGACTACGACTTAGCAACTCAAGGCGTTGATCAACAGATTGTGGCCAGGCAACACCAGACTGCTGAGACTTCTCGAAAATACAATCGAAAACTTTTCCTGTGTTTCCAAGTTGAGAGAGGACTTATCAATTGATGATTAAGGACTATTTCAGATGATCATACGGAGAAGGATTGTATACAGCTGCTCAGGTAGAAAACCGAGGGCGGCTAAATAGCAGCAGGACAGGGCGGCCTTCGTGTCCCGTACTGCCTTATCGATAAGTGAGTTCTGCCGCAAAGTTTACTTTTAACCATTCTTCAACAACCGAAGCGCAGTCCCCCACTTTTGAACCTCAAACAGCAACACTGAAGAAAGACCAATTTCATCTACAGCATACATCAATCTCGGAAAGACAACCAACACCATTCCCATCTATTCAATTACACTCAAGCCGGTCGATCGCGCTTTCGAGTGGCGGTCCTCAATCATTCAAGACGTTTTCCAATCTACTGAACTCGTAAGAGCACCCTTAGTCGAAGCCTGTGCTCAATTCCATGAATCTTGGCTTCCACGTTGCGTCAGGTCGGGTTGTCATGATGTTGATGTTTGTTCCTCATAGGCCGCATCACCCCTTCAACGGTAGCCGGCGTTCTTCCGCTCGAGGAGGAGCATCGGACTCGCCCTACACGAGATAACGACCTTTCTCCAATCACTTGTTATCATCATCCTAGAGAAAGGCGTTAAGGAAAAGACCAATGGCACCTCATGCTGAGTATGGGGATGATTCCCCGGCTCTGATTGAACAGAAACCTGCTGCAACCAGAACCAAGGATCTATTTGTCGTCAATTCTCCAGACGTTGTGTACACGGACAGTGAAATCAACAGCAGATACACTTACCACACAACTTCAGTCCAGCAGGCTGGGGATGGCAGCTATATCGCTACACCAAAGGAAACAGTGTACGACTTCAAAATCCAGCGCGACGTGGGCAAAGTTGGAATGATGCTGGTGGGATGGGGTGGAAACAATGGTAGTACCGTTACCGCTGGAATTATTGCAAATCGCCGGAGCTTGGCTTGGGATACTCGTGAAGGCAGGCAGACTGCCAATTACTATGGCTCTGTTGTGATGGGCTCAACTATCAAGCTTGGTACGAATGCCGCAACCGGCAAGGAAGTCAACGTTCCTTTCCATCGTGTCCTGCCGATGGTTCACCCAAACGATTTGGTTGTGGGCGGCTGGGACATCAGTGGAATGAATTTGGCAGACGCCATGGATAGAGCTGCTGTCTTGGAACCGTCACTCAAAAGTCTCGTCAAGAAGGAGATGGCTCAAATGAAGCCCTTGCCTAGCATCTACTATCCAGACTTCATAGCTGCTAATCAAGAAGAACGTGCCGATAATCTTCTCGAAGGCTCCAAGGCCTCCCTGGCTCATCTCGAGCAAATCCGAGAGGATATTCGGTACGCCTAAAGTCCAGCTGAGATATGTGTCTTGTATGCTATACTAATTATACGCACTGCAGCCACTTCAAAGCCAAGAATGGCCTCGACAAAGTTATTGTGCAATGGACTGCCAACACCGAACGTTATGCAGACGTAATCAAGGGCGTCAACGACACCGCCGACAATCTGCTCAAGTCTATTGAGTCTGGCCACGACGAAATCGCGCCATCCACCGTCTTCGCGGTGGCATGCATACTCGAGGGAGTACCGTTCATCAATGGTTCTCCGCAAAACACATTCGTGCCTGGAGCCATCGAGCTTGCCGAGAGACATGGGGCTTTCATTGGGGGAGACGATTTCAAATCAGGCCAGACGAAGATGAAGTCCGCGTTGGTTGATTTCATGATTAACGCCGGCATTAAGCTCACCTCCATCGCGAGCTACAATCATCTTGGCAATAATGATGGGATGAATCTGAGCTCGCAACGGCAGTTCCGCTCCAAGGAGATCTCGAAGTCCAACGTCGTGGATGACATGGTTGAGGCGAACACCGTCTTGTATAAGCCAGGTGAACATCCAGACCATACGGTCGTCATCAAGTATATGCCAGCAGTTGGTGACAACAAACGAGCACTCGACGAATATTACGCCGAGATTTTCATGGGCGGGCATCAGACCATCAGCTTGTTCAATGTTTGCGAGGACTCTCTCTTGGCTTCGCCGTTGATTATCGATCTGGTACTGGTTGCTGAGATGATGACTCGTATCTCTTGGAGGGTAGCTCCTGGCGATGTCAGCTCACCGAAGGAATATAAGGGATTCCACAGCGTGCTTAGTATTCTGAGTTACATGCTAAAGGTTGTTGCTGGCCCATGCGCAAGTAAACCAGACAAGCTAACGTATACAGGCACCTTTGACACCTCCCGGTACACCAGTCGTGAATGCTCTGGCGAAGCAGCGGGGTGCATTGACTAACATATTCCGTGCCTGTGTTGGTCTGCAGCCGGAATCGGATATGACTTTAGAGCACAAACTGTTCTAGCCGTCGAAAATACTCGGATGTTCTCGCTCATTCAACATGTGCGAGTTCACACAACACGAAAGCTGCAGAGGGAGAGTTGTCTTACCGTAGGTTCAAGTTGTTCTTGGGTTGATTCATTTGCAAAACCCTTCCACTCTTTTAGAACAGATTCAACATGAATAATTCCGTCTAATCCACTTTCTCTGATGAAACTTTGCCCTGTGAGTCTCTCAGGGATATCGCTTGTGCCCTCGTCATGTGACTGTCCAGAGCGCTAGGGCAATCAGAATCCTACCTGCGTACCTTGCCGATTTCACTTGATTTTCCATGAGAGCCTCTCCTCGTGAACGTTGTAAGCCTCGTCTTATGCTATCTCATACAAGTAGTCATGGCGCATCAATTTCCATCCATTCAGTCCTTTTTCCCTCGAACAGCCTTACAGGATAGCAAGAACCACACCGGGTCATCTGCCGAATTCGGTGACGGGTTCACAGCGGAAGAAGTCGACGCTGTTCTCCATCCACTCCTCGGCCCATGGACACCTACTCAAGTGTACGAGGAGATTGAGATAGGATGCTTGATCCCGGGGCCGCAGCGTGTCACCTTCATGGGAAGGATAGTCAACCTATACGATCAGCCAACACCAAGCAAAAAGCCCCAAGCCGCTAGAGGCTGTCTCAAAGTGATATTGAAAGACGACACCGGAGCCATAGTGGTTGGCAGTTGTCTGATTAGGACAAGGTAGAGGCTGTGCTTCCTACTGATTTCGTGCTAGGTCAAGCTCTGGTATGCGAATGTGGGCTACAACATCTCTCTTGGCCAGCTTATCTCCATCTGGACAACACACATCTCAAATGCAGACTCGAACGCTTTCACCTTGCAAAAAGCCCCCCTGGTGACTTCTATTTTCCCGGAAAGGGACAAGAGCTGTTACTTTATGATTCCCCACGATAACGACGAAGGCCTCTATCGTAAGACGCCGCTGGGATACAGGGAAGGACATGGGTTGGCAGCCCTAATGACATTGAAGAGTTTCGCCGAGGGTGGATCGGACATAGCGGATGGCACGATACTTGTGTGCGTGAAGAGCATCGGGGCACGGAAGAGATGCAAGTCATCATCGTTAGACCTTTACTGCTGAATCAAGCAAAGTGAAGTATGGCTGCTGATAAACGTGGAATTAGTCACTACGAAAAAGGGGAAGCCTGCGGAAAAGGTCGACATTCATGTATTCGACGATACTTCCGAAGCTACGCTTACGCTCTGGGGTCGTGTTGCTTCCTCCGCTGTTGCTTGGAAGCCATCTCAAACCATTTTGCTCATCTTCAGTCCCTGCGTAAGTGTCAGCGGACGAATCTGGTTGAGCTTGAGACAAAGTACGCAAGTGGACGTGGACCCATGTATGGCGGAGGCAGACTGGTTGAGGGGATACGCGCTGGAACTGACACAGAAGCAACATGTCAATGAGCCATTCCCTAACGGTGGTAAGGTTTTCAGGATTGGTATGACAGGCAAACCTGACCGTACTAGTCTTCAATCTCGAGATGTTTTTATCCTCCGAAAACCGAATGTTCTTTACGCTGGGAGACATCGATGAGTTGTATGTATGACCTGTCAGTCGACATATTAGGGCATAAACTGATAAATATTCTTAGCGCTAGGAAAGCTCCAAATGGCACTTAGGGCCTTCGCACATGTCATAAGCTTCTACTAACGAGTTTCCAGAGACACTTATGGGTTACACAAACGTGATGATTGTCGAGCTCAACATCGTGACCCTTCATCGACGCAATATGCTGCTCTGCAACGAGTGGTAGGCAGAGGATAAAGTACTCTGGACGAGTAGCTGACGTTCAGTGCAGCTGTGGTATTCCAATCTTCGCCAACGCGATCACCGCCACATGCAAACAGTGTGATAATGCGGTTGCTCTCTCTCTCAATCCGCGCCTAGTATGAGCCTTCCATACCATCCGTATGCTTGTAAAGCTACTATGAATGTACCCTGACAGTCTCTTTTGGCAGGTCGGCAGCCTGTCCGATGAGACAGGCAGTATTGGTTGCGGCAAGCTTATCTGGTCGACGAGAGCATGGGAGCAATTCCTCGGCCGCACCGCGGAAGAGCTTGCAGACTCTACTGCTTCTTGTTTGAGGAGCTTGGAGCAACGAATGCTGTTTCTCAGGGTTTCGCTGCTGTTCGGATGGAGCAAGAAGGTCAAGAAGTTGACCGTGTGCCAGGTCATGAGATGAGGAGACACTCACAGGCCTGGTCTTGGGTAGTGGCCGTTCGACATTGCTATTCCAGCTCACGATCCCGCTCACCAGTTATGGATATCTTTCGGAGTTGCGCTTTCGACCAAGCCTTCTACTTGATGCTTGGAACCTTATTGTGCTACACAAGCTTTAGAACACTATGATATTTGGCTGATCGTCACCACCTTCGATTTGATGTGCCTCCGACTTTCGATTGAGTAAGTCAGCAAGATGTCCACCATGTGCAAAGGGATACAGCGGGGAATGTCCGGCACGAGTGATACTACTGTTAAGATACAAGTGAATTTATTCCCTCAGGTTTTATCATGCAGGGTCTGCTGGTACATGCACGAGTCTTGCAGTCGAGTCTTCGCTTGCCGCGTCAACAATTCGATTTGACCGAGAGATCCTTCGTGGCTACCTAGTTCTGGTTGGCAGGAGAGATTTATGGTCAAGGAAAACGAAACACTTCCAGTAGAGCTACGTAGCAGTCACCAACATCTTTCTGGGCCTTGCCACACAGCCCCATTGCTTTTTTCAACTGCAATCTACCAGACCACGGGAGGTACAGAAAGAGGCGACTTTGGATATTTGGTAATGCTCTCTCGCAAACAATAACAACGACCGGCCGCAAGACTGTAGAAACTTTCAGAATGACCCTCTGGAATAAGGCGGTTGCGATATTGTGTGCTGGCAACAGAGTTCTTCCAGTTCCTATATTGGATCCGTGTCGTGATGGCCAACAACAGCGATGATACCTAAACGTGGATTTATTTACTTGGTCTGATATTACGCTGATCTTGTGCCCGTTGGCTGCTGCCTAGTACATACTCCGTAGGTGCTAGTGCAGATAAGGCTGAGAGATTACAGCGACAAGACCCTGTTGTTTTGCCTAGGAACATGTCGCAGTTGTACTTTCGCTTTGCTTCTCTTCGGAGATTTCTCTGAGACTCTTTAGGGATTCGTGTATTCCTGACTGACATCAACATATGCAGTCAGATGTACGAATCGACGCCTCCCGGTTGGGTTTATCGGTTGGGGGGTCAGCCAATGTGCAGGGTTTCGCGTCCCAATTGGCAGCTCATTTAATCTATGAGGCTTTCGGCCCCCAATCTGACGCAGCTGGCTGCGACAGCTTGGGGGGCCAACCTGCTTTCATATCAACAACGCCCAGCCGCGTGCTGATAGCACTCGGTTGAGATTGCTTCTGCAATTTCTTCCCCTCCGAAATTCGAAGATACTTCTTCTCTTCTCTGTTTCTCCATCCGTGCGGTTTGACGACAGTGCCACCGCTCACCACAGATCGTTGAAACTGCGAGGGCCTTCTCACCATGAGCGCCGTCGACGCAACCGACAATGCATTCAATACCACTAGTGTCCCTTCAACGGGCATATACAACTCGACAGCGAATCAGTTCTTCTGTCAGATGACAAGAGAAGATGTTCGATGCCTGAGCTCCGCCCAGTTCGTCGCTCAACCGTTCGATCAGCTCTGTCCGTCTGGGGATTGCTGGACGGACTGTCAGGACCTCCAAAGGCTGTACTCGCCCCTACCAGACAAGATCACTTTTGCGAACCTGACCAGTTACGGTGGAAACCCATCTCAGCTCACTTTTTGGCCCCTCTGCGCTGGATTGACCAACATTACGGAGTCCATACAAGATGGAGTTGTTCCCGCCGCAGAAGTCGCCGCGGTCGATTCATATTTTCGCAACGACACGCAGGAGAATCGAAGAGCTGTCGCAGCTGCTGCAACGCAATGCTGGACAGACACTTGTGCGCAATCTAGAAGCCCGGAAGATTGCGCGTCTCCGTGCGCGGCTGCCAACCTTCTCGAGCACCGAGATGTGGCTCAGTTGGCTGGAACCCGCGAGTGTATCAAAGCGATCTGCCCGAGAATCGAAGGCCTCCCTTTCGGGGACCAGGATATTGTCGGCATCGGGGTAAGCCGAGAAATAAGCCTTGCAGCACACGATGCTAATCTACGTCGGACTAGGTAACTATCTCGTACGTCATTCAATTGTTACTCATCATTCTCTGCTGGGTCGCTTTGGCAGTCCATGGATATTCGGCTTGGCGGCGTCGTCGTCACTCACGAGAAGTTCATACCTCCCAATCGCGCAACAATCTGCTTCAGAGCGTCGCTGGGTTTCACGCTGCGCAGTGCTACTTTGGCATTCCACTCGCCGTGGCAGCTCTATACTCCAATCCGTTTATGCTGGATCCGCTTAACGCCTTCGCTCTTCTTCCCGTTTCCATCAACGGCTTCCTCCCCCAGATCTTTACTTTGACGGTCTTGCATTACTATGACCTAAGGTCATGGTATCCCTTGATGTTGACCTACGTCAGCTACCTTCTCAATACCATCATTTTCTGGCCCGTCGTCAAATACCTTAACCTGATCAGAGGGAAAGGGACAGCTCTCAAAGCACGGGCCTATAAATCGCTCGGAGACATTGACTCATGCGGTGGCATGACCGGAATCGCACTCTGCCTTCCATTTCAACACGACAGCCCGCCTGCCTTTTTGATTCAACAATATGGTTCGGTGGCATGGTTTGGGACCCGAGCTGCACCATGGATCTGGACATGGTGCACGGCTGTCCTGTTACTCCTCACGTTGTTGCAGTTCCGTTCCACGGAAAGAAAGTCGTGGGAAAAGACCTACTTGGGGTCCATTGTCGATCGGATTTACCTTATGTTCCAATCTATCGTCACATACGGCGTGATATCAGTCGTGTTCTTTGCCGGTATGATATACCAAGCGGTGATGTTCCATAGCTATGTGGCCCTGGGTTTGGTCGAGCTGGATACCTGGTCATTCGGACAGATTGTGGCAATTGCGGTCTGGATTCCGCCGGTGCTTGATTATCTCCATTTACAAGCTGGTGAGTCCAAAGAAGAGGCAACTGTGAATGATAAGCTAACAATTACAGATTGGATATTGAAGAGACTACACCTAGCGAGGACACAACAACCACAACAAAGTTCTCCTGCAGGCGGGCACAAATCTCCAGCTGCATTCAATCTCTCGTCTTGGTCCGCGAGAGAACAAGGATACGCACCCGCAGATGAGCTCGATGACGACGCCTGGCGATCAAGCCTGCGTAAGGATACGAACCCTGAGAACATTGAAATGTTTTCCAAGTCTCGTGCGAGTACCACACGATCGGATGAAATCCAGCCGTAAAGAGGGAGGTCATACACTGTTATCGTACCACTTCCGATGGTCTTCCGAAAATTTGGGAGAGCCTTTCTACTTCCATGTACTCATCATACGAGGAGATTTACAACCAGCATACTCATGTATCCAGCTCTAACAATTTGTGAATATTAAGAAGAAGTCTCCTTTTGCACTTGCTTCATACTAGCGAGTACGGCACTGGTGGACCTTCGATGGCTGCTAATCCATCATTGCAAGCACAAAGTAGAGTACGATAGCTTGCTCAAGTCCGCAGGGACTTGTCACTTTGTGCAAGCTTGTTGATGGCGTGTTTGCGAGAGGCACTCAACGCGAGTGAAGATCTAATTGGAATCGACCAAGACTCTGTTGGTGGATACTCTGGCTGTAGATGTTGTCGTCACAAGGCTGCGCGGCCAAATGCTGTTACGGAGACGGCGTTTCAATAGATTCATCACTGATATCAACATGGATGATATCGACCTGGAGGACTTTTGTAATGAAGGCTCGGTGGCCAGCGTTTGCCCTCTAGGGCCTTAACAAGCAGATACACTACATCTTAGTGGATTTCGCGTTGCCACGGTCAGAGCCTTCGTCCTCCCAAAACCTAGTCTAGCCTCAAATAATCATCTTCACTAACGTAACGGCGTAGGTCAATGATTCTACAGATCCCTTAGAGCAGGCCTTTCTCCAACTCTTGCCATCCATTCCTTTATATTGGGATGTGATGTTGTGCTCACCCCGATCATTGTCAACCAAGACACGAAGCTCCATAGATGGGTATCTGCCAAACAATATTGACCACCGAGGAGAAAATCCTTCCCAGTCAACGCCCCATCCAAGACCTTCAAAGCCCCCTCAATCTCCGTCTTCGCCTTCTCTAACATTTCCGCTTTACTTTTCTCCTCCTCGGACTTAAAGTCTTGGGACCCTGGTTCGACCCCGCCTGGCGTCCCCGCTGGCAATGAAGCGGCCAATCGCCCACCAGCAGCTGCGAGCGTAATATTTGCCCATACGATCCACTTCATCGCTTCTCCTCGTTGGGGACCCAGGGCTGGATAGAGCGATTGCTTGTCCGTCTCGCCGTCTTCACGAACGCCGAATGTCTCGCCGAGATACATCGTGATCGCGGCGGATTCCCAGATGGGTACACCTTCGTGAACGATGGCCGGAACACGCCCATTGGGATTGACGGAAGAAAGGTAATCGGACGTCCTCGTATCGCCGGCCTGGATAGATAGCTCGATGCGCTGAGCGAGAGGGTTGGGCAGGCCGTGCTCCAATTCAGCCAAGACGGCGGAAGTGACGGCGGCGGTAGAGTTCGGGGCGAAATAGAAGACGAGAGACATGCTGTTCGTGGACCTTTAAAGAGGAGCTTTTGTTCCGCACTCTTAAGAACTTCGAGTGTAGGGAAAGAAAGAGGATTATATGATTGACATGAAGTCGACCTCTTGCAGCTATGACTCATAGTTCTGAAAGATCCTAGTTCTGACATAAGCGACCAATTGCCGTAGGGTTCGTATCAGGCCAATGGGTGAATGTACATGCTGTAGAGAATATTCCTTGCTAGCATCTCAATAAAACAGCGGTATTCTCATGATGATAAATTTCAACAGACTTCAATCACGACTTTGACTCTTGACAAAGATTGAACGCGGAAACACAAAAGCAGAAAGAAAAGCTTAGTCTCGACAAGAAAGGGTGACCACGATTCAGGAGCCCTGTGAGGGTCTTCTGAAAGAGTTGGCGATGCATTTCAGATTCGACCTCTTCCTTAATCACCCTGATCATGGTAGCCTTCTTGACTCTTTCTTCAGAATCGTATGATTTGCTAGCTTCCAATAGATTCTGATCCTTCTGCGAGTTTCATCTGTCTATTTGCCCTAAGTCATGCTTCACACCTCTTTTCTCTGCCTCTCACCACCATTTGTTTTGGTTCGTTGCCCTTTGCTGACATATGCGGGGTGCAATCGTACTAGTCAAGATCCAGTCGACCTCAGTGCCCGGAACTCAAATAGGAAAACGAGCGACGTCTTAACCCTTACTGTCGCCGTGGCTACATACTTCACTGTTCAGATCGACAACAAGACAATGGAAGCACAATTATTAAATTCAATTATTCAGGCTTTCAACCAAGCCCTAGCAATCAGGCGCAATTTTGTTGCACTGTTTGCGCAATCGCCGCCGTCGCAGAACCCCAGTGAGCCCGCACTTGTTATCAGTTAGGCCCACGCTAGCATAAGGTGCTGTCCCTCCTTCGAGCCCCTCTGCACATTCCAGGTACAGCTTTTATCAGCGTACCGACCCCATCCGAACGTGGACAACGGCGCGATTTTCACCGCTGGGTAAATGAGAGTTTCCCCTGTAAGCTAGCGATCCGCGCACTGCTTCGCAGTCCTTTCATCGTCCTATTCGAGGAAACAAAACCTCTTCTTTGGCGGGCATCTTTGCCATACTCTCTGTCATAGCGGCAACGAAGTGTTCTTTGACAAGTCTTCTGCGCTTTTGACACTCGCGAGAGCTTCGAAGATGGTGGATACCGTCGTTTGCTGACGCATCGGGTCCGATGGTTTTCTGCGAGCAGAGTAGTATCTCGGCTATGTTCGTTGACCTTAGGGATGGATTTCTCTATTGAAGATAGGCTATCCTGTTCAGAAGGCGGAGCTTCGTCGGGCCCTTTGTGCAGATCAACGATAGGTGAAGCGTATGGCTTGGATGAAGCGTTTCATCCTTGTGGAGGATGGAGTTTGGACGAGGAACTATTGTCCAAGATTGGTCGACGCTAATCAGATGCCCTTCTTTTTGCCGTCGATGTGTGGACTTCGGCATCTGCCTTTCTTTTAACTTGTTTGATACTCTGAGCGCCAAAAGTTGACTTCTTGTGGGCGAAACATTTTGGTGGAGTTGTGCCATCTCTACAAACTCGACCCGCCGTGCTTGAAGCGGGCGCCTTCTCCAGAGCACTCTTGGTCCTTTGCTCCTCCTGTATCTCCTGCAACTGCCTTTCGATAGCATGGAGCCTATCTACCAAAACCTTCTGTTCCCACTTGCGTGTCCAGTTACACATTGGGTGGGCTTGTGTGTTTCTGATGTCGAACCTCTCGATTCTTCCCTGTTGGTAGGCTACATATTCTGTGAACAGCTTGGCCTTGTCCATCTCCATTGGATCCGGTAGCTCCTCGCCTGGATTCACTAGGCCCTTCTTCTTGCGGCGGTCAAATTCCCACTGCCTCCGTTTCAAGAAACATTCCCAGCTTCGGTGCTCTTCGAACCAGTAGTACCGTTCGCGACTATAAAGTTTGTACATTCCATGCACAACACTGTAAAGCTCAACCGATTCCGGATTGGCCTGCTCAGGGTTAAAGTCTTGAATGGGACGAGTTGGCCGTCCACCGGCTGCGATGAGCGCTTCGCGGAGTGTGACTGCCTCTGCGCGTTCTTCAACAGGGTCGGGTTCTGGAGTGATATCACTGTTTTTATATTTTCCTTAGCCGTTGTTCTCGCTGCTCTGACATGTGCCGTACACTCACCTTAGTTTATTGGTGCGTTTTTCAACAAGGTCGGTAGACCCTTCTGACCCTTCTGAAGTGATGTACCTGTTTTTATATTGTTCTTAGCCATCGCGCTCGCTGCTCTGACATATACCGTGAAGTTGCCTTAATTTCTTGTCAAGCTCCGTCGGGTCGACAGGCTTCCCTTTCTCATTCCATGATGCCCCTCGGGGGGTGATCGCCATTCCGCAGTGATCATCCAGATCATGAAGGTTCCCAGAGAAGACTCGTTCTAGAATAGCTGGGATAGCCATGACGAACAAGCCAAAGGGTGAAAGTGAACAGGTATGCACAGGAGAAGCATTGACGGTTTGTTAGATGCACGCAGACGAGAGATGCCATATTGCGCGATGCTGATGGCGCTGCTGCTCCCAAGAAGTCGGCAACCAATGAGCGGCAGTCTGGCTCCGTCTTTGCCAAATGCTTCATATCCAATACTGAAGAGATTTCTCCCATATTTTGATTCCTTAGCGCTTTGAGAGGCTTGGGGTAAGTTCTGTAATGAGAAGGATCATGAGCATATACAACATGCTGCTCCCTCTGCATTTCATCCAATGTGCAAGTCACCCTCATTATCCACCTCGCTGCGCCCACTATCAACATGTCTATCCTACTGTCTTCAGGTGCTATGATAGAGCCCTGGCTGCATATCCTCACTCTCGAAGCCCTCAATCAGGGTGCCGAAAGAGCGTTTGGCGCGCACAACAGCTCGCGGCTACTTGAGCGTCCATCGTCCCCCGAATACTTCGAGCGGGCAGTGACACCTTCTACTCGGGCGTCGTCTCCAAACGCCAATGCTCAGCTAGCTCTATCCATCCTACAGCCGCCAAAGGATGTCGATACAGGTTTCGTCTTGGGGAGCAATCCCTCCATGTGCGACATCACGATTGGTTCCAGAGGGGACGGGGTCAGCGGCCGCCACTACATCATCACCTTCGACGAGCGCAGAAGGATAGTAATGCGAGATATCTCCAAATTTGGCTACGAAGTCTCCTATGATAGGCAGCCACGCAATGACCGTAGACAGTTCACGTGAATGCTCCCACCCGGTTATGACATATTCGTCAACATTGGAGAACGCGTTCTGTTCTCTATCAAAGTCTTTGACCATGCTGAACACTATGAGCAGTACGACGAACATTTGACCCGATACCTTGAAGAGGCACGTCGTGCAGTTCCGTCGGTCAGCAAT
>QQTW01001395.1_pt1 | contig 16865 bp, 11 predicted proteins | sample 1904831 | NCBI WGS metagenome assembly QQTW01 (sample SAMN09435610, study PRJNA476489) | Subsurface metagenome, whole genome shotgun sequencing project. | reverse complement strand
CTGTACAGCGCTTTGCCCTGATCAAACTCAGCCGCTCAAGCCATGAAAACGAGAATTTTTTACCAGCAATGCAGGAATTCCATTTGCTGTGACGTACTCATAAACTTGAACCTCACACGACTAAAGTCGCGTGATTCCTAATTCATCGACAGGTGCTTGGATTACTCCAAGTCTGACCCCATCTCCATAGGCGTTTTGAGTTTCCGGCGCACCGACGGCAACTGTCTTGGAAAGTCCCCTCAACGGGGGGAACCCCCGCACGGGGCTTTCCGCTAATAGTCTTAATCCTTCGTTCTTGATGTTGATAGCAGCATTCCAGTCGCGTAAATGAAAAGAACTACACGAAGGGCAAGTCCACTCCCGAACTTCTAAATCCTTGACTTCAGGATTAACATATCCGCAACAGCTACAGGTCTGAGACGAAGGATAGAACCGACTAACTTTCTGGACAATTCTGTCATGCCAAATAGCTTTGTACTCTAACATAGTCACAAACTTCGCCCAACTAGCATCCATAATGCTTTTGGAGAGCTTGTGGTTCTTAACCATGTGCTCAACAGCTAAGTCTTCAATACAAATGATAGCGTTGGCTCGAATTAGTTGAGTAGAAAGCTTGTGTAAAAAGTCATCTCTCAAATTTGTTGTGCGTTCATAGACACAAGCCAGCTTAGTTTTCGCTTTGACTCGGTTAGAACTACCCTTTTGAGAGCGAGAAAGTTTTTTGTTGGCTTTACGCAGTTTCTTTTGTTGAGTAAGATAGTATTTTGGATTGCCTACAACTTCGTTATTACTAGTAACAATGTAGGTCTTAAGACCCAAGTCAACCCCAATGGTTGTATTCACTGAAAGATACTGTTCAATCTCAGTCTCGCACAAAATACTAGCAATATATTTACCAGTTGAAGTACGAGTAACTGTAACGTTTACAATCTTGCCTGTAATCTCTTGAGACTTGTGAAATCTGACCCATCCAAGTTTGGGTAGTTTTAAGCAGTTCTCTAGGACTTGAATATTACCATTGGTGAGGTTGGTCTTGTAGGATTGTTTGGCTCCATGCTTCTTCTTGAACTTGGGAAGTCCAAAACGTCTCTTGGCTTTTGGCTTTTTAAGGTCAGCGAAGAAGTTTTTGTAGGCTGTCTCTAAGTTTTTGAGCGAGTTTTGTAAAGCAAATTTATCTACTTCGCGCAGCCATTCAATCTCTTTTTTTGAGAAGAGTAAGTTTCTGGCTGCAACCATTGTAACTGAGTGTTTGGTTTTCAGTGGTGTAAAGCTCTTTCCTGATTGCCAAAAAGCGGTTGTACACAAATCTCGCACATCCAACTGTCCGGTTAATCTGGACTTGTTGAACGTGATTTGGGATAAGTGTAACTTTAAACGCTTTCTGGAGATTTATCATTTTGGCTCTCTATGTACTTTTTCACCTGTGCTTCTGTGTTCTCAAGGAAGTCTGCCGGGGGAGTACTCCAAGGAGGTTCGCCGGGGGAATCCTCCCCCGGCGACACTCCGCCCCGGCGAGCTTCCGCACTAACCGTACCTACAAAATAAGAAGGATTCCAAACATGTCCACCCCAAAGCTTTTGCTTAAGTTGTGGGAACTGAAGGAAGGGTTTCCTGGCAGATATTCCCTTCAGGACTTTCACCATATTGGGGATAGTGTGCTGAGGTGTTGCGGACACTAAAACGTGAACATGGTCTTCTACTATTTCCAGGCTTTCTACTCTGAACTTGTAGAAGAAAATGGCTGTCTCAGTTAAAACCTCCCTTAAGAACCCTGCTACCTCCTCGCGTAAAACTTTATGCCTGTACTTGACGCACCAGACTAAGTGATACTCAATTGCATAAACGTAGCCTCTACCATGCTTTACTTCCATTTAGGACTGTACCATATACGCGACCATCTGTGTATAGTAATCTACAATATAGAAAGACGCGAACTCATGACTGAAGTCACGAGTGTGTGCTATTCAAGACCATCAAAAATTGCCAGCAGACGTTTTCGACCCTTGTGGCAGAAAGACAGCCGAATCGTAGTATGTGCGGAAGCGCTGCACCTGCCCGTTGTCTATTTCGATCAGGCTCACACCTCGGTATTTAACGGGTTCGCCCGTTGATAAAGCACCCTCCGAGATCCACTCCAATACTGCGGTGTTATCACCCTCGACTACATGGGTGAATTTTGAGTTGACGCGTTCAAACACTGACAGATAATTCTGCCAGAAACGACGCGCGCCATCGCGTCCGTGTAGTGGCTCCTGACTCGCGAGATTACTGAGTTCTGCATCTTCAGTAAACATTGCCACAAGCGGTTCAACATCACCAGTCTCTTCTATCTGCTGCAACATCTGCATAAAGCGCTCAGCCATTTCACTTGCCATCGTCGTTTCGCTGCCTAAGTTTATCTTTAATAGTATCTTTAGATGCTTATCCGCTCAATGACTCTGCTAGAAGTTTTAGTAATCAAAGCAAGTAGACCGGAATTGGGAGCGACGGCATTGCTGTTGGAGGTGGCACATTTCAGGACTTAGATACAATTTGGGCTGGCGTCAGAGGCATTTGATACAGTTTTATCCCTGATAACTATGACATTCTCATCATGTTTTGGATTCATGGAGAAATATCATATGTCTTCTTGGGAACTAAAGCGCATATGCGCAATTGCCCTCCTTATCCTTACGTTAGGTGGGGCACAGGCAGGTGCCCAGGAAAAGCCGCTGGAAGGTCGGGGGAGGAAACGTTGCCTCACTGAGTGCAAACCACGCATGGGAGTCGTCTCAGCGTTCGGCAGTGAAGCAGACATCCTGCTGGCAGAAACCACCGGCAAGCGTCAATACAAAATCAACGGCAATCTCTTCACGACCGGGCGTCTCAAAGGTAACAGTGTAGTAATTGTCTTGACTGGAGTAAGCATCGAGAACGCCACAATGATCACTCAGCTGATGCTCGACCACTTCAACATTCATCATATGCTGCTAAGCGGCATCGCCGGTGGAGTGGACCCAGCAAACAACGTTGGCGACGTCGTTATCCCCGACAAATGGGCACTCCCGTTAGAGGTCTACTGGAACAATAACAGCAATGTCCCGTCCCCCTGCAGAACACCGGGTGATCTGTCATGCCTGGGATTAAAGCTATCCACCTTCACCAACCAGCCAAACTCCGACTATCAGGTCCCGACATTAAACGGTGCGATCGGCACCGGCTTATTCATGCGAGAGACCTTCGTGAGGAACAGATCAAACTTCCCTAATGGTGAGTACAAATTCGACTATGAAGTCGATCCAGAGATGCTCGCGATCGCGCGCACCGTCAATCCTCAACTTGAGCGATGTGGTCCAAAGAACCCAACACTGTGCGTATCAACACAGCCAGTAGTGAGACGCGGCGGAAGAGGCATATCAGGACCAGCATTCCTCGCAAATCCCAACTACAGGAGCTATGTTTTCAAAACCATTCAAGCTGTAGCAGTGGACATGGAAACCACAGCGTTCGCACACGTCGCCTACGCCAACGAGATCCCCTTCATCGCTTTCCGCAGCCTGTCAGATCTAGCTGGTGGGGGCGATTCCCAGGATGTCGGCGCATTTTTCGGCAGCGGGTTAGCCGAAAGCAACGAGTCCAAAATTACCCTTGGGTTCTTAGAGGCGTGGGCAAAGATACATCCAGACGCTGCTAAATAGAAGTGTGATCTTAACTGCCACCTGATTGGAACTGGCACCAATCAGGCTTTTTGTGTTGACAATCCACTCCGAAAAACCTCTAGAATAAAATTGCGAATTAAAGCTAACACTTCCGGTCGAATTTCATGCTCCATGTCAAACTCTTGGTATTGCACTGAAACACCCATTGCCACCAAAGACTCCCGTGCAGATCGGGCAGCCTTAATAGGTACAACAGAGTCTTGTCTACCATGCACGAGCAAAACGGGGGGAAAGCCACCAGCTGATTTAGAGACGGGATGTAGATACCCGCTCAAAGCAACCAATCCCGCTAGCGGCAAGTTCAACCCCACATCCAGAGTCATCGCCGCACCTTGGGAAAACCCACTCAAAATTGTGCGAGATAAAGGTACACCAGTGCTACTCTCCAAAGAAAGTAACCAATCAGAAAGGAGTTTCCGACTCTCTGGCAACCCCTGAGCCTTCTGATCAGAAAGGTCGTACCACATCTTCCCCATAGAAATATACGGATGAGGAAACGGTGCATCCGGAAACATAAACTGATAATCAGGTAGATCCAACAAGGGTACTAAAGACGCTAGATTTTGAGCATCAGCACCCCAGCCATGCAAAGATACAATCAACCCCACCGGCTCCTCACCCCCTACAGGTGGAACAGTTATAACTTGTAAAGACAGAGCCTTTCTCCTAAAATATTAAACACCCTTAACCCATCTTAATAAACCCTATTATCTTTCAACCTCTTCTTGGCGCTCTTGGCCTCTTGGCGGTTAGAGAATTTCTAAATCATGGCACATCTAGCACTGCTAAGTGTATCTAATAAAATAGGGCTAATCGACCTAGCCCGTAGCCTCATTCAAGAATTCGGGTTTGATCTAATCAGCAGCGGCGGAACAGCCCAAGCCCTCAAAGAGGCAGGGTTACCAGTAACCAAAGTTGCCGATTATACCGGCTCACCGGAAATACTAGGCGGTAGAGTCAAAACACTGCATCCTCGGATTCATGGTGGTATCTTGGCGCGTCTAGATTTACCTCAGGATGTGGCAGATTTAGATACTAACCAAATCCGCCCGATTGATTTAGTTGTAGTCAATCTCTATCCTTTCGAGCAAACCATCGCTAAACCGGGCGTGACGTTATCGGAGGCAATAGAGCAAATTGATATCGGTGGTCCAGCCATGCTACGGGCAGCTGCCAAGAACTACGCCCATGTAACAGTTCTATGTGATCCATCTGATTATGACGCCTACTTGCAAGAGTTACGGCAGCATAAGGGAGAAACATCCTTAAGGTTCCGTCAAACCTGCGCTCAGCAAGCATTCTTGCATACAGCCAGCTATGATCAAGCGATCGCCACATATCTGACAAGTCAGGAACTACCACAACAATTTAAACTTTCTGGGCAACAGCTACAATCACTGCGCTATGGGGAGAATCCCCATCAACCAGCCGCCTGGTATCAAACAGAAACTACTCCAACTGGCTGGGCAGCGGCTACCAAACTCCAGGGCAAAGAACTGAGTTACAACAACTTAGTTGATTTAGAAGCAGCGCGGCGGCTGATTGCTGAATTCACAGTGCCAGCTGCTACGATTATCAAGCACACAAATCCCTGTGGTACTGCATTGGGAGACAGTCTGGCAGAAGCTTACCAAAAAGCTTTCAATGCTGACTCTGTTTCTGCCTTTGGTGGGATTGTGGCACTAAACCGTCCAATTGACGCTGCTACTGCAACTGCTCTAACTCAGACTTTCTTGGAATGTGTAGTCGCACCGAGTTGTGAACCGGAGGCTGAAGAAATTCTCCGCGCCAAGTCAAAAGTGCGGGTGTTGATTTTGCCAGATTTAAGCAGTGGTTCTCAACATACAGTTAAAGCGATCGCCGGCGGTTTTCTCGTGCAAACCTCAGATGAGTTTGTAGCTGACACAAGCCAATGGCAAGTTGTTACCGAGCGTCAACCCACTTCTGACGAGATGGAAGAACTACTGTTTGCCTGGAAGGTGGCTAAACACGTTAAATCTAATGCAATTGTAGTGACACGCGATCGCACTACTTTAGGAGTAGGAGCCGGTCAGATGAATCGCGTTGGCTCCGTCAAGCTTGCTTTGGAACAAGCCGGCGAAAAAGAAGGAGCAGTTCTTGCTAGTGATGGCTTCTTCCCGTTCGATGATTCTGTAAAGGCGGCGGCGGCGGCGGGCATTAGTGCCATTGTCCAGCCTGGTGGTAGTCTGCGCGATCAAGATTCAATTCAAGCGGCAAATGAGTTAGGTTTATTGATGCTTTTCACAGGCATTCGCCACTTCTTGCACTAACCGACCACAAAGTTAACCAACTTCCCAGACACGACAATTACCTTTTTAATCTCCTTGCCCTGAATGTAACGCTGGGCCACCTCTGATTCACGAGCGTACTGCTCCTGCTGTTGCTTGTCTGCCTGTGCCGGAACTTGAATCGTGCCACGAGTTTTGCCCATGATCTGAATCACCAGCGTAATTTCATCGGCAACTAGAGCAGCTGGCTCAGCCTTTGGCCAGCTTTGGGTGTGGACTGAATTGCTATTACCCAAACTATGCCACAGTTCATCAGCAACATGGGGGGCAAAGGGAGCCATCAGTTGAATCAGTGTTTCAATTCCTTCTGCATAAACCGGCGATTCTTTGCACTTGACGTCAGCAAGAGCATTGCTCAGCTTCATCAACTCTGAAACAGCTGTATTGAATTGATATTCGCCCTCTAAGTCTTCTGTAACCAGCTTGATTGCCGTGTGAATAGTCCGCCGCAAGTTTTTTTCTTCACCGGTTGGGGTTTGACCACCTACCGAGACGCGTTGCTCGTTAAAATCCCCCACCAAACGCCAGACGCGGTTCAAAAACCGAAATTGCCCTTCCACATCGGCAGCATCCCACTCCAAGTCCTTCTCTGGAGGGGCTTTGAACAAGATGAACATCCGAGCCGTATCCGCCCCGTACTTCGCCAACACTTCCTGTGGATCAACGCCGTTGTATTTCGACTTCGACATTTTTTCATAGAAGACTTCTAGCGGCTCCCCAGTAACGGGGTCTTGTGGCTGAGCTGGATTTACTAGGGCAGGGAGAATGTACTTACCAGTAACTGGGTTTTTGTAGGTAGTGCCCTGAACCATCCCTTGAGTCAGGAGACGTTGAAAGGGTTCATCAGTTTTTAACAAGCCGCGATCGCGTAACACCTTAGTAAAAAACCGCGAATACAACAGGTGCAAAATTGCGTGTTCAATGCCACCTACATACTGATCCACGGGCATCCAATCATTTGTCTTTGCACTGTCAAAAACCTGCTGCTCATTCTTAGCATCGGGATAGCGTAAGAAATACCACGATGAATCAATAAACGTATCCATCGTATCCGTCTCTCGTTTGGCTGGGGTGCCACAGGTAGGACAAGACACATTCACCCAATCCATCTGAGCTAACGGAGAAAGGCCACGACCAGTGAAAGCCACATCTTCAGGTAACCGCACCGGCAGAGCTTCATCTGGCACTGGAACCATACCACAGTTGGAACAGTGAATCACTGGGATAGGAGCGCCCCAGTATCGCTGCCGAGAGATTAGCCAATCTCGTAATCGGTACTGTATCCTAGCTTTACCAAAACCTTGTTTTTCCGCGTATTGAATGAGCGCTTGCTTAGCATCCGTGGACGCCATACCATTGAAATGAGCGGAATTGATCACAATTCCAGGCTCTGTGTAAGCTTCCTGGATGATTGGTTGGTTAGTCGCATCGGTACGCGCAATCACCACTTGAATGGGCAGCTGCTTTTCTTGAGCAAATTGGAAGTCCCGCGTGTCATGGGCTGGTACACCCATCACTGCTCCAGTACCGTACTCATACAACACATAGTCAGCAATCCAAATCGGGATTTCTTCCCCTGTGAAGGGATTAATTGCCTTACCACCAGTGGGAATGCCACGCTTGGGTTTGTCCTCGGCGGTTCGTTCTAACTCGCTTTGCCCAGAAACTTCCTTAATAAAAGCTTCTACCGACGCTTGTTGCTCTGACGTGGTGACACGACGAGTTAGGGGATGCTCTGGTGCTAACACAATGTATGTAACGCCATAAACTGTATCGGGGCGCGTGGTGTAAACGCCAATTTTTTCTGCCATTCCCACAATGGGGAATTCCAGGTAAGCCCCAACGGACTTCCCAATCCAATTGGCTTGCATCAGCTTCACCCGTTCAGGCCAACCAGTCAGCTGGTCTAGGTCGTTGAGCAATTCCTCGGCGTAGTCCGTGATTTTGAGGAACCACTGCCGCAATAGTTTCCGCTCAACTTTGGCCCCTGAGCGCCAGGAGCGTCCCTCATTATCCACTTGCTCATTTGCCAGTACAGTCTGGTCAATCGGGTCCCAGTTGACCGCTGCTTCTTTCTGGTAAGCTAGTCCCGCTTTGAGAAATTGCAAGAAAATCCACTGAGTCCACTTGTAATAATCTGGTGAACAGGTGGCGACTTCACGGCTCCAATCAATTGAAAGTCCTAGACGCTGCAATTGCTGCCGCATCTGAGCAATATTCTGATATGTCCACTTTGCCGGAGGAATACCCCGGTCAATTGCGGCATTTTCAGCTGGCAAGCCAAAGGCGTCCCACCCCATCGGGTGCAGTACCCGATACCCCTGCATCCGCTTGAATCGGGCAATTACATCTGTAATCACGTAGTTACGGACGTGACCCATATGCAGGCTACCCGATGGATAGGGAAACATAGATAGGGCATAGAATTTTGGCTTATCGCTATTTGTGGGGGTCTGATCTAAGCCAAGTTCCGCCCAGGTTTTCTGCCATTTTTCCTCAATCGCTGCGGGGTTGTAACGAGACTCCACGGATGACACTCCTGCTGCCTTGGTAATCGTGTCTGCTCCAATATTCTAGATGGTTAGCACGAGCAAAGTAAGAGTCAGCTTGTGTGAGCTGTTAGTTTGTATGAGCAATGAGTTTTATTTAAAGTAGCTTTCCACACCAGAAGCTATTTTTTCCGAGTAATATTACTTATGTTTTTGTCTAAGTATTTTCCGCGTACAGGTGCTTAATAAAAGTTACATTTATCGTCTTTTACCGTAAAGATACCGTAAAAACGCCGTTTCGTCTCCAAAATAGTAGCTTTTGCCTACTATAGTTGACGAAGTGGGCGAGGTGAGACAAATGCTACTTGGTTCAAGACGTACCCGTAACCTCATGGAGTATGGGCTAGTCACCCTATTGTTAAACTTATGATTTTATGCAATGCCAGCAGTGATAGGCAAGTCTTACCAGATTCACAGCCTTTATTTTTAAATTTAGTAGACAGCACAGCAATGGATACTTCGGTTCTGGTCGTTGGAAGTGACAGTTTTGTGGCGACACTCCCAGATCAGATTCGTGGTAGAGCAGCTTTTACTGTAGAAGTTGCCGCCAACGTCAATGACGCGCGCTCCTGGATGGAGGTACGACCACCTGACCTTTTGATGGTGCAAGCCAGCTTGGATGGCAGTTTAGAACTTTGCTGTTGGCTTAAGCAACAGACGAAGCTGTCCTGGATCTACTGCATTCTCATAGAGGATCGACCCCAAATAATTGCTCAAAGAAGCCAAGCCAGCTGGAATTGGGAATTCGAGGTTACAGCGGCGGCGCTGGAGGAGAGTGCAGATGCTTATGTATGGTTGCCTCAAGAGGAAACAGCTGAAGAGCATTTGATATCCACTCATCGTCTATTGTTGGCTCAACTTCAAGTCGGGTTCCGTAAGGTGCAAAGATACCGCGATTTGATGCGGAAAAATGATATGTTGTCAGCGCTGGCACTGGCTGACCCCTTAACAGAACTGAATAATCGCCGTGCTTTGGAATGGGATTTACCTCGGCAAATTCGTTTAAGCCGTACTCACCATACTCCCTTGAGCTTGATTATTCTGGATGTAGACTATTTTAAAAAAGTCAACGATACCTACGGTCATTTGGTGGGCGATCGCATTCTCCAGCTTCTATCTGCCCGTTTGCGACACAGCCTGCGATTGCAGGACACTCCTTTCCGCTATGGCGGCGAAGAATTTGTAGTTTTGATGCGCAATACAGATTGCCAGGATGCGCTACTGGCGGCTCATCGTCTGTGTCGTCTAGTTAACGAGCAAGTATTTTCTATTGATAACACGCTGGCTATCAACGTCACAATCAGTGTTGGCGTTACCTCCCTGCAATGGTCGGATGATACCGAGGGAGTGAACTTGCTGGCTCGCGCCGATCAATATTTGCTACAAGCTAAAGCCTGTGGACGTAACTGTGTCATAAGTTGTGAAGAGACCACTCATCAGATGGAATCACGCTGATTGAATCCTCTCCCTAAACAGGTGCTACTCCGCCATTTGCGTTTTGGCAATTCTGCTCAATAATATTACAGCACTCAGAAAGTACAGCGCGTTGTTGCATGGCACCGACCAGCGCTTCGTAAGCAGACCAATTTGCTTGGAGTAGGGTATTAGCTTGAAGGGCTGCCCAGCGCTCCTTCTGCTCTTGAGCTAAGCTAGAAAAGCCTAACGGCTTCAAAACGGCTCGTAGCTTGCTCCGATCATCTGCTCCACCCTCAGCGCTACCGTAAACTAGGTTTTCAGCGGCAATACCTGCCATCCAGAGCATACAGTATCGGTCTAACAGTTGGGCTTTTAAACTACCCTGTTGCAACTGGGATGCCAATTCTTGATCATCAAAGCTAACACCACCCTGCCCGGATTGCCGCTGCTTGAGAGCTTCCCAGGCGCTGAGGGTGTAGCCGCTGACTGGGATTTTTAAAAGGTAAGCAACCAAGAAGTGTCCTGCTTCATGCCGAACGATGCGAGCCCGATGTTCAGGTGAAGCACTAGCCAACCAGTCTAAAAGCAAGCTGCTCCCCTTACCTTGCAAGCTAAAGTTATCTAGGGTGGCAAGTCCTAAAAGACTGAAGGTAGCGATCGCTGGTATAGTTGGTGACAAGTTGAATAAAGGTCCCAGCAAACTGGAAAGAGTTAACAAAAAAATAGAAATTGCGATTAAATTTAGGGCAGTTTGGCTCATATCTAGACATTATATTAGTAAAGTGTACTCTTTATTTAAGTTTGAAGCACAGAGCTAAAACAAAGCCCAACGTAACGCTAAAGCAGGAGAACAACATGAAAGATTTTCAACTACAGGGAATTAACCACCTCGCTTTAGTCTGCAAAGACATGGCGCGCACTGTAAACTTCTATAGCAACATCCTTGGTCTTTCTTTGCTCAAGACTATCGAGCTACCAGGCGGCGGAAAGCACTTCTTCTTTGATATCGGTAATGGCGATGCTTTAGCTTTTTTCTGGTTTCCGCAAGCACCAGAAGCGTCACCAGGCATCGCCTCTGTAGCGCTGGATGCCTTTCAAACTGGTAACATTGTCACGGCACACGGCTCAATGAATCATGTATCATTTAATATTTCGCTGGACAAAGTTGAAGAGTACAGAGCCAAGCTGGTAGCCAAGGGAGTTCAAGTTACGCCAATTTTACATCATGCAGATGTCCCAGATGGCTATGTGCCTGAGCCAGACGAAAGTACATTCATATCGTCATTTTATTTTTTCGATCCTGATGGCATCTTGTTAGAGTTCGCGGCAAATGTACGCCAGTTAGGTGACCCAGTCCGAGACCTTCAACATGAACTATCAAGCTTCTAAGACCTTAGTCCAGAAGATTTTTAGAACTTTAATTGGAATTTTGAAAGTAGAAGGTTCACATCAAAGCGGTAGTAGTGGGACGGAGCACGCGATTCCAACGCTCTAGCACTGCTGCCAATTTGTTTTTGAGTACTGGTTTACTGAGATAGTCGTCCATCCCAGCAGCTTGACAGCTGAGTTGGTCTTCTTTCATGGCATTGGCGGTCAGCGCTACTACTACAGGGCGACGACCACTAGCAAAAGAATTTTCTGGTCGCCGGTGAATTTCCCGTGTTGTTGCCAAACCATCCAAGACTGGCATCTGGCAGTCCATTAAAATTAAGTCGTAGGGAATTTTTGCTAGTAGTTGTAAGACTTCTTGACCATTAGCGGCGACATCAGCACTATAGCCGAGGTTCAGTAGCTGCTTCAGGGCTACTTTCTGGTTCACCGGCACATCCTCAGCGAGCAGAATTCTTAACTTCGATTGAGTTGAGGAAACCCCAAGTGACAGCTGCTTTGGTGCTGATAGGTTTTCTCCATCTGAAGCACAAGCATTATCTGATGGCTGTTCGCCTCCCAAGACACTCATAATCGTATCCAGGAGCCGGGACGGTTTGACTGGCTTGACCAAATAAGCAGCAAATCCGACTTGGAGTACGCGTTGGACTTTATTCCGTTGATGAGTAGAGGTGAGCACAATCAACGGGGTTTGAGCAATAGCAGAATTGGCCTTAATTTTTCCCACTAAGCCGTCACCCTGGAGCATTTGCATGTCAATTAAGACAACATCATAAGGTGTCTTTTCCTTAATTGCTTCTTGCAGAGCAATGAGTGCAGCCGCCCCACTTTCAGCCTGTACCTGCATTCCCCAACGGGTAGCTTGATGGTAGATAACTTGACGATTGGTAGCATTATCATCTACGACTAACAAGCGACGATTGGTTAGAAGTCGATGTTCGCGTACTGGACAAGTCGGCGGTGCAAGAGGCAAAGTCACTACAAACCAAAACTGAGAGCCTTGCCCTAGTTGGCTTTCTACTCCAATTTCTCCTGCCATCAAAGTGACTAACTGCTTACAAATTGCTAATCCTAAACCAGTACCGCCATAGTTACGAGTCGTAGAAGCATCGACTTGGATAAACGGGGCAAATAGCTTACGTTGGTCTTCTGGGGCAATACCAAGGCCAGTATCAATAACGGCAAAGTGGATGGTAGCTTCAGTAGGTGTTTGCGATCGCAATTGTACTTGCACCACTACCTCTCCTGCACCGGTGAACTTGATGGCGTTACCAATCAGGTTCATCAAAATCTGTCGCAGGCGACCGACATCTCCTTGCAAATAAGTGGGGACGTTGTGTTCAATCAAGGCTGCGATTTCTAATCCCTTGCTATGGGCTTGGGGAGCCAGTAATTCCAACACTTCTTCAATACAGGTAGACAGGTCAAAATCAAGAGTTTCAAGAGCCATCTCCCCAGCCTCAAGTTTTGACAAATCCAAAATCTCGTTAATCAAGCTGAGAAGAGCGTCCCCACTAATGCGGATTGTTTCTAAGAAATCTCGCTGCTCTGGGTTTAGGGAAGTTTCCAGCAGTAGTCCAGTCATCCCCAACACGGCGTTCATGGGGGTACGGATTTCGTGGCTCATATTGGCTAAGAATCGAGACTTGAACTGCGAAGCCTCCAGTGCCGCTTCCCGCGCTTCTACCAATTCGTTAATCATGTCAGTGACGATGACAATGCCACCAACTTCACCTTCTGGACACCGCCAAGGGTGAACGGCCCAGCGCCAATAAACTGACGAACCATCTGATCGCTCCAATATATCTTCTGGGTTGGAGATTGCTTCCCCTTGAAGAGCACGCTGGTGAACAGCTTTCCAGTGTTCAGGAAGGTCTGGAATCACTTCATAATGGCTACGATTAAGCAGTGACTGACCTTCCAAGCTGTGTTCTATCAGCCACTGCTGACTGTGAGCGAGATAACACATCTCGTTATCGAACAGGGCTATTGCTACAGGTGCAGTAGCGATAATTTCTCGGAGTTGCCGCCGCTCTCTCTCCAGCGACTCCTCTACCCGCTTGCGCTCAGTGATGTCTTGAGCCGTGCCCATTATTTGGCATGGGGAACCACCACTACGCTTAAAAACGGTTTCACGATTCCATAGCCATCGCCACTCACCTGACACATGCTTGACCCGCATCTCAAACTCAATAACCTCACCGTCCTTGACGTGTTTAAAATCTTCGAGGTGAGACATCATATAAGGCATGTCATCCGGGTGAATAACGGAGGGCAAGAAGTTTGACCCCAGTTCCTGGATCTTCTCTAGCCCATAACCCAAAAATTCGGCAACGTCCTTATTGGCATAGACAGTGGTCATGGTGTCTAAGTCAAAAACATAGATGATACTGGTTGAGTTCTCGGCGATACTTTCGGCAAATAGCTTGCTTTCGTGTAATTCTGCTTCTACCTTCGTGCGCTCCGTAATCTCTGCCTGTAGGTTTGCCGTCCGCTCTTGAACCAGGAGTTCCAGCCTCTCATGAGTTTGCAAAAGTGACTGTTGTGCCTGTTTGTAATCGTGAATGTCGGTAGAGGTTCCAGCCCACATCACAATCTCTCCAGTTTCATCGCGCATGGGTAGCGCCCGACCTAAATGCCAGCGGTAACTCTCGGTCTGGCGGTCAAAAAAGCGGTACTCAATTTCGTAGGGTCCACCAGTTCTAACTGACTCGTACCAAAGGGTTAGACAGAGTTCAACGTCATTAGGATGAAGGACTGGCTTCCAACTGTCATCTCCCCCTGCACCGAACACAAAGCCGGTGAACTCATACCAGCGCTTGTTATAGTAATCAAGATAGCCATCAGGGCGTGCAGTCCAGACAATCTGTGGCATGAGGTCCGCTAGAAAGCGGTAACGTTGCTCGCTGTGGCGCAGTTCTTCTTCCGCTCGCTTGCGTTCGGTGATATCAGTGTTATTACTAATCCGGTAAAGAACTTTGCCATTGGTGTCTTTAACTGCAGTCAATTCAACCAATACAGGAAATGTAGAGCCATCTTTACGAAAGTGGACACTTTCAAAGGAATAATGGCCCGTCTTATTAGCAATATCGACAAATTCAGGAACTCTAGCTGCATATTCTGGTGGATACAGATCAAGCAGCGGAGTTCCCAGAAGTTCTTCTACCGTAAAGCCATGCATTCTTGCATAAGTAGGATTGATAAACTCTAGCACCCTGCTGTCTTCACCACCAATAGCAAGGCCCTGTTCGGCAAATTCAAAAATATCTTTATACCGCTGTAGCGCTGCCTGAGCTTGTGTCCGCTCAGCAATCTCTGCTTGTAAATGTTGGTTAACGACTTCTAACTCTTTTGTTCGTTCCTGTACCCTTCGTTCTAACTCATCGTGTGCACCGCGCAGCGCCATCTCTGCTTGCTTGCGCTCTGTGATATCACGCGCCACCAGAATAACTGCATCTGGCGAAATTGGTGAAAAGTTAGCCGAGAAATAAACTTCTCGTTCAAGCACCAAGCTGTACTCGCCATAAACTGTCTGCTGTGTGTTGAGGGCTTGCCGAATATAGCCAAGAATAGTATCAGCCTCAGAGCGCGGAAAAGTCTCATGTAATGTTTTGCCAATCATTTCAGTGGCAGACTTATACAAGTTTCTCGGCTTCGTGGGGGGAATTTTCAGACAGCGTCCCTCTGCATCTCTAACAATAACGACGTCAGTCATGGCAGCAAACAGTGCCCGTAATTCAGCTTCCGATGCTTGCAACGCTTCTTCAGCCGTCTTGCGATCGCGAATCTCCTGCTCTAGCTGTACTGTTCGTTCCTGAACTTTAAGTTCTAACTGCTCGTGAGCTATTATGAGCAATTTTTCTGCTAGTTTCTGCTCTTCCTCCGCTGAGCCGCGTCTAGCGATTTCCTTCTTCAAGGCAACATTAGCAGTTGCCAGATCTACAGTGCGTTTACCGATTCGGACCTCTAACTCGTCATGTGCTTGGCGCAGTGCCTCTTCAACCTGCTGACGCTCTATCTCACCACCTACCCACTGAGCCATGAGCTTTAATAGCTCCTTGTCCATAGCTGTGATTCTTCTCGGACACGGAGAGGGGCTACAAAAGCAAAGCACGCCGTAAACCTTGCCTGCCACTACGACTTGCATTCCGAAATAGCTCTTCATTGGAAATGCGTAACCAAGGTGAGTTTGCCACTGACTTGTGTTGGCATCAATGACAACCGGTTCAGCGCTGCGTAAGGTCTGACTATAAAAGGTGTTCCTCAGGTCGTAAGTATATCCTTTCGCTATTGAACTGTCAGGAAATTGGACTGCGATCGCGTTACATCGCTCGCCCTCAACCTGGACCAAAATGCCAAAATCAAGTTGAAACTGCCGACACCCCATCGCCAGCAATTGCTGGCAGCGCTCCTCAAAACTGAGTTGGGCAGTTCTGCTTAGTTGATACAAAGCCCGGATTGAAGCTGCGCTCTCTTGCAGTTCTTGCTCCATCCGCTTGCGCTCAGTAATGTCATTGTTGATTTCCAGGACTGCTAGAGGTAGCCCATGCTCATCTCGTTTCAAAGCCCAACGACTTGCTACTACGGCACGGGTACCGTCACGCCTAGTATGTATCAGTTCTCCTTCCCATCGCCCATGCTCCAGCAGTGCTGATTCAAGCTCCTCTAACGGCTGAGGATATTCTGTTTGCAGTAACGTGTGAGAACTTTTTCCTAAAGCTTCTGCTTTCGTCCAGCCATACAGTTCCTCCGCGCCGTGATTCCAAAAAGTAATGGTGCTGTCCAGGCTACGCACCATGATAGTATTATGTGTGAGCTCCAGTAGCTGTGCTTGCTCTCGCAAGGCTGCCTCAGATTGCTTGCGCTTATTGATTTCGTTGGCTAATGCTACATTTGCTTGCTCCAGTGTTTCTTCCCTCGCTGCTCCATCGTCAAATAGTGGTGCTTTCATAAGCTTGTTCCTACTTCACCCACTTCCTGGTAGCGGTGTTGAGCCATTAGCAGATGACAGTCTTTACTGGTAGCTGGCAACTTCATAAAGATAAAAATTTTATATGTTTAGAGTGTCTAATATTGGCTGTTCAAGCCACATCAGTAGGATTACTACAAAAATCCCCCGCTACCGGATGTAACTACGCAGACGCAAATAGAGTCTACTGAGCGAAATGTTTGCTCTGAGTAAGTGCAGTAATATAAAGGCACAAAACAAGGTTTAAGTTAAAGCGGCTTCATGCTTCAAAGCGATCGCCCTACATTACCAGGCTCAAACTGTTCAGGAATCTGTTTATTCCTCGATACTGCTGACGTTAAACAGTGGCAACACTGGCTCCCAATAGGTCTATTTTACGGGGTGACGACAAATCCTTTGCTGTTAGAGCGGGCTGCTGTTGCCTGTTCTGCTCTCGCGTTAAAAGAGCTAGCTAGGGAAGCGTTTGAGCTAGGGGCTAAAGAAGTTCAGCTTCAAACCTGGGGAACTACAGCTAATTCATTGGTGAAAACAGGCT
>QQTW01001394.1_pt1 | contig 16867 bp, 20 predicted proteins | sample 1904831 | NCBI WGS metagenome assembly QQTW01 (sample SAMN09435610, study PRJNA476489) | Subsurface metagenome, whole genome shotgun sequencing project. | reverse complement strand
TAGCTGATTGTGAATCTGGGCGACGAAGACGACGATGTTGATATCCAGGCACGCCTTTTTCTTCCATTTGCTGTCCTTTCCCCCTCTTCTGGCTCTATCGTTTCCTCCCCCACTTGTTGCCGGCCAGCTCCCCACCACCAAGAAGCGGCGTGGCGCCTACGCAAGGCACATTATTTCCCAGCACGGTTTCGTGCATTTGCGTACTGGACTGAGGCGAGAATGTAGCCCGACTTCGTCCCTGGTATATATTAACCACCGATGAAAAGTATCCTCTACCTTGTCCGCTCCAGCAGCCGCGTATCCCATACTCCGCACGATAATCAACCGCTCTTTGCAGTCGCGGCAGGGAGGGAAACGCCATCCACGCCATCCTTGAAATGCTAAACCCCTCCTCTTCTGCATCCAGATTATTCATGTACTGTATTATTATTGTTGTTGGAATATTTATAGACGGCCGTTGCTTGCAACGATCACCGATCAAGAACCACTGGTCCTTGCCCCAGGCAACGAGGCCGAGTCCCTGTCTCGTATCCGTGCCGAGCGAGAGCTGACATCCGGTACCTTTTCAGAACCTGTATCGTCCAGGCACGAGGTCGATTGATTGTCCCGCAGCCGCCCAGATCCAACGTCCTCGGATTCCGGATTTCGCTCTCTTCAAACCCCGTAGCAGAACATGTCAGGTGGCTAGTGCGCATGAATTTTTCAACCCGATTCTCGGAGTTTGCTTCCAAGGTTTGGATTATTGTCTCCGACGTCTGTGATAATCGGAGTACACGCGTATGTGTCTCGGAAGAGCTGTGATGTATTTTGCGCTCATTGAAGCACGCTACATCTGGCACTTCGTCGACGGAGAATTGCAAGTTTGACAACAGTCGCAGCGCGTCAGAAGCTTTCCCCATCAGCATCAGAGCATCTCAGACCGTCATCGCAAGCTTGCCGGGCGTCAGAATTTGGACCTCGTATCACATCTTGCATTTGCGAATTCTGATGCCTGCCGATTTCGGTGTCATCGCATGGTATGTAGGATCGCCTCGATCAGGTAGAGAAGCAGCAGAAGTCATTTCTCCCCATCAATGCCAGACGTTCGTGTCGCTGCCATGTATTAGCAAAGCGCTCATCCTCACAGCCACATTGCATGGAGTCGTGGTTCTCCCTCTCAATGGATCCGGACTCGGGATACAGCAGCTCAGCGCCGTCAAGAACCAGGCAGTCAAGTATCAAGGTCGACGACGACACATCTCTCGAACAGGCTGACGGGTTTTCACCCAGCATATAGCCAAATAGCCTAGGTGGTGAGTACATCAATTTCCGTAGCTGTGAGTGCAAATTGCTTCCGCTTGTCGATGCTCCCAAAAGAATCGAAGATGCCCTCCGCGCCCGTGTGTGCCGACTTCCCTTCGAGCAACATCATTGGCGCCGGCGTCGCCATCTTTCCACGTCGCGACCGCCCCCGTCGTCCTGTACTATCACAGCCAGAAGAAATACTGGTTTCTGCCCAAGGGACGACGTGATGGCGGCGAGGAGGTAAGAAAGATCCGTGGAAGAACCGAACCTTTACCGCAACACGAACACGTTCCCTCCTGCTCTATCCATAGGTATGAGCCCAAGATCTGTTTCACCTAGTTTCCTTGAATAAGTTAGATAGCGCTAGCTGACCTTATGATGATTTACTCACAGTGGTGATTTTGAGAAATGTGTGTGGATTCTTGTAGATTGTATTGATGCTATCTATATATGTACTGTACAGTACCTACCTAGGTAGGTACGAGTCTATACTCCCCTCTTACGCCACCTCTTCCCTCCCTCCACTATCAAAGATTGCATCTGCTCTGATGAATTTTAGTATCAACGCCATACGGCCAGTCCTCTACATTATTGAAGTATGCCGTCCCCGCACGCGCAACACAACATGCAGGTTTCTCTATCGACTATCCCTTCTGGTGATTCAGTGGTCTTTGAGAGTTCCTCTTTCTTCAAAGGCGGACGAGCATCTCGCACATTACCCTCACCCGACGAAATACGTCGGACAGCAAGCCCAGGGCGCAATTCTGGCCGGCCGGCCCCAGCTTTATCATATTGTCCCCGTTCCGGAAATTTACGGCTGGCGTACTGACGGAGACGAAACATTTATCTATATGGAGCACATTCGAGGGGACACGCTAGAAAAGCGATGGAACACCTTGACCGATGAAGAGAGAGCGGACATTTGCTGTCAGCTGCGTAAGATGGTGGACTCATGGCGTGAACTTAGGCAAGAGCCCCCGGACGGCTTTGTTGGTATGTCGACTAGAAATATCCAGAGGCACCATTACTTCTCTATATCAGGAAGTCCACTCGTCTCTTTGCCCTTGGATACTAAATGTGTAACAGGTCACATTAGGCGCCAGCCCCTTCAGGACGCGGTATTTATCTTCAGCGGTTGCCCTTCTGCGGGTCCCTTCGCGGCGGTATCAGCTTTCCACGACCGGCTTGCGTGTCCAAATCGCCCTGAACTTCACCAAGCAGGAATTGAGCAGCATCCAAAGCGCTCCTCACTCCCCGACGATGTGCCGGTTGTTTTCACGCACGCTGATTTACACCGGAGCAACATTATCATTTCATCCCAAGGTGTCCCTCGTGTTCTCGCAGTCGTGGACTGGCACCAATCCGGTTGGTATCCTGCTTACTGGGAGTCTTGCAAAGCTCTGTGGACAACCCCTATTGGGGATGAGTGGGAGTCGAAGTATCTACCCATGATCGTGGACCAGTGGGATTGTTATGATCCTTGGGATTATTTCATACTCGCGCTCGGCGTCTGATGGCCGCCAGCCATGCCGGGAAACATTGGCTTGGGCTGCGTATTCAGAAACAAACGTCCACTGGTTGGAAATATTTATGGAAGGATGGAATAGAAAGCACATTCAGTATCAAGATTCCGGACAGGGAGGACCTCCGACGACTTGAAGGGAGACCGTAATAAATCAAAACCAGATGAAGACACGCCACCAACGCAAGGATAACCTGGCGGACCCAGGTCTGGCAGTTCAGAATGGCAACTCTTCGGACAGGAACCTGCATGTAGACCATTATCAGTGGGCGCTTGAGTATCCTATCCTCATTATGTTGCCTAGCTGGTCTGACACCGCCTTAAAACCAGGACCTGGAGCAGGAATGGCAAAAGCTACTTGCTCAATATAGCCTTGCGTTGTACTGTCCGCCGAATAGCTCCATCCCCAGGAATATCCTGCAAGTACATTTGGGCAAGTTGCGAAAGAAAAATGAGGCTGGGTTGACGTTGAGTGTAAGTAATGTCGTTATTCCGTTTGAACTCGTGGCAAAATCCGTTCTTCGAGTCAGCTTTGACGTGAATGAGTGTGCCGACATTGGAATTTTCAGCGCTTGAGATGAAGAGCGCCCAATCGGCAGGGAAGAGACGTGAAGGATAGACCATAAGGTATAGATAGGGACGCGGTCCAGTATCGGCAGGAGATTGAGGAAGAGGAAGTGAGTAAGTTGCAGGATATAAGTTTCGTGGGAGGGATTGAGGGTTGTGGATGGGTGGGTTCATGAGTGGGGAGTATGTGGGATTAGATAGGCGTATAAGACTGGCCTACTCCATATCATCCTAGACACGAGGGTTGAAGCATACGGATTGCGGTGGATTGCTCAATAAGTACATTTGATGATCTTCTCATAAAACTACTATGTAGTTTGCCAGCGGCTCAGCATTTCCAAGTTATCAAACCTATGCGTGCTCAGTCTGTGAACTTCAAAAGTCGTCGTATCATGGCCGTCCTGCACTTACTACGTTCAGATAGACTTGACCTCAGTTGTCGACCTCATGTCGACTAACGCATCTAACTAATCGAGTCTTAATGGTTTCAATTGTACTCTGATCTATCTGACTTTGGCAACAACTCGTCGTCCTTTCATACATACAATAGATTGATTAAAATGGTGTTAGTAGCACAGTTCATCAATTGGTTCCGATTGTCCTTTTCTATGAATGTCAATTGATTGTCATTGACTCATACTGGAGGCCCTAGCCCCTCTATTCAGATTTCTATAGACTCAATCATATCAGACGCTTACGGCAAGTGGATTGTGATTCCATAGCGTTCTACCTATTGTGCCCTATTCAATACAGCTTGACAATAGGCCAGACCCTTCAATGGAGCCAGGAATCTATATCAACTCCCCTCTCATCCCTCAACTTCTCCTTTCCTTCTTCTTCTTTTCTCTCCAAGCCCGAAGATTTGTCTCGTCAGTTACAAGACAGAATCTTCATCAAGCCAGATCCCTTCTCTCATCAGTCAAGCCTTCTCATATCAAGTTCAGACATCTGTCATCAAGTTCGATCCCTTCTCCATCAAGATCAAGATTTCTTCCATCAAGTTCAGACCATCAATCCAACCCGCTTCTCATCAATCCAAAGTCGTACCTGTCATGCCTCGCCAGGTCAACAACTCTTGCATCGGTGCCACTGTGGCCGTGGCTTGGGCGGCCACTGTGGGCATCGCTCACATCCTTTTTCGCACAATGGAGGGGTGTTCTTCAACCGCTGACGCCGCGGGCCCCGCCATGAACACCACCATCACCGCCACGGTCACGACGACCGCCACACTCTTCCCAACCGCGACGGCAGTCACCATGAGTTGCTTCCCTTTCACGCCAGCCAACGGCTCCGACGCCTGGAGCAAGTTGGTGATGGAGAACTTTTTCCTCCTGATGGAAGTTCTCGGTCGACATCTCGTCACCGAGCAAGTGATTTCCGGTGTTATCTCAAGCTTGCTCGTCGCTGCGGTCAAACATCTCTTTTTCAAAGACGGCAACCAGACGGCACCACCACCACCGCCTCCTCCGCAAACTCCGGCGCTGCCTGCGGCCCCGGCACCCACCCCAACCCCGCCAGCCGACACCGCCTCGCCTCTGGCCGCCGCAACCGCCCCGACTCTGGCTGTCATCGCCGCCGCCGCTCCCCCTCAAGTCTCGGCGGCTGGTCCGCCCGAAGTCACGCCTCCTTCTCCGGTCTCAGTCAGCGCGCCTGCTTCGCCGGCCATCAGCGTCCCCACCCCCCCGTCGCCGGTCGTCACCACGGCCCCTCCGTCTCCCGCCGCGGCTCCGCTTCCGCCGCCGCAGCTGCCGATGCCGATGCCGCCGGCTCGCGCCCAGTCCCCGCCGCCGCCACCATCGCCGCCAATCCAGGGACTCGCGGAGTCCATCCACGCCGTGCCGTGGGTGGCAACGTCGACCGCCGCCAGCCTCGACGGCGGCATGCCGGCCGAGGAGCCGGTCAAGAAGAAGAAGAAGACGCACCGGGGCAAGAAGAACCAGGGGAAGGGCAAGAAGGCCGGTCAGGATGAGCCTGACCAGGCAGTGCAGGGGGAAGAGGGCCCCATTGGGGAGTGAGTTTTCTTTTTTTTGTAGATAGTACAGTTCCCGGACCATAATGGGTCCATGACCGGACCGCAAGCTCAAGATCAAAGTCACTTTGGGGAGAGAAACTGGATATAGTTAGTAGCGCAACGTCGCAAATCACAGTATATTTTATCACTTACCGCTCTTGCTTCTTCCTCCGTGACCTCCGAAACCGGTGACAGCTTCTTATCAATCAAGCCTAGCTTGTTCACCCGGATCATCCACCACATCTCCCTCCGATCCCCACCCAACTCATCCCCAAGCAGCTTGGCCTTCAAGTCCCGCACCGCCTCATTGAACAACCCCGGCTCCTCCAACTCCACCATCTCCTCGCGCATCACTCTGATAGCCTCGATCGCGCGGCCGTAGCCGCTGTCGCCGACACTATGACGCACATACGACTGAATGATCACCGCCAGCTGCTTGACCGCGTCCTTGATTGCCCCCAGCTCCTCGGTCGTCTCGAGCATCTGCTTGAACTCGGGGATCGCGTTGTCGGCGGAGATCTTGGCGCGTTTCTCGCGTCCGAGCAGTTCCTCGACGTTCAGGCCTGACAATGGTTTATCGACGTCGCGGGCGCGTTTGCGGCCTTTCATCTTCGGAGGCACTGTAAGGGTACGGTTAGAATGATGTGAAGATAGGAGTGACAGATCAGGCTTGCTGACCTTTCTTGACTCCGGCCTCCGCTATCAGCGTTTGCAGGTACGGCTGAGCTTGTTGCAGGAGCTCGTCGGGCGGTTTCGAGTACTTTGTGAGGATCTCGTAGGGCGGAGGGATCTCCTCGGTCGGATGGACTGCGCGCCAGCGGAGGGCTTGGCTGACGCGGTGCAGAACCGGGGAATAAGTGTCTTCCATTGGCATGTATTCGCACGGTTTCCTGTCAGGTAAGCATTTGTCATGGAGCAGCAAAGACGGAAGTGACCTACCCCTCGTCGTCCTTCCCAAACGTCGACAAGTCCATATGATCTACGTAGTCGCTCATGGCTTGCATGACTTTGTCAGACGGAAGATTTCGGTGCACGTTGAGCGTCTTCCCAGAAACGGTGATGATCCTGTCCAGAGGCGGAAACCTATACTGCCTGACATCCTCTGCGAACGGGAGCTCGACATCAAGCAGGCACTCGTAGTCCGGCTCGATGGAAGGCGCAAGTAGCACAATTAGCGGGTCTTTGCCGTCCTTTGTCACCAGCCGTGCCACCGCGTACGACTCGAGCTCGTACAGCGCGTGGACGAACGAGGAAAGCGCCATTATGGCCCTGTCGTTTGTCTTTTGCGCTATAATGATGCTGGTTGTCGACATGGCCATGTATCGGTCGAACTGTCTCGCGTCAGTACTGATCCGCAGGCTTCGATCGACATGCTCCCACCTTTTCTTTCGGCACGAACCCAATCAGCTCCAGACAAGCATGCGTCTCGATCTTGGTCACATTGAGGTCGGACTCGCTGATATGCACAGCGGTGCGGCCGTACTCGTACCCCTTGGCGAGGTCTTCCATGTCAACGTCGCGCTTCCCTCCTGGAGCATCGGCATCCATGACTTGATAGGTACGCGCGTTCCTGACCGCCGCCAGTCCGTCCTGGTGAGGCGCGTCTCCCTCGTCAGGCTGCAACGTCGCAGAAGACTGAGCGCTCGCCTCCCCGGGGGCCATGTCTGCGCGGACGACGAATTGGCTCGCGGTGGGGGGTCTGGCCACGCTGGTCCGAGGATACCGCTCTACCTCTATGCTCAGCGCGGAATCGTACTCTTCGGGGTTGCCCAGCGTGAGGAATCCGCGATATGAGTGCACCGCTCGGGTCATCTTGGGCTGCGGAGTGCCTAGCTCGTTGATGGCTTGCTCCATCGTCCCGAAGAGGCCGGCGCAGTCGTCGGTCAAGCCTTTGAGGACTTTTTCGTTTGCGGCCTAGACATGGTCAGAATCTGCGTCGTTGCGGAGACTGCGTGCTTGCCTTTGTTCGACTCTTGTTTTCCTCTTTGAAGCCGTAATCTGGGTCGTCGAAATCGATGCCTCTGTAACATGTTTAGAAAGGTGTGCCATCAAAGCGCCGAGAACGATCCCCGACTGAAGGTGAGGTATGTCGAGAGACTTACAACACTACCAGAGTGATCTCCTCTTCTCTGACCTTGCTCGCAATACTATCGATATCATCCGTATCCATGGTACCATTGCCGTTGGTGACGAGGACTATCTTCTTGTTATACTTGAGCTTCTTGCAGTGTTTGGTGATCAGATGAACGGCGAGTATCAGCGCGGATATCGCTTGCATAGAGTCAGCATGGCGTCGCTGCACAGCATTGCAACTGACCATCTCCGGCATCAGTATCACTTGGCTTGAGCTGATCGCGCAAATCGCGGATATTGCTCATCAGTATCCTGTCACAGTCAGCGCGCCCATTGCGCCGGCAGGGGTCGTCACGTACTGGCTCAGTGGCTGGAACAGCGTCAGATGCTCGAAAGAGTCTTCGTATCCAAGCTCATTATACGTATCTGTGCCTGTGAGCATCCAAACTGACATTGAACGTGGATCTCGGCGGAGTATTCTCGTCTCGACCCAACCAGATCACGTACCATCGGTCCGTAGTCCGACGACACCCGCGAGAGCCGTTTTGCGACCAGTAGCTACCTGTACGACAGTCATTCGGTGTAATTGATAATCATGCTGGAAGAGTCATGATGGACTTACTGTCGTGGTGATCTTGTCCCAGACATACTGCGTGGCCCACTCCAAGTCCGACACTGATCGACCATGATGCTTCGAGCCCATGGACTTGCCGACGTCAACGATGTAGATGGTAGCCTCTTTGTCGGCCATGTTGGAGTTGCTGCTCTTGCTCGAGTCTACATTTATCGGTACTCAGAGAGGAGGCACTTTACGCGGTTCAATGTTCTTGAGTTCACAAATTGACATCACCAAAATTGCGCTCAGATTAATATCGCGCTAGACGCGTCTTCACGTGAGCGGATATCTGCATCATCTCATGCATGTGGTGCTGCACGAACTCAGAGCTTCGTTCATTGCTTGATAGAATCTAAATCAGCTTCATAATGTCAAATATATCCACCCTTTCCACACCCGCACCTTATCATCTCCTGAGGTATCGTCTACTCACAATGCCACCCAACATACATCGTCATTGACCAAACTCAGCTATGGCATGCTCCTCGGCGGCCAATTCTTCCACGTATGTCAACCCCTGCAACAGTACTCCGTACTATGTATATATCTAACGCAGCCGACAGTCCTTCGTCGGCGGCATCGTCGCCTTCCGCGCCCTGTCAAGACCCCAATTCTCCGTCCTGCAACAGGCCATCTTCCCGGTCTACTTCGGCATGCAGGTAGCGCTGCCCATCGTGCTCGCCCTGACATACCCTGGCGACAAGAACGCATTGGGGGTGAAGGTCGACGCCGGCTGGACCGCCGTCCTCGCGGAGCCGAACCGCAAGACAGTGCTTGTGCCGTTGGTGACAATCCTCACGGCCGGCATCATCAACCTCATGGTCATCGAGCCGATGGTGGTGAAGATCATGCGGGAGCGGAAACATCAAGGTACGGTTTTGGCTGTGGTGACGTCATGACGTCAAGAATGTGAGCTATGCTGACGGGTTACTGCGTGAAGAAACTCGCGATGGGAAGCGGTATTATGAAAAAGGACCGCATTCGAAAGAGATGGTTAAGCTGAATAGGGCTTTCGGTCAGACGCACGGCTTGTCTTCGCTGGTGAATGTGGTGGCATTAATGATGACCGTCTGGTATGGAATCGTGCTGTCGGAGAGATTGTAGTAGTATGTACTATATGTGCATTTAGAAGTGGAGGATAACGTCTTTAGAGATTATTAGATGATCTTGATAATCTCCAGAGTGCTTCCAATGTGAAGGCTCGCCGCACTGCCACGCATACGACAACGCTTTATTCTCATAAGAGAATTACTGCCCCATGAAAACAATCGACGATTTATCGTACACAGTAATGAATGCGACAATCTCTTCCATCATTTGCCATTTCCAATCGAACTGGGTAGCACTCTTCGCATCTTGAGCGCACGACAAGCAGAGATAAAGCAACCATGACCGTCAATTCACATCAAGGTACATGAAGAAAGTAGATTCGTGACAAGGGAAGTAGACTGTTCTCGATCACCATATCATATCCGTCGATCCACACATTCGACTACATCATACCAGTGACGAAGAACCCAACAGCCAACAAGCCGCCGACGGCAAGGGCGCCGGCAGAAGCAGCAGGCCTCGCAGCAGCGCTCTCCTCCTGAGCCTCCTCGGCCTCTTCCTGCTGCTCTTCTTGTTCGTCCTCCCGTTCCTCCTGAGCCTCTTCTTCTTCCTCCTCCTGGTCTTCCAATTCTTCTTCCTGCTGCTCTTCCTGGTCCTCCTGGTTCTCTTCGTCGAAGCTGCTGCCTGAGCTACCGCCGCGTCTCCGTTGGCGCTTCTCCAGATCCGAGAACTCGGCGACTACTGCCTCGGGCGCGGCCGCGCGGACGGCTAGAGCGTCGGCTGCCGCGGCGGGGGCTTGGAGTTCGGCAACGACGCCGAGGGCGAGAAGAGGGAGGAGCAGACTGGTGGCGCGCATGATGTAGCCGGTGATGAGTGTTTAGGTGGTGAGGATGGTTTGATATGAGTCGGTAACGGGGTCGTTACGATTGACTGTGAGAAGCTGAAGCCTGCGAAGCGATGGCGCGTTGAAGACAAAGGCCTGATATGTTGATAGAAATGTATTGATAGGTGTAGACTTTTCACAGTCGATTCGTAGGATTGTGACGTAGAAATAGCGTTCAGATTTATGTTGCAAATTAGAAGTGGCGGAGCGCGGTATTCCAATTTATTCCAGGCAGCTGTTGGCACTGGCCAAGCTGAGGATTGCAATGGAAATAATCTACTTCGTCATCACGGACCCCGCTACTCCGTACACTCAATGCTCCGTGCCGATCGCCCGGTCGGTAATTGCTATCCTACATGACATCATATGAACTCCAAAGTTCCATGACCAGTTGGACCGCAGAACCGAAGAGTGTGCGTGCAGCCACCAAGATAATTTGACGGAGGAACTGTCAACATCCGTCATAGATCAGATCGTAAATCGGTCGCCAAACGGTGCATTCTCGCTACTTTTCTGATCCCCACAGATTGACACAAGTATGGACATGCCGATTATCGATCTTGGAGCTCAGAGCTTCTTGGGCTCCTGCGCTTCTTTTCAATTCACGATCTCTTGTGGACATAACAGTCCGTGAATGTCATAATCTCTCCACATGAATGGTAACCCGTTAAACATGTCTGGGACGGATGCTTCCGTTCGGGATCGTCCTCTGTACATGGAACCCCAGCGCTGAGAGCCTCCATATGCCCAAGGCATGTCATGGTGCGACGAATGCTGGCCTTCACGGTCCGGAAACTTGCAATGCTGCAAAGAGCAACGTCTTCATGAACTCTTTGAATGGCAACTCAAGTTGCTGACCGAGCAACGCCCGATGTCGTCCTACATCCGCATCTACTCCACTCCTTCCTGACCTTCAAACTTCGGTAGCCGTTCAAGGGTCTGACTCCACGTCTCGGTTCCCTCTATGAGCCGGACTATCGCTTCCACGATGTCGTCCTGCCCGGCCCGGACCTGCGTCGTCGAATCGCGGTCGCGGAGAGTGATAGTACCATCCTTTGTCGATTGAAAGTCGACCGTGACGGCGAGCGGCGTGCCCAACTCGTCGTTCCGCGAGTATCTCTTGCCTAGACATCATCAGTCATGGAATTATGAATTTGCCCAGGCTCAACTTGGAATCATGCCCACCTATTGATGCGCTAGAATCGTCGACTCTCGTTGATAAGCCTTGCCGCCGGAGTACTTTCGTTAACTCGGCGACTAGCGGCTTGAAGGCAGTGTTGGCTGACAGAGGAACCAAAAGAACCTTTGTCGGTGCGATCGCTGGCGGGAATGAGAGTACCTAGACGGCAGTCAGACTATGCTCGGATTGTGGGTGTTGATGACGAACAGCTCGCTCCTCAGCGCCCTCCCTTGTCCAGAACACTTGCTCGCACAGGCTGTATCTACCACCAGTCAGTATCATCGCCATCGAATCGAGAAGCATTGCTTACAGGATCCGGCCGATGCCAAACGATGGTTCGATAACACCGGGGACGTATTCTCTGACATGCTCGACGCGTGACCGCTGCTCAATTACGAGGAGTTCTTCTGAGGTCAGCATCCCTGGTCGGAAAACCACACCGAGCGGAATTCGTACCCGAAGTCAACTCGACCTTGCCGTCCCCGACGCCAGGAACATCGATGGTGACCTTGCCATTCTCCTTGAGCTCCAGCGACAGCTTCTCTTTGACATCCTGGGTCAATTGATCGATAGCCGACTGCACCGTCTTTCCATCCTGTTTGAACCGAGGCCCGAACTTCGCCTTTTGCGTCTCTGCCACGAATTCTGTGATGTTGAGAGGCTCCTTTCGTGCTTCACGCACGACCAGTTGGACTCCGGTGGCTTCCGTATGGCGGGTCAAGTCGTATGCACTCCTGTCAGCACATCCCACCGCCTCGATCCAGCCGAAGCTTGTGAGGAGTTCGGCATCCACACAGAACTTGGCGTAGTGTGCTGAAAGCATTAGCTGAGGGAACACTACATCGCTGAATAAACAAAACTGACCCATTTCGTTCTCCATGTGCTCTCGGAAGCGAATCTTGGTTGGGTCGAGGCCGACTTTGACTAAGAACAGCTGTATTCGAGCTATAAAGTAGCCGATCGTCTCATTGTCGATGGCGCCACTTTGAACTGCTTCGCCGATAGTGACACGCACAGGCTCCGTCTTGCCCGCGAGCTGAACGTGGCGGTCGAGGAAATTGATCTCGATGTCGGCGATTTCATGGAAGCGGTGGTGCTTCTTGCCGCCCTTGGGATCCACGTAGTGCTCAATCTCGGCCATCTGGAATTCCCGCACACGAAGTAGCCCAGCTCTCGGCGCGATCTCGTTGCGTCCCGACTTGCCAATCGAGGCTGATGCGAAGGGCATTGAGTTTTGATTGAACTCGAGCAGCTTCGAGAAGTTGAGGAATTGTCCCTGCGCCGTTTCCGGACGTAGATATGCAGGCAGGTTCGAGCTTCCCACCGAGACGGCAAACATGAGATTCTGCGTGTAGACGGGCAGGTTGAACTTGTTGCCCGAGGCTGGGTTCCGGATGTCGTACTTCGAGAAGAGCTCCGAAAGCCCCGGGCCGTCGTAGTTGTCAATCTTGGCCAGAACCTCGGTGTACTCTTGCACCATAGCATCGTCGAGCTTCACCGCCTCGGCGGCCTTCCCCTTTGACTTCTTAGCCTTCTTCGCAACCTCAGAGCCCGCAGCCTTTTCTCCGCGCGCCTCCTTGTCGCCCTTCAGCCTCGCCTCCAGCACTTCCTCCACGACATGGTCGGCTCGCAGGATGTCACCGTTGGCAGAATCTTTGACGACGAAGTCGCAGAACCGCTCGACGTGGCCGCTGGTCTTCAGCACCGCATGCGGCGTGATGATCGGGCAGTCCACCTCCAGCATGTCCTCCTCCAGGACAAAGTGCCTGCGCCAGGTGTCGATGATGGAGGCTTGCAGCGAGCAGCCGGGCGGCCCGAAGTCGTAGAAGCCAGCACAACCACTTCCAAAGTCAGTCGCCGTACGTCGGTGGGATTGATAAGGATTACCCGTATATGTCTGCCGTCGGGGCGAAGAAGAAGCGGCGCCTGAGTAGTGAGTCAACGACGGCTCGGTCCAAGGGCTGCCCCTTGAGCGTGGTCATTTTTGACGCCATTTTCAGCTGTCCTGTCTCGCGAAGCTGAAGATTGAACCGCTGCTTATGCGGGAAGCTGGAGAATGCGAGCTTGGGGGTTGGGTAGTGGGACCTCGAGGGTCGCCAGACGTGCAGACCGGAAGACAATGTTTTCCGATGGAATCCGATATACGAACGATGGTCAAGGCGAAGGAAGTGGGGATGTCGCATAAGATGGATTGCGACTCAACATCAAAGCTAACAGAGAACTAAAGGGCTTGTAATTCGCACAGAGGGTGTCGCGGTTCATACGATGCTTTTCCAAGTCCGTGCGCCACGATTTCTATGTCGATCTCGAATCGTAGCACGCGATTCCAAGGAAGGCGCATTTCCTAAGACACAACCACGTTATAAAGAGTCATGAATAGCTTCCCTAACACGCCGTTGCCTTGCCTCACAGAGAAACGAGATGAGAACTTGACCCTATGATTTCAAGCATTCTAAGTTCGAAGTTTGGAAATCTTTAAATCTCCCAAGTTCTGTTTCACATCATCATTCTTGTCGTAATTCTAGACCTTTTTCCTCGAGTCGCTACTGTCATGCGCTGACTTCGCCGCACAATATTACAATGCCGTCGCCTAGTCATACAAAGCGAGCCCTTAATACCAGGTAGTGTCCCCTAGCTAGTCCCTACCTGTAGCATCCCGGAACCGGTACAAGAGTCCTGGAAAAGGGAATTCCAACATACACTTTGAGCAAGAGCCGCTTTTGGTTCAAGTCCCCAACCTGAGGTAGGCGTAACCTCCCAAGTAACTCGTAGGCAGAGTCGTGCGGGAGCTGATCTAGAGCTGAGACTGTTGCTGGGAAATTCTTAATGATAGTATTGTCCGGAGCTCGAAGGAGAGTAAGCCCAGAAGATGGCGTATCTGCGTGCGCCTTGCGCATCCGACACAGGGAGTTATGGTCTCTATATATAACATTAGACACTATGATTTATAAACACCACATTGCAGCCCTTACAGTGCAGCCATCGCCGCTTCGAACTGGTCAAAGCGAGTGTCCAGACGTTTGATCGCTGCCAGGATCTCCTGGCCTTGTACTATGGGAGGAAAGGCAGCACATTTTCGAAGTTCCCCAGCAGCTGTCTAAGACTGTCCGCTGCCACGTTGAAGTTCGGCCGATTAGGATCCATGATGTGCAGAGTGAAAGCGACTTTATATTGGATTGAGCGGAGTATGTACGGAGTATATGCGAGAGGGACAGAGACAGAGACAGAGAAAATTCATGAGTATGATCCAGGCCATGGAGCTGGAGGTGAGCTATCAAGCGCTAAAAAAATGCTCACCATGGGCGAAAATCCCAACATCAGCCTTCTCGAGCTCGGCGGGTTAAGACAACCGGTTCCACCCAGATAGTCGTCACGATTGGCGACATGCTAGAGGCCTTACCATTCTATTCGGACATCCTACTCCTTCTGGGAGCCATCAATCCCATATGTACCCAGGCTGTTCCCTTGCGCCGGTATGTATGCATAATGCGAGCAATCTCCACTCGAATGTACTCCGTACTCCGTACTCCGTAGAATTCAGGGGTGATGCCCAGGTGGCCGAGTGATAAGGCGGCTGAAAGCGCGCATCTAAAATAGCCGAGCCAATAGCGCCAGTTTTTTCCCCAGGAAAAGTTCAGGGCCGCCCGGGCCGGGGCGTGTGGAAACATCATGCCCTCAATTCGAGCATGATGGTTCGGTACCGTGTATGGTGATGGCGCTAAATGGCCTCTACTACCTCCTTCTTCCAGGCAACTCAGCCATGGCTTGGGATATACCGGCGTCCGATTCGTTCAGGTAGCGGTGACTAACAGATGCGTGGCCTAAAGAGGCGTGTGTATGGGTTGTCGTGTGAAATTGTCAGAATCCTTCCTGGCATGCAATAATAATTTGTTGCGGTTACCGTTGATCGTCTTGTCTCGGCGTCAGGGGAACCTTGGAATACGAGATGGATCTTGATATCAAGCCCCCGCCGCCCATCTTGACCGTTGCGTCGACTTTGCGATTCTCTCCTTCCTTCCTTCTGTTGTTCTCTGCCACGTTCTTTGGCAGCTTTCTTCTAATCCTTTTGCACGGATCTGTCCGTCAACCACGCTCTTTCTTGGGTCAAGTGCCCGTTCACTCTTTTATTGCTCTCTGTGCTGAAGCGGCAACCCACTCAGCTACACATACAAACTACACTCATTAGGTCTTCTTCTCTTCAGCCATGCGTCTATCTCTTGGTGTCTCCCTGGCCTTGGTGGCCGGGGCTGCAGTTCCCGCCTGTCTTGCCCAGACCTTCACGGACTGCGATCCCACCAAGAAAAGTGAGTCAACAGGGCTTCGAGTTCACTCCTGTATCCCAGCATGCTGACTCTGCTGCAGCTTGTCCTCCCAACCCGGCCCTTGGGACTGCCCACTTCGAGACTGATTTCACCACGGAGCAAGCCTCGCTCGAAGGATGGAAAACCACTTCCGGACAGATTGGCCTCAGCAGCAGAGGAGCTGCGTTCACCATCAACCAGCGCTGGGATGCCCCGACCATCCAGAGCGAGTTCTACATCTTTGGCGGCTACGTCGAGGTGAAGATGAGGGCAGCCTTTGGGCAGGGGGTTGTCAGCAGCATCGTCCTGCAGTCTGATGACTTGGACGAGGTCGACTGGGTCAGTGACTAATCTGGGTGTAATCTTTTTATACGGGGCTAATTCGTGAGCAGGAGTTCTTGGGCGGCAACACCGTCGAGGTTCAAACAAACTACTTTGGCAAGGGCAACACCACGACATATGACCGCATGATCGCGTATCCCGTGTCCAAGCCGCAGGAAACTACCCACACGTATGCTCTCGAGTGGAACGCCCAAACCATCACCTGGATCATCGATGGTGCTCCCGTCCGTACTCTGCACAAGGCAGACGCAAACGGCGGCAAGAACTTCCCCCAAACGCCTATGAACGTCAGGATCGGTATCTGGGCCGGTGGCGATCCCTCCAACAATCCTGGTACCATCGCCTGGGCCGGCGGTGAGACCGATTTCACCAAAACGCCCTACACGATGTACGTCGAGTCGATCAAGGTCAGGAACAACGCTCCGGCCTCTGCGTATCGGTACACGGATATGTCGGGGTCGTGGGAGAGCATTGAGATCATCAGGGATCAAAGTACTACGACTACGACCACCACCACCACAACCAGCACATCAACGTCCTCTGCTACGACTACCGAAGACAGCTCATCCGAGTTAACCACGACGACCACCTCCACAACCTCCGATAGTAGCTCCCAGTCAAGCTCGACTTCTGCCACAACTACGGATGACAGCTCCTCTGCCTCAAGCACGACCACGTCTGCCTCTGCAACTACCACTGACAGCTCCTCCGAGTCAAGCACAACCACGTCTGCCTCCGCAACTGCGACTGATAGCTCCTCTGAGTCAACTACGAGCACGTCTTCTGCCACGACAACCGCTGATAGCTCATCCGAATCAACCACGATGACCCCTTCCTCCACAACTGAAGGCAGCTCCTCCGAGTCAACTACAGCAACGTCCTCTGCCACCACCACCGGAGACAGCTCTTCCGAGTCGACCACCCACGCAGAGCCAACAGAGACCACCAGTTCCTCGACCGAGACATGCTCGTGCACCGAAGGCGAGCACTCGGGTTCCACGACCCCCTGCACGCCCTCGGCAACCTCAGATGTGTACG
>QQTW01001393.1_pt1 | contig 16874 bp, 16 predicted proteins | sample 1904831 | NCBI WGS metagenome assembly QQTW01 (sample SAMN09435610, study PRJNA476489) | Subsurface metagenome, whole genome shotgun sequencing project. | reverse complement strand
ACCCATTTAGGTCGGATATCTGCAAGTCTAAAAAAATTACTTGCGGACGATGGGCGATCGCCATTTGCATTCCTTCTAGTCCGTTAGTTGCTTCAATTAAAATATAACCGCGATCGCTTAGTTGCCCTTTGAGCAAAAAACGAGAAATTTATTCGTCGTCAATTATGAGAATTTTTGTTGGCAATGGTACAGATACTTGGTTTTTCTCCAATTCTGTATAGATGCACGGTAAGGTAACTGTAAAGGTAGAACCTAATTCTAGATCGCTAGTTACGGCGATCCTACCTCCTAGTAATTGCGCTAGTTGACGGCAAAGGGGTAAGCCTAAACCCGTTCCCTTAAATTGACTTTGTAAGGGATTTTCAATTTGTACAAATTCTTCAAAAATAAGTTCAATGTCTGTAGGTGCAATCCCAATTCCTGTATCAGCGACGGCAAAAATTATTGTGCGATTTTCTCCCAATTCGGCACTAACTTTTACCTCTCCATGAGGAGTAAATTTTAAGGCATTAGAAATCAAATTTCTTAAAATCTGCGAAACCTTGCCTTCGTCAGTATATAAAGTCGGCAAGTCTAGAGGCTCCTCAAAAATTAAATTCACCTCCAAAGGAGCAACTATTGGGCGCAGTATGCCTTTTAAAGCATTAAATAAATCGCTAATTTCAAAATGATTAGGACGAATAGTTACTTTACCCGCTTCAACTTTTGCTATATCTAATAAATCGTTGACTAATTCCGATAAACCTAGCGCTGAGGAGCGGATAAATGATACTTGTTTTTCCTGTTCGGAACTTAAGTCACCATCGAGTCGCTCTAAAAGTAGCTGAGAAAGGCAAATAATTGCATTTACAGGCGTGCGAAATTCGTGACTCATATTGGATAAGAAACGAGTTTTCATTTCGCTGGCTTTTTGCCAAGACTCCGCGCGATCGTCTAATTCTGCATAGAGCGCTACTACACCGCGATTTGTGTCTTCCAATTCCCTATTTAGCTTGGCAAGTTCGCTAGACTTCTGGCGTAACTCCGCCATTGTGCGTAAAAGTTCTTGGTTTTGCTGCTGTACTTCTTGGTATAAGTTCTCTGGCGTTTTTTGGACTAATTCTTGAGCAATCTTGTTTAAAGCTTCTGGAGTAATACTTATCTGTTTGGGTAGGTATTTTGTCAGCAATACTGTAGTGCTATCGCCTACAGATTCGATCGCAAACTTATCCATTAACCGCTTTGCGCCGACAATACCAAGCCCCATACCTGTAGTAGAAGTATAACGCCCAGCTAAGATGGTTGGGATATTTGTAATTCCCCCACCGCGATCGCTAACTTTAATTACTAAAGCTGCAAGTTTTTCGACTATAAATTCAACTCTGCCACCGCCTGCGTACTGAAAAGCGTTGCGAGAAATCTCCGATACTGCCGTTGCTATGCGCGTTTGAGCTTGTAAGTCAAAGCCGAGCAAACTGGCAATTTGCCGCGATCGCCCTCTGGCTAAAACTACATCTTGTTCAAAGCGTACCTCGACTGTTAGCAGCCTGATATCCATATCGCTATTGCCTGACTACCACGACACTAACATCATCCCGTAGGCGCTTAAAATCTCGATACAGTACCCCAGCAATTAGGCTAGGGTGCTTGGTAATTAGACCCGGATAGCGGTCTACACGCCACCCTGTCGCCAGCCCGTCTGAGCTTAAAATTAGCGTTGCTCCTTGAGGAAACGGATAACTAAATTCTTGGAGTCTGCGGATTTGATGCCCCACAATGCCATTGTAAGAAACCATGCTGCGACTTTCGGGTGCGATGATACGTCCGGCAATATTGCCTACCCCTGCAAAACGGACTAATTGTTGATTAAAGTCAAGCAGAGCGATCGCAACTGCCGCGCCGCGTGTACTCCGCAAAGCCCCGTGCATCAATTCTAAAATTTCTTGAGGAGAACATTGATAGTTTTCTTTAGCTACTCTAATTGCTTGAGAAGAAGCCGCCGCCGCCAATTCTCCGTGTCCCAAACCATCGGCAACAACTACTACGTGTCGCCTAGTTTCTACCTCAATTACTGCCCAAGCATCGCCGCAAGTCTGTTCGCTGGCTAGAGGAATATTCACTGCACCAATTTTTAAGTTTGCTAAATTTTTGAGTGGTCGAGTTACCCATAAGTGCGCGACTACTGCTGTACCGACGGAGGGGAGAGAATAGATATCAAAAAAATCTGCCAGCCTAGAAATTGCCCCTAAACCTGTCCCAGGGGTTCCACCCGTTGAAAAGCCATCTCGGAGACACTCGCTAACATTATCCATCCCTGCGCCTTTATCTAAAGCCAAAATTTCTAAACCGTCAATATCATTAACGCGGAGCAACCTTAGCAGCAATTCACCTTCCTGGGCGTGTTTAATTAAATTACCCGCAACTTCTGTAACCACAATTCCGACTCTACCGCGCTCGGTTTCCTTAAAATTCAATTGCGAGGCGAAGTCCATCGCCATGCGTCGCGCTTCTCCAACTTGGCTAATTTCAACTACAGAAATAAGGGTATTTTGCATTATTTAGATTCAAGCAATCCCTTTTTTACTTCCATTTTGTAACTGTAACGCGAGTTCCTTCGCCCACACGAGAACTAATCTCAAATTCGCTCATCAGGCGTTTTGCTCCACTTAACCCCATGCCTAAGCCTCTCCCGGTTGTATAGCCGTCTTTGAGCGCCAAATCAATATCGCTAATTCCTGCTCCTTGGTCGATAAAAGTTAGGCGCAGACCTTGACGAAATCCGGCGGCAATTACTTCTAGGGTCAATGTTCCACCTCCGCCGTAACTTAGAGTGTTGCGAGCAAGTTCGCTGGCGGCGGTAATAATTTTAGTTTGCTCTACCAAACTAAATCCTAATTCCACTGCCCAAGTTCGGACAATTTGCCTAACTAATACAATATCACTGGAAGAATCAATGCCCATTTCCTGCTTTTGTCCTTCTTGGGCTGTCATTGTTTTCCTTTCAGGGGCGATTTGCTAACCAATAGAGCAAATCCATCCCTTTTTCGACATTTAAGGCAGTGCGGACTCCTTCAAGAGATAGTCCTAGTTCTACGAGCGTAATTGCTACTGCTGGCTGCATCCCGACTACTACCGTTTCCGCATCAAGTATCCGCGACATGGAGGCAATATTACTAAGGATGCGCCCAATAAAGGAGTCCACAATTTCTAAGGATGAGATGTCAATTAGCACTCCCTTGGCTCTAGTTTCAACGATGCGGTTTGTCAAATCGTCTTGCAAAGTCATCGCTAAACGATCGTGCATATCTATCTGGATTGTCACTAAAAGAAACCCGCCCATTTGCAATATTGGAATGTGTTCCACGTATAGGCTCCTCTATTACAAACGATTTAAGGGCGATCGCGTATCTGAGTTATTTAGTAGGATTTACCCCATAGCCACTACGTTTTAAGGCGATCGCAAAGGCATCTGCCATAGTGGCTTTAGTAATCACATCGGTTAAATCTACGCCCAAATGCACGATGGTTTGAGCAATTTGGGGACGAATGCCGCTAATTATGCAGTCTGCACCCATCAAGCGCGTGGCGGCTACAGTTTTGAGTAAGTGTTGAGCAACTAAAGTATCTACCGTTGGTACGCCCGTAATGTCAATAATAGCGATCGCCGAACCTGTTTCTACAATTTGCTGTAATAAGTTTTCCATCACTACAGATGTACGGGTGCTATCGAGCGTACCAATGAGCGGTAAAGCTAATATTCCTTCCCACAACTTGACAACGGGGGTAGATAGTTCCAACATCTCTTGCTGCTGGCGGATAATAATTTCTTCACGGGCTTTTTGATAGGCTTCAGTGGTAAATAAACCTAGCCTGTCGAGTAAGTCATTGGCAGTAATAATTTCTGCAACTAAAGTTTCGCCATCATGTCCGCATTCCTCGCGCAGACAGCTAAATAAAGGTTTTTTTAAGGAAAAAATAAATAAAGCAACTTGCGTTGGGCTAAAACCTTGTTGGACGCGGGTACGGGTAACGCTAGTTAGTAGGGCTTTGACACTACCCCATTCTGATGCTTGAAAATTAGTCAAGTTACCGTTTTGAATCGCATCGCGTAATAAGCGGAGAAATTCCTCCGATTGATCGCGCATTTCTCCTTCGCGCATCAGGTCATCACGCCGGATTCCTGCCGTTGTTTGCTCTTTTACCCATTCACTTAACAGCATATTTTCATGCTTGGTGAGAATATCTGGAAGATGGCTGTTGCCATTCCTGCTCATACTTACTCCTAAGTTTGCCGCCATTGCCCAAACACAAGTGTAAAGGATATTGCAGCATTAAATGAAAGCGCGATCGCACCTTAGCTAAAAGCGAGGATTTTTCGATAAAGTAACTTTAGTCAATAGGTAAGACTATGAATCAAATTGATTTAGCCTTTAGTCCCGCCCTTACTCAAGCGCAGCTAATCCACAACGGGGAAGTGTCGCCCTTAGAATTAGTAGAACTGTATTTACAACGCATTGAGCAGTTAGATAAGCAGCTTGGTAGTTATTTTACAGTGATGGCAGAAAGTGCGATCGCTGATGCCAGAGCTAAAACTGAATTATTAGCTGAAGATTCCTCCCAATTACCGCCTTTTTTTGGCGTACCAATTGCCATCAAAGACCTCAATAACGTTGCAGGGGTGCGCTGTACCTATGGCACTCCGGCTTTAATGAACAATATAGCAATCTATGATGACGGTGTAGTTACTCGCCTCAAGCAAGCTGGATTTATTATTTTGGGGAAAACCGCTACATCAGAACTTGGTTCTTTTCCCTATACTGAACCTTTGGGCTTTCCCCCTACGCGCAATCCTTGGAATTTGGACTATACCGCCGGAGGTTCTAGTGGTGGTAGTGCGGCGGCGGTGGCGGCGGGGTTGTGTGCGGTGGCACAAGGCTCTGATGGCGGTGGTTCAGTACGCGGTCCGGCGTTTTGCTGTGGATTGGTAGGCATTAAACCATCAAGGGGACGAGTATCCAACGCTCCTGTGGGCGATCGCTTGAGTGGTATCCCTGCTATCGGTTCTTTGACGCGGACTGTAGCAGATGGAGCAGCTATGTTGGATGTAATGGCAGGTTATGTAACGGGCGATCCTTATTGGCTACCACCGCCAGAAACATCATTTTTGAGCGCTGCAAGTCAAACGCCAAAAGCTTTAAAAATTGCTTACTCAACCAGTATCCCGCCGTTGGGAGAAGCAGAAATCGAGTGCAAACAAGCGGTTTTAGATACCGTTAAGGTGCTTTCAGAGTTGGGTCATCATGTAGAGCAAAGTTGTCCTGATTTTACAGGTTTAACCGAACCATTTACTATCGTATGGCAAGCTGGAGTTGCTTATTCAGGCATTCCCAAAGAAGTTCTGCAACCAATGAATCAGTGGCTTTACGAGCAAACAGGCTCAGCAGGAGATTATTTACGGGCAGTTTCCCAGATGCAAGTAATCGCTCGAAAAATTGTAGCTTTCTTTGACACGGTGGATGTTTTAGTTTTACCTACTTATATGCACCCAACTATTAAAGTTGGCGAGTGGGCAAATCTCAGTCCCCAAGAGACTTTTGAGAAAATTATTAATTGGGTTGCACCATGTCCGCCATTTAATGCTACCGGGCAAAGTGCGATCGCATTGCCTACGGGTTTTGATGCTAGAGGCTTGCCTTTAGGCATTCAGTTAATTGGTCGTCCCGCCGCCGAAGCTACTATTATTAGCCTCGCAGTGCAGCTAGAAGCTACCAATCTTGAGCGCCAACATCGCCCCAATTTTGCTGTGTAGAGATGATCGAAAGCGATCGCCCCTAGACTAACATTTTGTATAATTGCTAATAGTGAGATAATTATAGAAAGCCGATCTCTAGCACCAAAATAATTAATGTAATTCAAATAGTTAATGGCAACTCCCCTTCTTAGTGAAAGAGGGGAGTAACTTCCTTTTAGTCTTTTTTCATCCAGCTAAACATTGCCCGCAAATCTTGACCAACATCTTCAATCGGGTGTTCGGCTTCTTGGCGGCGCATAGCGGTAAAACCAGGCTTCCCGGCTTGGTTTTCTAGCACAAAGTCTCGTGCAAATTGCCCAGATTGAATTTCTTGCAAAATCTTCCGCATTTCTGCTTTGGTTTGGTCAGTAACAATTCTTGGTCCGCGAGTATAGTCGCCGTATTCTGCGGTATTGGAGATACTATCGCGCATTTTTGCCAAACCACCTTCTACAATTAAGTCAACAATGAGCTTGACTTCATGCAGACATTCAAAATATGCCAATTCTGGTTGGTAGCCAGCAGCTACTAGCGTTTCAAAACCTGCCTTAATTAACGCGCTCAAACCGCCACATAGTACCGCTTGTTCGCCAAATAAATCGGTTTCTGTTTCTTCTCTAAAAGTAGTTTCAAGGACTCCAGCGCGAGTACCGCCAATACCTTTAGCATAAGCCATCGCGCGATCGCGCGCTTGCCCTGTTGCGTCTTGATACACGGCAAATAAAGCAGGTACGCCTTGCCCTTGTTCGTAGGTCCGCCGGACTAAATGCCCTGGGCCTTTGGGCGCTACCATGACTACATCTACATTATCGGGAGGGACGACTTGCCCAAAATGGATATTAAAACCATGAGCAAAAGCGATAACTTTCCCTTCCGTTAGATGGGGTTCAATTTCTTGGGTGTAAATAGTTTTTTGCACTTCATCAGGAAGCAAAATCATAATAAAGTCGGCACTTTTTGCAGCATCAGCGACGGAATGCACGGGAATACCTGCACTTTTTGCTTTTTCGGCAGACTTGCTACCCGGATACAGCCCGACAATTACATTCATGCCACTATCTTTGAGATTCAGGGCGTGAGCGTGACCTTGAGAACCATAACCAATAATTGCGATTGTTTTTTGAGCTAATAAGTCTAAATTAGCATCTGCGTCATAGTACATCCGCGCCATAGTAACAACTCCTTGAGGGTAAGTATAATAATTTAGTGCAAACCGTTAATTTTACCGCAATTTTTACCTTTCACTATTGTTTGCTCAGAACTTGGAGTTAGAAAATAGGTTTGGTTATAGGATTTCCTGAATAAAATCCAATAATTACCAGCAATAAACATTAAGATAATTCTATAAAAGTTGATTTTAATTCAATTAATTTAAGCTAACTGTTGCAATAAAATACAATTAGTTTCTACAAAATTCACGATCGCAAATAAAAGTATTAAAGGGCGGGATAATTCTTAAATATCGAGTCAATTAAATATGCCTTTGCTAATACCTAATTGACTCTTGTTTAGGCAAGGCATTTAGGAGGCTTTATGTCAGAAAAGGTAAAGTTAGGGACTTGCAATGTTGCCATTGTTGGTCTCTACTTGAGCGGTAAAACCACTTTGCTTGAAAGTTTATTGTTCGTTACTGGGGCAATTTCTCGCAAAGGCAATGTCCGCGATGGCTTTACAGTGGGAGATAATTCGTCCGAAGCAAAAGAACGCCAAATGAGCGTTGAAGTTAGTGTTGCTACTACTAAGTATGGAGATATTAACTTTACTTTTATCGATTGCCCAGGTTCGGTAGAATTTGCCCAAGAAACTTATAATGCGTTGATAGGTGTAGATATAGCAATAGTTGTCTGCGAACCAAGTAGCGCTAATGGAGATGGGCTGCACCAAAAAGTTCTGACTCTTGCACCTTTATTTAAGTTTCTCGATGATTGGGAAATTCCTCACCTAGTTTTTATTAATAAAATGGATCGTTCCAGCACAAACTTTATTGACGTGCTGCACGCTCTAAAATCTGTCTCTAGCCGTCCCTTAGTCCCGCACCAATACCCCATTACTGAAAACGAAAATATTAGCGGATTTGTCGATTTAGTTACAGAGCAAGCATATCATTATCACCCCGGCGCTCCCGCCGATGAGGTCGCATTTCCCGCAGCTTTGAAAGAAAAAGAACAAGCAGCGCGGACAGAAATGTTGGAAGAATTAGCCAATTTTGACGACCATTTGTTGGAGGAACTATTAGAAGAAATTAATCCTTCCACTGAGGAAATACTGCAAGACTTGAAGCTGGAATTAGGCGCAGATTTGGTTGTTCCGGTACTATTTGGCATCGCCGAACAAGATTATGGAGTGCGCCCATTATTAGAGATGCTGCAAAAAGAAGCACCCGCCCCCGAAACTACTGCGCAACGGCGCAATATTCCTCAAAATCTTCATACTCCTTTAGCGCAGGTGTTGAAGACTTATTTCACTCCCCAAGGTGGCAAAATGTCCCTAGTCCGGGTGTGGCAAGGAGAACTAACCGAAGGTATTGTTTTAAATGGCGTGCGTGCGGGGGGATTGTATCGGTTAGTCGGACAGCAACAAAAGTCTGTAAATAGCGCCGAAGCTGGAGAAATTATCGCAATTAGCCGCTTAGAAGGGGTTAAAACTGGAGATACGCTGATGACAACTAATGGCGATCGCTTTGAATTAGTTACCGCAGCTAAAATGGCTCCAGTGTATGCAATAGCCATCGCCCCCCAAAGCCGCAATGATGAAGTAAAGCTCAGTAGCGCTTTAACTAAACTTTTGGAAGAAGATCCTGCTTTAGCTTGGGAGCAACACGGCGATACTCATGAAGTTATCCTTTGGGGTCAAGGGGAAATCCATTTGCAAGTTGCCTTAGATAGGTTGCGGCGCAAGTACAACTTGCCCATGGCGACTCATTTACCGCAAGTTCCTTACAAAGAAACAATTCGCAAGCCTATTTCTTCAATTCACGGGCGTTACAAGCATCAAAGTGGCGGTCACGGACAGTTTGGCGATGTTTATTTAGAAATTGAACCCTTACCCAGAGGTGGAGGTTTCAACTTCCGCGATACGATTGTCGGGGGTGTCGTGCCAAAACAGTACATTCCTGGCGTAGAAATGGGCGTACGCGAGTATTTGGGGCGTGGTAGTTTGGGTTTCCCAGTGGTAGATGTAGCCGTTACTCTAACTAATGGCTCTTATCACAGCGTCGATAGCTCCGAGCAAGCATTTAAACAAGCGGCGCGAATTGCCATGCAAACGGGAATGGCTCAAGGCGAACCAACTTTGCTAGAACCCATTACCAAAATTGAAGTCACGACACCAAGCGAATTTACGTCTAAAGTGCTGCAACTTGTGAGCGGCAAACGGGGGCAAATTTTGGGTTACGAAGCGATCGGCGACTGGCAAGGTTGGGATCGAGTCACCGCTTACTTACCCCAAGCTGAGAACTTCAATTTTATTGTAGAATTGCGGAGTCTTACCCTTGGTGTTGGTTCTTTCCAGTGGCACTACGACCACCTCCAGGAAGTACCAGACAAAGTAGTCCAGCGCGTCCTCAATTCTAAATAAATGCTTGCGGTACGGGCTTAATAGCCCGTACATTAATACAGGTATATCCCTAAGTTATGAATTCACAATCTTGGTATATTGTCAAGCTGCCTCCAGGCAACTGCGAAATAGTTTCTACCGAGCCATCGGTTGCGGAAGTAGAGCAATGGGGACCTTTTCCATCCAAAGAAGAAGCGATCGCCCGGCGGGTTGGTTTAATACGTGCTGGTAAGTGCCAGCCGATATAAAATTAAGGCACTGCGTTGGCTCTAGCGCTGCGCTGGGAGGCTATTTGTTGATTGAGGACAGATAGAGCCTTATCGTACTGCGGATCGCCAGGAGTGCCGACTTTTGTGCGATCGCTAACTAACTTTTCTTTTTGTTTTTCTGTTAGTTCTAGTACCACATTGGGGGCAATCCCGGCTTTGTTGATATCGCGACCGTTGGGAGTAAAGTATTTTGCGATCGTTACTGCCATTCCCGATTCACCATCGCCCAAACTGCGTACCGATTGCACTAAGCCTTTGCCAAAGGTTTTTGTCCCTACCAAAACAGCCCGTTTATTGTCTTGTAATGCCCCCGAAAGGATTTCACTTGCACTTGCCGACCCACCATCTACCAGTACCACTACAGGTTTATCAGTAAGAGCGCGATTTTTGGCTTTTTCTAGGTCTCTTGTGCCGCGCCGATCTACTGTAGATACAATAATGCCTTCATCTAGCCACATTTGAGCAATTTCAACACTAGAGTTGAGCAATCCGCCGGGATTAGAGCGCAAGTCTAAGATATATCCAGCTACGTTTTTTTTCTCCAAGTCTTTAATGGCGTTACGCATTTCCGAGGAGGCATTAGCACTAAACTGATTTAGGCGAATATAACCCGTCCCGCCATTAGGACTATTTTGATAGCTGTAGCGGACTGGGTGCAGTTCAATTTTTGCTCTTTTGACGCGAAACTGCCTTTGTTGTTTGTTCCGCAAAATAGTAATGCTAACTTCTGTACCCGGCTTACCGCGAATTAATGATACTGCTTCATTAATATTCATGCCCTCAGTACTTTTGTTGTCAATTTTGACAATAATATCTTTAGCCAAAATCCCCGCCGCCGCCGCCGGAGTACCTTCCATGGGCGCAATTACAGTTATTTTTTTAGTTTTTTCATCGGGAGCGATTTGAATCCCAATCCCCGAAAGTTCCCCAGAAGTTTCTACTTTCAAACTCTTAAATTCTTCGGGGTCCATGAAGCGAGTATAAGGGTCTTCTAGCTTCTCTAGCATTTGGCGGATGGCTTTGTAGGCATCCTGTTTATTTGTATAAGTGCGGCTTAAATATTCTTTACGGACATTTTGCCAATCTACTTGGTTAAATGTTCCATCTACATAACTGCGATCAATAACTTGCCAAGCTTCATCTACTAATTCTTTGGGACTTTCCCGGAAAAAAGCTTTACCTGGTGAGTAGATGCCAGAAATATTAACAGCAAATGCCGTTAACATGGCGGCGGTCGCACCTATAACAAGCCCTTGTTTTGAAATTGCCATAATGACTGCTGTAACCGGAGAAAAAATGCTCGTAGGTTGTAGTAAGCCCAATTTAACACAAGTAGCTAAAGAGGGCTTACGTAGAAACTCTTAGAGGTAGTTTAGGGATCGATCCAGCGATCATCGGCTTTAATTAAATTAATCAACTCCTTGACCCCTTCAACTTCTGGTACTTTTTTAATTTCTTCTCGACCGCGATACAAAGAAATATAGCCTGGTTGCTTGCCTACATAACCATAATCGGCATCCGCCATTTCGCCAGGTCCATTAACAATGCAACCCATGACGGCAATATCTAACCCCGTCAAGTGTTTAGTTGCTTCTCTAACTTCGTGCAATACTTCTTCTAAATTAAACAAAGTCCGACCGCAAGAAGGACAAGCAACGTATTCTACCATTGTTTTTCGCAATCCCAAGGATTGCAGGATGCTATAACAAACGGGGATTTCTTTTTCTGGAGATTCGGTGATCGATACGCGGATTGTGTCGCCGATGCCATCAGCTAGAAGTGGTGCTATACCAGCCGTTGACTTGATGCGTCCGTATTCTCCATCTCCCGCCTCGGTAACACCTAAATGCAAGGGGTAATCCATCCCTAATTCGTCCATGCGCTGCGCCATCAAGCGGTAAGCCGCCACCATTACCGGGACGCGGGAGGCTTTGAGGGAAATTATTATATTGCCAAAGTCTAGAGACTCGCAGATGCGGATAAATTCTAGCGCCGACTCTACCATGCCTTCGGGAGTGTCGCCGTAGGTAAATAGCATTCTTTCGGCTAAAGAGCCGTGATTTACGCCGATTCTCATCGCTTTACCGCGATCGCGCAAGGAAACTACTAGCGGCTCTAAAGTTTCGCGAATTTTGTCGCCAATTTCATCAAATTCTGCTTGGCTATATTCGGTAGTTTTTGGCTTCTCAAATACATAGAGTCCTGGATTGATGCGGACTTTATCAACGTGCTTGGCAACTTCTAAGGCAATTTTCATGCCATTATGATGGACGTCGGCAACTAAAGGGACGCTTTGATAAGTCAGTGCTAATTTTTGCTTAATTTCTGCTAATGCTTTGGCGTGTGCCATGCTTGGTACGGTAACACGGACAATTTCGCAACCAATTTCATGCAGGCGACGAATGGCAGCTACCGAGCCATCTATATCTAGAGTATCTTCGTTAATCATCGACTGCACCACCACAGGGTAGCCGCCGCCAATGGTAATGTTACCAACTTTGACTGGTCGAGTTTTGCGTCGGTGGATGGTGGTATCTAGAGGCTGATGAGTTACTGGATTGTTCAGGGTTTGCATAACCTGTAGGGGATAAATTGGTAGAGGAAAAACCACCGACAAGCTAAATATCTTGTCCCGTTAAGATTTTAGCTTGAAGTTAGCGGTCAAAAGTAAAGATTTCAGAAAAACTAGGATAGATGGGGAATAAGGAAGAAATTGCCTCTACTTTGAGTTTTTGGGCGATCGCCATTGCAATAATATTAATTAATTCTCCAGCTTGAGAACCAATAATTGTTGCTCCTAATATCTGCCTATTGCGGCGAGTAACCAATTTATAGATCCCGGTAGTTTCTTCTTTTAACTGAGCGGCGGCTACATTTTTTAAGTCATGCTGCAAGACAATAACATCGTCTTTGTAAAATTGTCTGGCTTGGATTTCGGTAAGTCCTACTTGAGCTATTTGAGGATTGGTAGCAATTCCCCAGGGGATACTTTGATAGTCAACCTGTAATTTTGGCAATAGTAAGGCGTTATTTACAGCAACTTTCGCTTCGTAATTACTGATATTAGCGCTGGGATAACCCCCAATCACTTCACCACAAGCATAAATTTGAGGATTGGTAGTTTGCAGTCGGGAATTTACTTCAATCCCCCGTTGATGCCATTTAACTTTTGCATTTTCTAGGTGCAAGTTTTTAATATTAGGTCTGTAGCCAGCACACAATAATATTTCATCGGTTTCTATAGCTTCATTGCCCGCTTGCACCCACTTTTTGCCATTAATTTCTTTAATTTGGCTAACCGTCGTTGCTGTCAGCACCCGCACCCCATCAGATTCTAAGATAGCTTGCACTAAGTAAGATATATCCGCATCTAAACTAGGCAAAACTTGCTGGCTTTTAACTATCAACGTAATATTAAAACCCAAGCGCTGCAAAATTTGCGCCCAATTGATACTATCGGGATTGCCACCAATAATTACCCAATGCTCACCTACTTGCGTTGGATCTAGCTGTTGGGCAATATTGGCAGGAGTAAAGTAGTTTGTAGCTTCTATTGCAGTTGGTACAGTGCCAGTAGCAATTAAGTAAGAACGCGCGGTAAGTTTGCGGTTATTAGCTTCAATTTGCAATTGGCGACTTCTAAATGCTGCATTACCAACAATTACATCTACGCCTATTGCCGCTAGTAATGCTAAAGAATTTTTTTCTTCTATATTAGTGATCGCATTTTTTAGCCATTGCCTCACTTCTGCCCAACTAAATGATGTTTGATAAATCGCCGAAATAAAAAATTGCCGATCTACTTGTCTTAACTGACTCAAAGCATGAGGTACAAGTAGATCGAATAGCGTTGCGTCTTCCGGTTCTATGAGGGCGACTTTTTTGTTTTGCTCAATTGCTCTCCTCGCAGCGTAACGTCCTGCTAGAGAACCACCCATAATTACTAAATCGTAATCCGCCATAAGTTATTTTAGAAAATGGCGCTAATTAATTATAGATTTTGCGATCGCATTTACTAGCTGCTCGTTTTCGCTATGCGATCGCACCGCTACTCGAAAATAGCCGTCGCCAAGCTCTGGAAAACTTAGGCAATCGCGGATTAATATCCGGTGCTGCTGTAATAAGCGCTGCTGAAGCTGCTTAACCGAGCCTTTTGACTGTACCAGTAAAAAGTTTGCCGCACTCGCCCAAGGCTGCAATCCTGGCAGTTGCGCCAAACTTGCAAACAGTTGTTCTCGCGCGCTTGGTAGCCATGCCCAAGTTTGCTGTTGAAAAGCTGTGTCTTGAATAATGGCTATTGCCGCCGCCGCCGCTAAAGTGCTGACAGACCAAGGATCGCGCCGCCCTTGCCAAATTTTGAGCCTGTCGGGATGAGCCACAGCATAGCCCATTCGTAGCCCTGGTAAGCTGTAAAACTTAGTGAGCGATCGCAGAATTACTAAGTTTGGATATTTTTCTACTAGCGGGATGAGACTTTGTTGCTGCCCTGGCGGCAAAAAATCCATAAAAGCTTCATCCACTACTACTAAAGCAAATTCGTCTAAGTAGGACGCAATCGACTCTAGCAGAAATAGCTTCCCGCTAGGATTGTGAGGATTGTTTAGCAATAGCCCCCTCTGCATGGGGGAGTAGGAGTGGAGGCTTGATTGCTCAGACAACAGAAAATTGCGAAGCCCTAACCCTTGCGCGCTTGCGCTATCGCACCGCAAGTAAATAGAATCGAATCCTTGCAGTGCGCCAAAAATTGACAATGGGTGGATATGGGCAGCAAAAGCTTCAAGAGCGCGCCCATAGTCTCCAAAAGCTGGCGTAACTAGAGCCGTGGCGGCAAAGGTTGCTAAGTCCCAGCCTGCCCAGGTAAGTAATTCTGCCGAGCCATTACCCGGCAGAATCCAATCAGGAGGTAATTGATGCAATTTACCTATTGCTGTCCGCAATTCCCGATAGTCTGGATCGGGATAGTGGCTGAGGTTATCCAGATTAGCAACGATCGCCGCAATCGCACTTTTAGGCGGTCCTAAAGGGCTAATACTGGCAGAAAAATCGGTAATTGCATCAGGAAGGCAGCCAGCAATAGCTGCTGCCCAGTCCAAATTTCCTCCATGTCCAGGCTGTACCAAGCTTTTATTTGTCTCCGGCGGGTGCTACTTTCTCTCTGAACAATTTGCCTGGAGAAAAAGCTGGAACTCTAGTTGCGGGAATACTCATCTTTTCGTTTGTTTTGGGGTTGCGTCCTTCGCGTTCTTTGCGATCGCGTCTTTCAAACGAGCCAAAGCCTACTAGAGTTACTTTATCTCCCGTAGATACCGCGTCAACGATTGCGTCTAAAGCGGCGCTGAGTACGGCATCAGCTTGTTTTTTGGTTACACTAGCTCTTTCTGCTACTGCGTCCACCAATTCACCTTTATTCATTATTAATCTCCTTGAGAACTACAACAAAAATTTCCCCATGTGGGATAAATAAAATGAATTTAACTCACAATGGCTGAAACTTGTGTAAATTCGATATTTCAATGAATCATTCTAAGGTGCGATCGCCTGATTTGGATCGGTGAAACCTTTAAGATATATGGATTTGGCAAGTTATTTTGTAATTTTTGCTTATCAATACTGACAAAAAGCCCGGTTTTGGAGGCTAATCGACTTTATTGCGGCGGAGTATGCTAAAATTAGCGTCTTTTTAGTAAAACCGATTAACTTCTGCTAATTGAGACACAATACTTAATTATCAATCATGAAAACATTTACAACTCAATTGCGTGTCAGACATTACGAAATGGATGCTTTAGGTCATGTAAATAACGCTGTCTACCAAAGTTATTTAGAACAAGCGGCGATAGAACACTCGGAACATTTGGGTTTGACGTTAGACATTTACCGCGAATTGGGCAGCGTATTTGTAATGAGGAGATTGGCAATAGACTACCTCTGCCCCGCCATTGCTGGGGACTTTTTGGATATAACTACTTGGATTCAAGAGTTGCGTGGCTCGCGCGCGATTCGGCGCTACGAAATTCGCAAACCTGATAACATCCTTGTGGTGACGGCAGAAGCACTGTGGGTATGGGTAGAATCGGCGGCTATGCGTCCAAAACCAATTCCGCAAAATATGGTTGATTTATTTACAAAATAACTCTACCCTTGCTGACGCTTGGCTTCGTATAGTAATAATGCCGCCGCGATCGCTACATTTACCGATTCTACCCCCGCACTTAAGGGAATACTTACTTGTTTATCGGCTATCTCTAACAATTGCGTTGATAATCCTGCGCCTTCGTTTCCTAATAAAATTAAAGTGGGACGCAGATAATCTAATTCCCAGTAAGTCAATTTTGCAGTAGAAGTAGTAGCGACAATTTGCATTCCCGACTTCTGACACTCAAGGCAAGTTGCGCTTAAGTCGTTACTTACTGCCATTGGCAAGCCAAACCACTGCCCCGCGCTCGCTCTTAGTACCTTGGGATGATCCAAGTCTACGCTATCGTTACTCAACCACAGTCCCGAAGCCCCCGCCGCCGCGCAGGTACGAATAATCGTGCCGAGATTTCCCGGATCTTGCAAGGGTTCTAAGCCTAGTAACAAACCCGTACAGGGCAATTTGGTTTGAGCCTCTTTGCGCCTTGCCGTTGCGACTATACCATCAGGGGTTACAGTTGTTGCGATTGCTTTCAATACTTCGGCGCTAACGATTTCTAGGCGTTCTGCTTTAGAAAGCAGGTTTTCCCACAAAGATGGATGATTGACTTGCCATTGCTCGGTACAGCAGACACTAACTAGCGGATAATCGACTAAGCACGCCGACTCAATTAAATGAGTTCCTTCTAGCAAAAATAAATTTTGTTCTTTTCGTTCTTTCGCCGATTGGAGCTTGCGGATTTGCTTGACAAAGGGATTTTGTAGACTTGTCAGCATTTAAGGTGTTTTGGCTGAAAAATTGATGCGGAACCCGGGACTTGAACCCGGAAGCCTTGCGGCACTAGAACCTGAATCTAGCGCGTCTGCCAATTCCGCCAGTTCCGCTTACTTATAAGTCTTTTTAAGGGCAGTCTACAATTTTCTCTTGGATAGAAGTCTATGTCAATAGTTAAGTAAATAAGCTGAAAGTTTGCGCTCTATATCTACAAGTAGTTTAGACTAGCTGGGCAAGTGGCAGTATAAATACGGAAAGCAATAATACCTACAAATTGAAAATCTCCGAGAATTTTCTAGTTTTACGGATGGCGATTATCAATGTAGAATCAAGACCAAATTCTCATATGTAAAAATACTCAACAAATTTC
>QQTW01001392.1_pt1 | contig 16878 bp, 14 predicted proteins | sample 1904831 | NCBI WGS metagenome assembly QQTW01 (sample SAMN09435610, study PRJNA476489) | Subsurface metagenome, whole genome shotgun sequencing project. | reverse complement strand
GCACGGGCTGAAGAGTCGCGGCTGGGGCGGCAATCACGACGGCATGAGCTACATGATCCACCGTCTGACGTGGGTGGATGAAGGAGCGAGTCGGGGCTTGGAGAGGACGGGTCAGGCGCGAAGGGACAGGTTGCGCGCGGCGATGAGTCTGATGACTCTGGCTTCGGGTCCTGATGAGGAGAAGATGACAACGGGCAACGATATCATGAGGCCGAACGGGGGGCTGGCGCAGTCTGTTGCTTAGGACGTTTGTGGCTTTGTGCTTCGACTCGATATATTGCTGCGAGAAGCGTTTTGATGGCATCAAAAGCTGGCTTTGAGCGTGGCTGTCACTTCGTCAGTAAGTTATTACACGGTTGGAACGGCTCAGATGCTTACTGATGACCCAAAGGATGATGGTGGTGATGATGGTAGCCAGGATGCGCATGTTTCGGCCTCTTGCTACCCCGATGACCGAGCAGGCTCGGAGTCCGTCGCCCGTCGCCGCCATCTATCCCGGTCATACCCTCCTCATCCTTGAACCTTCTTACTCTTCCCGGCAGTGAGCTGGTCCTCTGCATCTTCGAAGTCTCGGCGTGAAGCCCAGCCGCCAGCGGGCTCATCTCCGCACCATCAAAGAACCTCTGCGGGAATGGACTGAGCCGAGACGGTGTCGAGTAGCCGTTGGCGGCAACTCCCGGATTCGGCGGTGCGCTGCTGAGACCGCTGCCGAGCCCCGAAAACATGCGGCCGAACTCGCTCTTGATCGTGGGGTCGCCACCAGGACCTGTCATTTGCGCCTGGGCACCCTGCACCGCCTGAGGAAGCGGCGATGCGCGGCCCGGCTTTCTGCTGGAGTCCGGACTGACGCCGAGAAGGTGTCTCTGCTTGTCCATCTCCTCCAACTGCTTGCGCTGGTGTTGATCGACCCCAGCGGCGCGAGGCCCGCCGGTGGATGACGCAGAAGATGCGGAGATATCAGACCTCCTCCGAGCTGCCGCGTTAGCATCTACGGCCTGGCCATTCTGAAACGGGTCACTCGTTGGCGCATTTTTCGGCTCGAGGCTGTAGGCATGTCTTCGTGAACCATCGACGGTGGGAACAGGACTTGAACCTTGAGCTGGTGTTAATCCGTTATTTCGATGGCCGGAGCCGAAAGCTTCTGGGTGATGCCCGCTCGCTTCAGATGCTGCCGGCCTTGGTCCACCCTCTCTGTCCGGGCCGCGCCACGATGGCGGTGCCTCATTAAAGTGGTTCTGACGTGGATCGGTCGGATCGTAGTGAGTGGTAGAGCCGAAGATCGACTGTGAATGATGCTGTCCGGTGGTGGGTCGACCCTGATTTGCATTGGCGTCCATGCCTGGAGCTGCCGGTCGAGCCTCGGCCAACCTGGGAGGCTGGTGTTGCTCGTTGATGGAACTCCGACGCTCCTTGTGGGCTGGCCCGAATAGGGTTCTCTGTTGGGCCATGTCCGAGCTGTATCGGCTGCTGGCACCCATGTCACGCAAGGGGACCGACGTGCCTATTGGCTGGCTGTTTGGCCGGGGAGGAATGCCATGCTCACCCGGACGGCTGTGTTCCCGCGGTTGGGTGTCGGTGGGAGATGATTGATAGGGCAGCGAACTCGGAGGAAAGAATGACGTGTGAATCCGTTGCGTGTGCGGAAGAGGTTGTCGCGTTTGATCCGGGGAGCCTCTGGGGGCGGCGAAAGCACCATTTGGGGAGCTAGCCGGCCCAGGAAAGAGGTCCACAAGCCTTGAACCGGCTGGGTGAGGGTACCTTTCCGGTGTTCGCGGCCGGTGGTAAACCCCAGCTTCTGGCCTGTCACTTGAAGTCAAGCCTCGAAGTGGAGAAGGTGCCGTCACGGTTGAGGAGGGAGACCGCTGAGCGTGCTGCTGGGATCCAGAGGTGTCGGTTCCGATGATGGAAGATATGGACATGCTGCTGCCCTGCCGATGAAGGGACGAGAGACTTGGCAGATCGCGGCCACCAGGGAAGCCGGACGCTGGAGGTGCTCGCTGCATATGGCGCTGAGGCGCCGGCTGCGGTTGTTGTGGGGACGAGGGCGGAGGCATAGTCCGGGCGATGAAGGAAGGAGGTGGGGGTGGGGGATCCAGCGGGCCTGGAATGCGGCAAGTGTCAGCGGTGAACGCGTCGGAAGTAAGCGTGCAAACGCAGGCGCTGCAAGCGACAGTGTGAAAGACAGGATTTGAGCTACCTCCGTAATATCCTTGAGGACTTCCACCACCAAGCGACCTTCTGCGACCCGACTCGAAAGGGTAGCCGGCCGGGCTCGGACCATTGTGTGAATGCATATGAGATGGCGGAGGTGGCGGCGGCGGTGGAGGCTGCTGCGATGGTGCGGAGTGCTGTCGATGGTGCTGACTAGTTTGAGAGCTTGGAGGACCTGGAAACAGAAGATTGCATCAGTATCCCAAACACGACTCAGACGACGCAAGCCCGCACAATGCGAAACCGACAGAGATTGAGACGTGGCGCTGTAAATGATGGAGAAGAGCGGCCAGCGTACCGGTAGAGGTCGGCCATGCTCCTCCAGAGAGAGAGGCTCTTTCACCGTGCCCAGCGGCAACGGCATCTCCACCCGACAGGCCGTAGCTCTCGCGCCGCTGCAGCCGCGGCGAGGGAAGGAACGGGTCGAGTCGAGGGAAGGGGTCGGCGTGAGGCAGATGAGCAGCCGGTTGCGACGTCGGCGGTGGAAAGGGATGGGGAGGGTAGGGAGCTTGCTGGGAGCCGGTCTGATGGTTTGGGTTCTGGATCAGCGTCCGCTCTTTAGCTCTGGTGTAGGAGGGATGCTGAGGCTGCTGGCGCGGATCCATGGCGAGGAGTTGGCGACTGCGCGTGCGACTGGTAGAGGATCGTCGTGGAAGTTGTGTCAGAGAGTAAAGTCAGTCGTGAACGAGACTGTCATGATGACGAGCGCGACGGTTTGTTGATGCCGTTGGTGGCAGGAGTGAGTATCGACGGCGCACACATGTTACATAGGCATCCAGCTAGATAGCTCGATTGTCGATGCTGTCTCAGGCCGTGAGCAAGATGGCGATACCTGAGTATGGATTATAAAGACGACACGAGACGAGACGAGAAGATGAGAGATGGGATGAGAAGATAGCTGGGAGAGAGAGAGAAGGAAGAAGCTTGGTGGAATCGGTGGATCGGCGCTAGTCCCGCTTTGGGCGGTCGCGTCGTCCCGTTCCTGGCCAGGCTGCAAAAGCGGGGGACGGGGGTACCGGAGTATTCAGGTACCCAAGTATCCAGGTATCACGGTATCTAACAGCTGACAGCCTGACACTCCATCTCTCTTACTATTGTGACTTCACTCTTGCAAACCTCTGAACGTCGAAAGATTATCAATGGCTAGCGTTGTCTCTACAAAGCAGAGAATCAAGCAGGCCTCGTCTTCACCGAAGCATCCCGTGCTGACCACAATCGTGCAACAACTTGACGACACTAAGTACTCGGTCTCACAGCGTCAATGAGAAGCGCCGCTTGTCGCCCTTCACGTCCATGACCTCGATCATGCAAGCCCTGGATGCAGTCATGTATTCACCTGGGGGCTCACTTTGCATACGTTGACCAGTTACAGAGTACAGCAACCTCAACGTGAAATATGGCACCCAATGACCTCCCGTGCTCTTCGCTGTTCGTCTTACAGTTTGAACGTCCATACGGAGCTGGATCCTTGATTAAAGACCGCCGAGCTGTACTCCGTTACAGAGACTTCTTCTCCCATTCTTCAAAGGACAACCTGCTCATGTCAAGGGTAGCGATGGCGTGCTTCGATTGATGGCGATTGCGAACTGTCTCTCGGCAATCTTCGCACCCGTCTGTCGTATCTGAGACACCCGACGGTCACGATGGTCAAGTGATGAGTGTTGCGGATGCAGATGCACTGCGTATCACGGAGCGTATATTAGAGTTCTGTATCAATCCATGGATGCTGTGCAGATTGAGTGCGGTATGACAGCTAAAAGGCCGCTGCCGCTGCCGCCTGACCCGCTCCCGCCGCATGCGTTACCGGCATCAAACCCTACAGACGGAGAAAACCCACAAAGCCTTTTCCACCTACATAGCTATCGCATTCCCTCCATATCCTAACCCCCTCGGACCTACCCTCATCCTTGCTCCAAAATCTGCCTCTCTCACGCTTTGGTATTTGTAGAAAGGCACAGCCTGTCTCTGTTCGAAGGAGCATCCGCAATCGATCAATCAAGATGCCTCCGTAGCTCCCTGCGTTACGTCAACGGATTGCAGCCCTGCATTCCGGACGGTCGAGGAGCTTCACCTGCAACGGCGACGAGCACCGGGTGCGGCCGGGGCCAGTCATCATGCCCCGTTCAAGCCTCAGGATCCCTACTCTGAGGTCCTTTCCGTCCTCCAGTGCCAGAATCCCTACTTTGAGGTCTTTTGCATCGCCGGGCCCGAGGCTCCCGAGCCTGAGATCACTCACTTCTTCTGGTGCGAGCTACGGCGCTCACATCGCCTCTATCTTCGATGGCGCAGACTGGAACGTGTGTGCCGCCTTCTGGCTCTTCGGTACGAGACTGACAGGTGTATCGAGACCTCAATCCTTGCTGACTCGCTTCTCAGGCCTCATCAACAACCTCCTCTTCGTCATAATCCTCTCCGCCGCTCTGGACCTAGTCGGGCCTACAGTGCCCAAGGCGGTCGTCCTTCTCGCCGATGTGCTCCCCTCCTTCCTCACCAAACTCACCGCTCCCTTCTTCATCCACAAGGTCCCATACTCGGTCCGCATCGCGGCCTTTGCCACTCTCTCGACATGCGGCATGCTCTTCGTCGCCCTCACGCCCTCTGCGCTCGATGGTGGCAGTATCGGTCTCAAGATGGCTGGCGTGGTTCTGGCGAGTCTGAGTGCTGGCGGCGGCGAGCTGAGCTTCCTCGGCCTCACCCACTACTACGGCCACTTCAGTCTGGCTGCGTGGGGAAGCGGCACGGGAGCCGCCGGTCTTGTCGGTGCGAGCGCTTACGTGCTCGCGACTACCACGTTCGGCCTGAGCGTGCGTACGAGCCTCCTGAGTTTCTCGTTCCTACCGTTGATAATGCTCGTCACGTTCTCCTTCATCCTGCCCAAAGGTCAGCTCAGTGGCCTGAACGGTGGTCTGGGCGGTTATGAGAGCGTCGCGAGCGGCGAGTCCACGCCCATCACCGACCCGGAGTCTCGCGGCACCAACATCAGTCTTGGGCGTGACGGCTACTTTGACGGCTCCTTCTACTCCCACACCTCCGCCAGAAGCCATGCTTCTTCAGTTCGTTCCAGAACAGGGGTCGGCCGAGCTTGGCAGAGCTTTAAGCTCAATCTTCGCCGGTGCCGGGCGCTGTTCGTACCATAGTAAGCCCCCGCAACCATCCGCAAAACTCTATCCCTCAAGGGTCATTCAAGGTCACCCCCTCGTACGCTTTGGGCCGGTTGAACTGACTCTTGACGGCGGTGGAAAAGCATGGTCCCCCTTCTGCTGGTTTATGTCGCCGAGTATACCATAAATCAGGGAGTGACGCCCACGCTGCTCTTTCCCCTCGCCTCAAGCCCTTTCAGCCACTTCAGAGAGTACTACCCTACCTACAATGCCATCTACCAGACCGGAGCCTTCCTGTCCAGGTCGTCGTCGCCCTTTATCCGAATCCATCACCTCTACACGCCCTCGCTGCTGCAGGTGCTCAACCTCGTGATCCTGACCTTCCACGCGCTCACCGACTTCATCCCGTCCGTCTACATCGTCTTCGTCATCATCTTCTGGGAAGGTCTGCTGGGCGGCCTCGTCTACGTCAGCACCTTTGCCGAGATCACCGACAACGTGTCCAAGGCCGATCGCGAGTTCAGCCTGTCGGCGACCAGCGTGAGCGACTCGGCAGGCGTCTGCGTCGCCGGCTTCATCGCTATGGGCCTGGAGGTCTATCTGTGCAACTGGCAGGTCCGGCACGGAAAAGACTATTGTAAGAGGTCGTGAGGCAAGAGGACTGGCCGTTTCTACTTCGTAGACTTTACAGCACTACGTGATTTTGCCCGTTCGCGTACGTGCGTTCCTGCGTGCAGCGCGACTGCTCCATCCGTGGTTGTCATATAGGAATGGCCAGTTGACACCCATGGTTCGGGCATTGTTGACTCCCTAGAATTTTCTTGCTTAGAGTTATGATTGCTCCTACTGAGGTCTTATTTGCCTGAGAGCGACCGACTGCCCTAGATACCCGTATTGTCGGTCGAAATCTGGTGCTCGCGTTAGATCTCATACAAAGTCCGAGGTTTCATCTGGTGACGTGATTGTTGGACCTTGAGTCTGGTTACGGAGCTTTGGTCTTTCAGCTTTTTATTCTTTCACTCTCATGCAACACTTTACGGTGCGCTCGGCGCAATGCAACCACAAGTTCAGTTATAGATTTGACATTGACATACATTTTCCATGGTAACAACCGTCAAATATATTCGGACAGTAGTCGAAGTTCAAAGGTACGAAGACTGCCCTTGTTGCAGCTGATGAGTTACCTTTTCTACGAAGCTAACTCGCCCTCTCAGAACAGATTTGGGAAAGTCACATACCTCCCAGCATCTCGGGAGGATTTCTCCTCAGTCGCAACATCTGAATGCTCCGGAAGTTGCCTCTTGATCTCCAGGCAAAAGACACAACGTCACTGAGTGTTCCATGGTTCGCCAAAATTAGCCAACTGGTGTTGACTTACCTTCAAACAATGTCTGTATCCACTGTGAGTCTACCTACTTATCAAACAAACCCTGACTGACGCTCTCAGAGCGCTGCTGGCTCGTCTTCGTATCTACCATTACAACGACAGCAGGGAGGCTTCAGCAACTCGACCGCATTGCTGCACAAAAACAAGTCTCGAAAGAAATCAGCGTTGATCAAGTCTTCCGTGGCGACGCCGTCGAGAATGAAGGTGCGAACTCTTGATGGCAAGTTCAAGAAGACGAAAGGAGGGAAGCGTCATCCTAGCGACAACAAACGCAACACTGCAGCGGGTCCAGCACCGCATAAAGGAGTCGAACCTCCACCCTCACAGATTCGTGCGCGCAAACGGGCCCGGGTCTCGGATTCGTCTTCAGACGAGGTACCTCTGAGCGTCGTCCGACAACGACGGACTGACGGAAAGGCTCAGAAAGCTACCGCTGCGTCGGACGATGCTGGCTTCACACCGCCCTCGCCGGTCAGGCGCATCACACCGTTCATCATGGAGACGCGATCTCAGAAGCGCAAGCTACAAGACTCGAGCCCGGAACGGCGTGTCCCACAAGCAACCGTCGGTCCGCCCCTTTACAGCACCGACAGCCTGGCGGAAATGAGCGAGTCCGACTTCGAGCACCTCCCGTATCCCATTCAGATCGTATGTTGATCCGTATCTTGCTAAGGCCAATCTCTAACTAACCAAACTCCAGCCCGTCCCTCACGAACCACACACCTTCCGCCTCGTTCAGGATTCCCAAGAGATCCTTCATCACGCCGAAGTGGCCCGCAGCATCCGCGCCGCTCGCTTGCATAACTCCAGGCCTACACCCTCCGCCACCGCCATACCCAGCACTCAACCCATCCCAACCGCAAACAGCACCTCGGAGCCACTCTCCGATCAACAGTTGTCTGCGGGCAAGCGCAACAACCCCATGGAAGCCATGCTTGCCCAGATCGAGAAGCACTTTCTTGACGGCGTCCTGTTCCTACAGGGCGCCGCACGGCACGGCCGGCGCCGACGGCTCACTGGGTCCGAGATGGCTGCCGTCGGTGCGCTGAGCGACAATTTCGTGAAGGGCTTTCGCGACGCGCGGAATGAGTTTGAGGAGGGTTGTCGGCGGTTGGGCATGCTGCGTCCTGCGGATGCGGGCACGGATGGACAATTGCGGGCTGCTTGGTGTGGTAAGGGCGCGGTGTCTGACGGCGAGGTCGCGGAGGGAAGTCCAGTGCAGAGTGTGGAGAAGAGTCCGTCGACGATCATCGATCTGCAGGATCTGGGCATCTCGGACGAGGAGTGAGCAGTTGTGGGGAATGCGCTGCGCTCACGAATGGCCTCTGTGGGTGGTGTGTGGACTTGCATGCGGCCGTAGCTGATGGACGAGCGTGCAAATGTGCCGCTTTCCGCACATAATGTAGCTCTAATGATGACACGTACTGTCGCCGCAACAGGCGCTTGGAACAAGGAGCTGGCTCGTGGACATCACCGTGGTCGCGTGTGAATGGCAGTCCTCGTTCATTCGGTAGAGCTCACGGGTGCTACGAGAAAGTGACACTCGATGACTTGAATCATTCCCCAGATGCAGAGAATCTGGCTACGGATTCGCATCTCGCATTCCGGTGATGCGTTCATATTTATTGGATTTATCCCAAATCCCCGACTCTCACGGCCTGCCAACGCCGCATCAAACCTCGCTAAAGTTCAACATAATTCGTACCTGGAAGCGTCATCATCATTCAGCTCCCGATCAACCTCAAAGCCACTTCCGACCGGATGAATTACCCTCGTCGCCGCAGCGTGGATTGGTGCCCTAGAAGAAATCGTCAGCTTTGTCTTTCATACAGCCGGCTCTGCAGTCGTACCAAAGTCATGCTAGCGCTCATATAGCGCGCCCAGGGCCCTAACACGTCCCGTGAGCTGTCCTTGGGTCACCATCTACAGAGGCGTCGCTCTGGCTTAGCAGGCAGCCAGAGGCGAGCAATCATTCCTCTGTTGCTCTGCAAGCAACTTCTCATGATACTGCCGTAGCAGGGTGCACCTTGCCTCGGCGGAGGGATTCAGTCACATCAGACGCGGTAGCTATGGTTCAGCGCCGGAAAGAGATGACCGCAATCTACGCCGAGTCAGTATTTGTATCGAAAGCATGACCAAAACATAACTCAGTAACGCACCTGGTTCCCCAGTGTGAAAGCAAGCTTCTTTCCATCAGCATCCCAGCTGAGACTGTGCTCATGATCGCCGTCGTCGTCCTCGGCCATGCCGTCGACCAGCCACTGGTTCTTGGTTCCGCGCCAGAACGCCTTGGGCAGGCCACCGGACTCGGCGTTCCATAGCAGCACGGTGTCGAGGCCCGCTGCCGAGAGAAAGAGACCGTCCGGCGAGAAGGCGATCGCCATGGCGGGCGAGTCCATGGTGAGACGGTTGAGGGACTGGAAGGGGCGCTTTGCGTCCCAGAGCTGGATGGTGCCGTTGTCGCACGCGGTCGCCAGCATGCGTGGGGCCAGCGGATCGAGCGCGAAGCGGTTCACGACGGGTTGGAATTCGAGCGCGGTGAGGTTCTTGTCCGGTGGGGAGATGGTCCGGACGTCCGAGTCGCTCGAGGAGATGATTCCGAGGAGATTGTCTTGTAGAGAGATGCAAGCGATCGTGTCTGAGAGGCCGTCGTATCTCAGCTTCTCCCACCGAGCGTCTGACTCGAAGGACTTGAGTAGCCTTAGCTCGTTGACACACTCGAACACCTTCAGAAAGCCATGGCCGCAGACGGCGAAGACGACGTCCGTGACCCACGCCGCGTCGGTTACTGCCTCTGTAGTTGAATGGAGGTACGAAGTGCCCCCCTTGTGGGTTTGCCAGACCCAGATGCTTCCTTGGATGTCGTTGCTGGAGATTCCCAACAGCAATTCGGATGATGAACTCCAGCGGAGCGCAAACACAATCTCTGGCAGAGTCGCGATCACGCTAAGCTCTGATCCGGGACACGTGGAGGAGAGAACCTGCACAGACGCAGGCTCCTCGTCCCCTTGGTGTGCCTGGTCTTCAAGCGTCGCGATAAATACCGTTTCAAGGGATCCCCAGCAGGCCGCAGTGATGGTTAGATTATCGGTGACAAATGTGTTGTTAATGGGTTTCGACTGGGACAGCACCGTATCTGCACGGACGACGCTTGGCACCGGATAGTAACTGGCGAGAAAGCGGCCCGTAGCAAGCAGGCTGGTTGGAGTTGCTGGGCTCCACATTGTTTGTAGTATCGACGCTTTGGAGTCCTCGGTTCTTATGATGGCGGTATCGGTTGTGAGTTCGGCCACTTTCTCGCTTTGCACGCCGGTGCTCTCTCCTATGCTGAACGTAGAAGGCGGAGGTAGCTCGTCCACTGTTGGGGACACAGCCTGTGAAGGCGGCGGCTCGCCATCAATCCGTAGAGGTTGCGTCTCTGAATTGGTTTCAATCTGCATCAAGTCTCCGTTGCTCTGATTGTCTGCCGCGCTGCTCCGTCTCTTTCTCTTGAGCGCAGTGGAACCAGCACCCGTTGAACCCACGCCGTTCACATTGGACTGGCCATCCTGATGGTGCTCCGTGTGGGCATGCACTGCGAGCTGATTCGCGTCGTGCTGCGGACCATTAGGCACAGAGGATTCGGGGCCAACTCGACCAAACCTGTAGCGCCTGCCATTCTGCGGAAAGTCAGATATTCTCTCCCAAGTGACAGAATTCCAGCTCACTAGCCTGATGGATGTTTGCTTGGAGTTTGTCAACCCACAGCCCGTCCTGAATGATGTTGATCAGAGTGTGTGACTTGACATCCTTGGCGAAGGGCAGAGACTCCGGGCTTCTGTTCCACTCTCTCGACAGTTGGCGTGCAGCGTCTCCGTAGCCTGCTTCCATCAGCAAAACACGATGATCATCTCAGACGAGTGGCGCCGCTGCAAACCTGCTTCCTGAAGGTACCGCCAGACCAGGTAGTTGACATGATTCGAAGTCAAGGCGTCAGCGCCCATGGCGCATGGCTGTCAATAACGACCGATGAGAGCACCAACACAAAGCAATCGCAGGTGGGTATAACGAAGCCAGATGAGGCGCAAACAGTGACGCTTGCGATCCGCCGCTGAGATGAGACGGACGATGGAATGAATATGTATTGTGGTGTCGTCTAGCGGCTGTAGACGAGTGAGGGTGGTGTTGTAGATGAACCTTGGAAGCCTTGGCCGCAAGAGGAGGATTGGATCAATGGCATTATCGCCTAGACCTGCCAGATCTCTAGCCTGGGGCTGAAACTGCGCCGGTACCCGGTACTTGTCCTCGGTAGCCGTTACGGTCGTGCGTAGGTACCTGGGTACGGAGTACTCCGTACTCCTGTCCCTTCCACTAGCAACACTAGCGTTCCAAAGGCACGCCTGACATGTCCTCTCATCAACTCACGGCTATTCTTCAGTGCCGACTATCAAGGCGTCCTCGTGCGGAGTCGATGCCGACATCACCAAGGCTCCCAGCCAGCGGTATCTGTGCTGGGCCTGATTCTTCTTGATCTGGGAACCAACAACGCATTCAGCGCCGACCCTTGGAGAGGTGCCTGCCTCGTTCCTGAAGCCACGAGGCAGATGCGGCGATGCCTCCACGATTCAACATCCCGCCTCTGACACGCGCGCTGCTCGCCATCTTCGTCTTCTTGAGCCTTCTGAACGCGGCTGTGCGGATCAGAAATGGCGACATCTACCTTGTGCCCTTTAGGCACGGCGGGAACGATGCGCCATACCTCGTCGTCACAACGGTCGCGTGGAGGGCGCCGTGGGTCTTTCTCACGGCCGCTTTTGTGGAGAGAAACGTCTTTGGCTTTCTCATAGCCGGCTTCACCTTGCTCTACGGAGGCCGCTATCTGGAACGGGCCTGGAGCTCTGCGGAACTTGCAAAATTCATGGCCGGCGTCGCGGTAATACCTTGTATTCTCAACTACATCATCTACATACCATTCTCAAGGCGCGTTCCTCTGTCGCAAGACTTCCCTCCAGTTTGACTGACGTTCGGTAGTCCCTACACCATCTGCGGAAGCCTTGCCATTCAAACGGCATTCTTGGTCGCGTTCAAACAACTCGTGCCTGAGCACACCGTGTCCATTGCCAGAGGAGCCGTCAGGATGCGCATCAAGCACTTTCCGGCTCTATATCTCTTGGTCAATGCAGTATCAGCGCTTATATTTGGGACATGGACGGCCCTGTGCCTGTCTTGGGCCGGTTTCATGACATCGTGGATATACCTGCGCTTCTATCGCACATCACAGCTACTCTCTTCTGCAACGACAGGCGAGACGTCGATCATACGCGGCGATGCGTCCGACACGTTCGCGTTCGCCCACTTCTTTCCCGAACCCATCCAAACCCCGCTGGGTGCCGTGACCGACAAAATCTATGACGTTCTTGTGGCCTTCAATCTGTTCAAGCCGTTCTCGGACGAGGAAGTTGACATGGGAAATGAACAAGCGTCGGCCAGGGCGGAAGGAGGATTACCTAGCATCATGAGCTCTGCAGGAAGGAGCGGCGGTGGTGGCAGACGCGAAGAGGCAGAACGACGGAGAGCACTCGCTCTCAAAGCTCTGGACCAGAGGCTGCACGCTGCCGTGAGCAGACCAGAACCGACCTTCGCCGCCGCAGCAGCCTCGTCTAGACCTAGCGAGACCGCCGCCAAAGCTGGCAGCAATGAGGCCTCCGCGAACCAACCGGCCACTGGTGCTTGAGTGTACGACTGTTTGCGGCGTTTGGGTTGAAGCGATTCTTTGCGCCCTGCATCTGAGGGTGTGGGACCGCTATGTCTGGAGTTACGGTGTCAAATGCAGCGATGCTGATCCTATCATCAGCTAGCTTTTCGTCAGCAGTCTAGTTCTAGCGTTTGTAGATGCTTTGATAGTATGGAGTATGCATTGCCCGGTCGCTACTAGGCGAACCGTAGCATTCGTGCCCTTCTTGTTAAGGCCTAAAACCGCTGTTGAGAGGTAGAATGATCCGGTCAATGAGGCAGCGGAGTTCTCGTCACACATTGGGTGGGATTTAATAGGGATTGCAGGTGTTCCAACATTGCAAGTCCTCTAAGTTTGAGCCCAGGACAGCCGTTTACGTTGATGCATGTGCTCCGCACCTTACCATATTCAGCCTAGCGCTATCGAGCTCTAGATAGGCGAACTTTTATTATTTCCGTCTTGTCTCCACCAAACGAGCTTTTTAACAACGAAGAGTCGTTTCGTGTGCAAACTTCAGAGAGTGCGAGCGCGTCATTGACTGCGCAATATGTCGCTGTCAGACAAGCTCGACAAGATTCGCGCGTCTCCACGACTGCAGAACCAGCAGCAGGTAAGGTCAGCTCCGCTTCTGGTGTCGAAGCTTGCTGCTCACTGACGGCAGACAGCTTTGGTACTCTCTGCAGTGGAGGACACCCTGCGGGACCAGAAGACCGACTTCACGCCCACAGCATACTTTGCTGCTCTGCTCTCACTGCTGAGCCAGTATGTCTCGCCAACGAAGAACATTGTGAACAAGGAGATTGCCTACGCCGTCGTCTACCTCCTTGATCTGATCACCCCACATGTGCCCGAGCCGCTTCTGCGCTCCAAGTTCTCGCAAGTGCTCGTCAGCCTCGCGCCCACTTTGACTCATCCGGAGGTGGAAGCGCCGCTCCTGCGCGCATCCATCGGGTGTATCGAGTCTCTGCTGCTCGCGCAAGACTCGCAGGCATGGGCACAATCCCAGAGTCAGGTCAGCCCGCGGAGAGCCACAGCAGGACTGCTCGCGATTGCGGCAGACCACCGTCCCAAAGTCAGGAAAAGGGCTCAGGATGCGCTGGCAAATGTCTTGAAACATCCACCTCCGAGCCCATCCGTAGACCATCCGGCCGCCGACCTGTGCGCGGAAACGGCGCTGCAGCGCTTGAAAGACAGCGCCGATGCGGCCGGTAGGAGCAAGAAGCAGCGCTCGGCTCAAAAGGGACAGCATCAAGAGCCCAGTCTGATCCATGCTCTACAACTCGTCAGGGCTATCGCCTCCGCGTCTGGAGGCTGGCCTGCTCGCAAGTTGGACGCACTCTGCGAGATGCTGCTCAGCATTTCCAGGTCAAGCAATGAATACCTGGTTATGACAGCCTTTGAGGTATTTGAGATCATACTTGCAGGGCTTGCTGATGAGGTGGCCTCCACAAAACTCCCACGGCTACTGGAGATCCTTTTAGGACTCGCACCATCGCAGAACGATTCGCAGCTCCTGCCGCCATGGATAGCTGTGATCTCGCGCGGCTACGACGTATCGGCACAAGTGCAACCGCGCGAGACATTCCAGCAGCTTCCGGTAGTTTTTCGTAATATATCGAATTTTCTGGGTTCACCTTCCCACAATATCCGCGTCTCTGCATCGGAATGCTTGATCTCCTTCTTAGCCAACTGCATACCTGACAATGTCATCCTGGAACCTTCAACGTCAGACCAAGAAACCCTCCAGCAGCTTGCAAATATTGTCACAGACTTGGTCAGTGTCAGGTATCAGTCCGCGTGGATGGAGGTCTTCATTCTACTTGCTGCCACGTTCGATGCATTCAAGTGGCAATCGTGGCCTCTGTTATCTGCTGTCGTGAGTACGGTAGGGGACCTCAGGGAGAATGACTCCTTTACCGGCAAAGCAGAGGCAGATAAGGTGCTCCAGAGAGCGATACGTGCAATGGGTCCTGACAAGGTCCTAGAAATTTTGCCCCTGAACCTCGTCAACGGAGTTGTGGGCCAACGTGGTCGTGCATGGCTTCTACCGCTTCTGCGGGACTCGGTGTTCAATGCTCCACTGACACACTTTAGATCGGAACTAGTGCCGCTGAGCGAGAAAATGTATCAGAAGGTCATCGAACATGGAGATGCAGAGAAAACAATGGAAATCAAGATATACGAAACATTAGTGCAGCAAGCTTGGTCGACCTTTCCCGGGTACTGCCAACTCCCCTCTGACGTTCTTGATGTAGGTTTGGGAGCATGCCTTGAGTGGATAGGCACTGACGTGTTGAAGGCATTTGACCAGCCATTCGCAGAGCAAATATCGACTCTACTCTATCAACAGCCTGAACTTCGAACGGAACTCTGCAAAGGCCTGGAGAATCTAGTGCAGTCAAACAGACTGATTGCAAGCGCAGAAAGCAACGATAATCTTATGGCTCAGTCACGCGTGTCCAAAGCCGCTGCTACACAGAACTTACAGCATCTAGCTGGATTTGCAGGCAATCTCCTCGCTGTTCTCTTCAATGTGTATAGCGGCACATTGCCTCAGTCAAGGGGATCTATCCTAACATGCATCAACGCGTACCTGAGCATCATTCCGCAAAAGGTTTGGTCCTTGGCACGCCGGCCCCGAAAGAAAACTCAAATTGACTTGCCGGCAGGAACTTATCGCAACTTTTGACCGCGTCGTGGCAGCATTAGAATCAAGCCTGACTGACGAGAAGCCACAGGACTCCAAAGACAAGACAACTCCAGCGCCGTCCAAGGAAAAGATGCCACCCATGAGTCATACTCTCATGGACCTTGTCATCACCATCTCTATTTACCTTCCCAGAGAAAGTTTCGCTACTCTTTTCAATATGGCGGCAGCAATAGTTGTCAAGCAGGGCGATCCACAATTGCAGAAGAAGGCGTACAAATTGATTCCCCGCCTTTCAGAATCAGAGACGGGCCGGGAAGCGTTGAGGGAGCGCAATGGGGACCTTCAGGAGCTGTTGAGAAAAAGCGCAGACACGACGTCAACCCCGGCTCGCCGCGATCGGCTGCTGTCAATTGCGAAAGTGGTAGAATACCTGTCCTCGGAGGATTTGCATTTCATCCCATCGGTGCTTTCAGAAGTAGTCATGGCAGCCAAAGAGGTCAATGAAAAGGCCAGAACTGCGGCATTTGACTTGTTAGTCTCCATGGGGGAGAAGATGCAACAAGGCGGTACGGTCATGAACTCCAAGGTCGCTCACATGCCAGACAACGCCCCGGCGGTGCCTGCTTCCCTCGAAGAGTACTTTACAATGGTCGCAGCCGGCTTGGTTGGTTCCAGCCCGCACGTGATCAGTGCCTCCATCACAGCAATCACACGTATCTTGTACCGATTTCACAACTCTCTTTCAGAAAGCGCCATTAGCGACTTGGTGCAGACCATGGACCTTTTTCTTACATCGTCCAGCCGGGAAATCGTGAGCTCTGTTCTCGGTTTCGTCAAGGTTTCGGTCATCTCGCTCCCCGAAGCAGTGGTGGTTCCACGCCTTGAGTCTCTCGTCCCCAATCTCATGACTTGGAGTCACGAGTACAAAGGACATTTCAGGTCCAAGGTCAAGCACATCCTAGAGCGCATGATCCGACGCTTCGGATATGATACACTGCTCAAGTGGTGTCCTGAGGCTGATAGAAAAATAATTGCAAGCGTCCGGAAACTACGAGAACGGCGCAAGAAGAAGAAGGATGCCGCCGAGGGCGAAAGCGTGGAGGATACATCCTCACATGCGCGAAAGGGAGGCAGACGCTTCGAAAGCGAGCTTGATGAAGCGGTGTACGGCAGTGATAAATCGGATAGCGCTGCTAGCTCGGATGTTAGCGACGATGAGGTGCTAGGGAAGAAGCGCAATAAGAAGGGCGCCAAAGGTCAAACGTACATCATAGAGGACGATGACGAGCCTCTAGATCTGCTGGACAAGAAGGCTCTAGGTCATTTCTCCTCGACGAAACCGCTGAGGGCAAGCGGAAAAGGACAGTTGAAGTCTCGACCGAAGACTGACCTGGACGGGAAGATGATTCTGGGAGAATCGTCTGACGACGGCGCCGAGTTGATGGAATTCGGACCGGATGGTGGCCTCGATGACGGGACAATCGAAGGAGGTGTCAATGCTTACGTCGCGGCCATTCGCGGCCGCGATGTTGCTCAGCGTGGCCAAAAAGGGAGATTGAAGTTCCGCCAAGGAGGGAAGCATGATGAGGAGGACGAGATGGACGTCGATGTGCAGAATGTGCCCAAACCACCATCGGCCAAACCGCAATCAAGCAAGACCAAGGGCAAGGCCGGTATCGCGTCCGGGCGAAAGGGCCTCGGGGTGGACAAGGCCAGAGGCGGAAGAGTTGTGAAAGCTCGTGAGCGAGAAGCTAGAAGGCAAAAATTCGGAAAGAAGCGCACGTAAACGCAAGTTCCGAATGATCAAAAATTGAAA